>Ga0073936_10003779_pt1 | contig 21414 bp, 15 predicted proteins | sample AliMusrvi5mmetaG_FD_87041 | JGI IMG/M metagenome (GOLD analysis project Ga0073936, IMG submission 87041) | Freshwater lake bacterial and archeal communities from Alinen Mustajarvi, Finland, to study Microbial Dark Matter (Phase II) - Alinen... | ecosystem: Environmental > Aquatic > Freshwater >... | reverse complement strand
TCCGAGACCATTGGAACCAACAACCGCTACGGAAGCCTCTATGTATCAAATGATGTGGCAGTAACGCCCGAAGTGGATGGCACCAATTTCAGCGTCTATATGTTGCCAGTCAGTCTTGGAACGCAAAAGGTTGTTTGTGCGATCCGGGATATGGCGGGGAATATGGGCTATGCGACGGGGACGGTCTTTCTGTCCATTGTGACCAACAGCCTGTATGCCATTGATTCGGCTGGCTGCGTGACCAACATCAAATATGCGGGCGTCCAGTTCACCCAGAACCGTGGCATCAAATGGGACGGGCAATATCGCCTCAAAGAAGTTCTGACCAATGGAGCCAGTTGCGAACAATATGGCTACGATGCCTTGGGTCGGCGGGTCATTACTGTTTCCGGGGGAGTGACCAATTTCCATGTTTACGATGGGTTGAATGTTCTAGCCGACACCGATGCGACGGGCGGAGTTTTGCGGGTTTACGGGCATGGAATCGGCATTGACCACTTGCTGACGATGACAGTCTATACGAGCGGGACGGCCAAGACCTACTATTACCTGACCGACCAGTTGGGGAGCGTCCATGCCCTGGCCGATGAAACAGGGAATATTTTGGAAAGTTATCGGTTCGACGCCTGGGGCAAGGTGGCGGGGGTTTACGATGGGAACGGCAACCACCTTTCGGAGTCGGCCTATGGTAATCGGTTCTTGTGGCAGGGGCGGGAGTACAGCTTCAAGACGGGCTTGTACAATTTTAGAGCCCGCTGGTATGACCCCGTTACGGGCAGATTCATCCAAAAAGACCCCTCTGGCATCGCCAACGGTTTGAACGAGTACATGGCGCTGCACAACAACCCGGTGAACTTCGTTGACCCCACCGGCGAGGCGGCCATTGAAGCCCATCAGTATTGGATGGGGGTCGGCGTCGCCGGGCAGGATCGAGGAGGATTCCTAGGCAACATGCAGACCGCCGGTGCCGCTGTGATGACAGCTTTTATCGATTTTTGGGGAGCGAGGGACATCGAGGGCTCGGCGGGACTCTCGGGTTATTATTCAGGTAGCGACGAATGCCAGACAAAGGCATGGGAATACGGCATGTTCGCAGTAGGCATGGTCGGCATCAACGCGATTCCTGGAGGCGAAGGAGCCGGGAAGGTCTTCAGCAAAGATGCGCAGGCATTGCTCGAACTCGTCAAAGAGGCAAAGCGCACAGGCGTGACAGCAAGGGAGGCCGAGACGCTTCTGGAATGGGCTCGTGAGTACGGAGTGCATCCGGCACGCGGTCCAGAAATCCACCCCGGACGAAACTTTGACCTGTGGCATATTCGCATCGGTCCTGAGAATCATATTCTTATCAAACCGTGATCACCATGCGCCAGACCTACGACATTGAAACAGAACCGCGCAGGGATATGCTAACGTCACTGCTTGCGTTCTGCGGGGCGCGATCAACAACGGCTTTGCTTATTGTTCGCGAAAAGGACTGGCTCACCGATGCGGCCAGACGTGTTCTTTCCGAACTCGAACCACATCTGCTCTCCAAGACCGAATCTGCCGAATGGCCGGGCACGCGTTTGTTTGCAGGGAGCGCCACCGTCCTCAGATATTTGGTGACTCCGATTTTTGTGTCCCTGTTACAGAGCCAAACAGAAGGCCTATATCAGTGGCAGCAGCCCGAACGTCCTGAGGATCTCTGTTTCCTTCGTCAAGATGGAACTCCGCTTCTTGTGACAATCACTCACGAAAGCGACGCTTACTTAGAACTCGAAGAAGATGAGTACCGGGAAATCATGCGTTTTGTACCCGCCTTAAGACTTTCTGCGCATTCTGCCCCATGAGTCGCGCAGTCCCTATACGCTCCGTGGCTGACCCGCGCCTTGCAGCAAAAGCCCACCGTTAGCGTATTGCGGCTGCTACTCGCCCGTTTATGCCCTTTTCAGCAGCGTGGTCTTCATCAGAGAACTTTTGGGGTTGAAATCTCTCCAAAAAAGACTCGATTTTACCGCTTGTTCCGGTACTGTTCGCTCTTGAGGGAATCAATCGTATGTCAGTGCCGAATGAGATTTTACGCCTGCTGGAACGCTTCGCTCAACAACGCGATGCGTATCAATCCAGCCAATACAAAGAGACGCCCATCCGCGTTGAATTCATCGACCCCTTTTTTCAGGCTTTGGGATGGGATGTCCGCAATGCGCAGGGATACGCGGAAGCCTATAAAGACGTAATCCACGAGGATGCCCTGAAAATCGGCGGGGCTACCGAAGCTCCGGATTCGTGCTTTCGTATCGGCGGGGTCCGGAAGTTTTTCGTCGAATGCAAGAAACCGTCGGTCAACATCAAAGACTCCCCTCATCCGGCCTATCAACTCCGACGCTATGGCTGGTCCGCTAAATTACCGTTGAGCATCCTGACCGACTTCGAGGAATTCGCTGTTTACGACTGCCGCATCAAACCGAATAAAAACGATTCCGCTGCCGTCGGACGTATCATGTACCTGACCAGCGAGCAATACGCTGAAAAGTGGGACGAAATCGCTGGGATTTTTTCGCGCGAAGCGGTGTTGAAAGGTTCATTTGACAAGTTTGCCGAGGGCGTGAAAGGCAAGCGCGGAACGGCAACCGTTGACGACGTTTTCCTTGAAGAAATCGAACGCTGGCGCGATTTGCTGGCCCGGAATATCGCCCTGCGCAATCCGGCGCTTTCACAACGGGAATTGAATTTTGCCGTTCAACGGACGATAGACCGGATCGTTTTCTTGCGGATTTGCGAAGACCGGGGCATCGAACCTTATGGGCGTTTGATGACATTGCAGAATGGCGAGCGGGTATATTCCCGGCTCTGTGAATTTTTCGAACGTGCGGACGAGCGCTATAACTCGGGCATTTTTTGCTTCTCTAAAAACAGTTCGTCGGCGGAGCCGCCGGATGAGTTATCGTTGACGCTGACGATAGACGACAAAGCACTGAAGGATATCTTTGCCAATCTCTATTATCCTGAAAGCCCCTATGAGTTTTCCGTTTTATCCTCTGATATTTTAGGCCAAGTTTACGAACGATTTCTGGGCAATGTGATCCGTCTGACCGTGGGACATCAGGCGAAAGTCGAGAAGAAGCCCGAGGTGCGGAATGCCGGTGGCGTTTTCTATACGCCGAACTTCATCACGAAAACCATTGTCGGTGAAACCATCGGCGCGCAGATCGCAGGGAAAACCCCGCGCCAAGTTGCGAAACTTCGCTTTTGCGACATGGCTTGTGGTTCGGGTTCGTTTCTCATTGAGGTCTTTCAATTTATTCTCGACTGGCATCGCGATTTCTACGTCAAGGATGGATCGGAAAAACATAGCAAGGCCCTCTATCGGTCCGGCAACGATTGGCGACTGACCACGGATGAAAAGAAGCGGATTTTATTAAACAACATTTACGGGGTCGACATAGACGCTCAAGCGGTTGAGGTCACAAAGCTTTCCTTATTATTAAAAGTGCTCGAAGGGGAATCTCAAGAGAGCATCACCAAGCAGTATGAACTGTTTCATCAGCGCGCCCTGCCCGACCTCGGCAACAACATTAAATGTGGGAATTCGTTGATTGGGGCCGAAGCTGGTCGATACCAACAGCTTTCGTTACTCCCAGAGGAAGACCGCTATCGAATCAACGTCTTTGATTGGGCGCAGGCATTCCCGGAAATCATGCAGGCCGGTGGATTCGACGCGATTATCGGCAACCCCCCGTATATCCGCATTCAAATGATGAAAGAATGGGCGCCGGTCGAAGTTGAACTCTATAAAACCTTGTACCGCTCGGCGGCGTCCGGCAACTATGACATTTATGTGGTTTTTGTCGAAAAGGCATTAAGCCTCTTGAACAAAACCGGGCGACTGGGATTCATTCTCCCGCATAAGTTTTTCAATGCGCAATACGGCGAAGCTTTGCGGGGAATCATCGCCGCCGGCAAACACTTGGCACATGTGGTTCATTTCGGTGATCAACAGATTTTTACGGGAGCGACGACCTATACCTGTCTGCTATTCCTCGATAAAGCGGGCGTAGACGAGTGCCATTTCGTGAAGGTAAATGATTTGGAGGCATGGAAACTGGATCTCCTTGCGCTTTCCGAAGACCCGACGACAATTGCCCCATCAGCATCCCCCGTCCGAGAACCAGCCGCGCTGTACCATGTGCGCCGCCAAAAAATTAATTCCAAAACCACCGAAGGGAAGATTCCCACCAAACTCATCACTCGATCGGAATGGAACTTTGCGGTTGGCCAGGAAGGTCAGATCCTGCAACGGCTCCACCGCATGGAAGTCAAACTGGGGGATGTGGCGCGGATCTTTCAAGGACTTGTTACGGGAGCCGACAAAGTTTTTATTGTTCCGACGGATGCTGACATCGAGAACGGGTTGACGAAGCCGTTTTTATTGACTGGCGATTTGGCCGCCTATGCACCGCCGATCCCGTCAGCCCGACTTATTTTTCCCTATGAAATAAGAAATGGCAAAGCCGAGTTGATTCCAGCGGAAACCTTAAAGAAAGCGTATCCGAAAGGCTGGTCTTATTTCATGGCGCACCGTGAGGAACTTATGAATCGAGAGCGGGGAAAGTGGCGGCATGAACACTGGTATGCTTTCGGACGTTCACAGAATTTGATTCAGATGGACGAAGCGAAACTCATCATTCAGGTTACTGCGCAAAAGCCAACGGTCCTTCTTGACGAAGACGGACTTTACATGACGGGTGGTGGGAGCGGCCCGTTTTATGGCATTAGGCCAAAAGACCCGGCGTTCCCGATCAAATACCTGTTGGCGATTTTAAACTCGGCGTTTTTTGGATGGGTCGTCAAGGCACAGAGCACGAATTTGCGCGGCGGTTACATCAAATTTTCCAAGCAATACATTGAAACGGTACCCCTTGTGATGCCGGACCAGGCCGGACCAGAAAGGGTCAAAACATTGGTCAACCTGGTGGACCCCATCATCCGGCTGCGTCAACAACTGAGCGCAGCCAAATCACCGCTCGACAAAGGATCTATTGACCGCCAAATTCATGCGGCTAATCGGCAAATCGACGAACTCGTTTGCGATCTCTACGGGGTTAAATTTGCCGACATTTCCACTTAGTCCTTTTCTGGTTCAGCCGATTTAGCTAGTCTTACTTCATGACAACACCGCATTTGATTCATGACATCGCGTCCGAGTTCACCGATTATCTCCGGGATGAATCCCGCCGGGTCGGTCAGGCGGATGGCATCGCCTTTCCCGTTTCGGGGACCGACATCCGCTCTGCGTTGACGGAAGCGCACCAACGCCATTGGTCCATTACCCTCCAGGGCGCCCGGACCGGCATCACCGCCGGCGCCGTGCCCAACGGAGGTTTGGTCCTCAATCTCAGCCGCATGCAGAAAATCCTAGGGTTGCGTACCGCGTCCAATGGCGATTTCATTCTCCAGGTCGAGCCCGGCCTCACGCTCACCGAATTACGCCGTCAAATCAGTGACCGGTCCTTCGACACCACCGGTTGGACAACGGATTCTTGTCAGGCTCTGGAGGCTTTTAAGACCGCCGGACCTTTCTTTTTCCCTCCCGATCCCACCGAAGCGTCCGCCTCGATCGGCGGAATGGTGGCCTGTAACGCCTCCGGAGCCTGTTCCTATCACTATGGGCCCACCCGCCGATTCATTGAGGGATTGGACGTAATCCTCGCCGATGGTGATCAGATCCGGCTTCGCCGCGGCGAACACCGCGCAACCCGGCGCGCCTTTGCCGTCAAAACGGAATCCGGCCGAACCCTCCAGGGCCAGATCCCCGATTATTCCCTGCCTGCGGTTAAAAACGCCTCCGGTTTTCATGCCGAAGACGATATGGATCTGGTCGATCTGTTCATCGGTTCGGAAGGCACACTGGGTATCATTTCGTCGGTGGAACTCCGACTGATCCCCGCCCCCGCCGCCGTCTGGGGCATCACCGCCTTCTTCCCCGCGCTTGATCCGGCTTTGGAATTTGTCTCCCGGCTCCGGCCAACTGCGCTTGCTGTCCCTCCGATCGCCATCGAGTTTTTCGATGCGCATGCCCTGAACCTGCTCCGCGGTCAGAAAGCCTCCAACCCGGCTTTCGCCGCCATCCCCGACATGCCGGCTGCGTTTCACACCGCCATCTATGTCGAGTTTCACGGACCCGATGATGACGCCATCAGCGAAGCCGTCATGGTTCTCTCGGACCTGATGGTCGCCTGCGGCGGCAGTGAAGAAGCCACCTGGATCGCCACCGATAGCCGGGAATTGGAACGCTTTAAAAAATTCCGACATGCCGTGCCCGAAGCCGTCAATCTGCTGATCGATCAGCGCCGCAAATCCGAGCCCGGCCTGACCAAGTTGGGAACCGACATGTCCGTCCCGGACACGGATCTCAAGGATATCCTGGCGCTCTATACACGGACCCTCGCCGAGACCGGCCTGGAATACGTCATCTTCGGCCATATCGGCAACAACCATGTCCACGTGAATATTATTCCCCATAACATGGCGGATTACGACAAGGGCAAGGCGCTCTATCTAACCTGGGCTCGGGAGGTGATCCGGCGCGGCGGCTCGGTTTCGGCGGAACACGGCATCGGAAAACTCAAGATCGCCCTGCTGCGTGAGATGTATGGCGACAAGGGAATCGCCGCCATGCGCGCGGTCAAGGCCAGCCTTGACCCTGAAGGACTATTGAATCGCGGGAATTTGTTCTGATCAGGAGCACCCCATTGAATTCCCGCAGACATGGCACCGGTAGCAGGCGCCATTGCGGGTCGTGATCGCTCCGCAAACATCGCAAACCGGCGCATCGTCCGCCAAATGCCGGAACTGGTCATGGATGCGTCCGCTTTCGGTTGGCGTCGCCGTGGCCGAAGCCGGACCGGACGGGGCCACCGCCAGGGGCGGGGGCGTCGTGGTGCCTCCCGACAGCGCCGGAACCGCCTTGCCATCCGGGAAAGTCAGTTCCATCCAGCGGAAGATATAATCGACCAGGGATTTGGCCATCGGGATATCGGGATTCTTGGTGAACCCGCTCGGCTCAAACCGGCTGTGTGAGAATTTACGGATCAACTCACGCGTCGGCACGCCGTACTGCAGACAGAGCGAAATTGCCGTTCCGAAGGAATCCATGATCCCTCCAACCGTACTGCCTTCCTTGGCCATGGTGATGAACAACTCGCCCGGACGCCCGTCATCGTACAATCCAACGGTCAGATAGCCCTCGTGTCCGGCCACCTCGAATTTGTGCGTGATGGACCGGCGGGTCGCCGGCATCCGTTTGCGGAACATCCGCGGGCTCGCTGTCGCGGTGCCGGAGACCCCGGCCAGCGCATCCGGTTTACGGTCACCGTCCTTGCTGGTATTCACCGGCTGGGTCCGTTTGGATCCGTCCCGATAGATCGCCACCGCCTTCAAACCCAGGCGCCAGCCGTCGGTATAGGCCTGCATGATCTCCTCAACCGTGGCCTCCTTGGGCATATTGATCGTCTTGCTGATCGCCCCCGACAGGAACGGCTGGACGCTGGCCATCATCTGGATATGGGCGTGATAGGAGATGAAGCGCTTGCCTTCCTTCGGTTTGAAGGCGCAGTCGTAGACCTGCAAATGTTCCGGCTTCAAACCCGGCGCCCCCTCGATCGTGTCTTTCTCGTTCACGAAATTCTGGATCGCCTCGATCTCCTTCGGGCTGTACCCCAACCGTTTGAGGCCGGCCGCAAGAGTGCGGTTGACGATTTTCATATTGCCGCCACCGGCCAACTGCTTGTATTTGACCAGCGCCAGATCGGGTTCGATGCCGGTCGTGTCGCAATCCATCATGAATCCGATGGTACCCGTCGGAGCCAGGAGGGTCACCTGGGAATTGCGATAACCGTAGCGGCCCCCTTCCTGGATCACGCGTTCCCAGCTCGCATGGGCGGTCTCGCGCAGGTCGTCGGGGCACAGGGTCGGATTGATTTGATCCAGGGCTTCCTCGTGCATGCGAATGACTTTCATCATGCACTCCTCGTTCTTGGCGAACTCGTCGAAGGCGCCGCGCGCCGAAGCCAGCTCGGCCGAGGCCTCGAAGGCATACCCGGTCAGCAGGGCCGTGATCACCGCCGCCCGCGCCCGCCCCACATCGCTGTCGTAGGGCAACCCCAGGCTCATCAACAGGGCGCCCAGGTTGGCATATCCCAAACCCAACGGACGGAACAGATGCGAGTTTAGTGCGATTTCCTCGGTCGGGTAACTCGCGTTGTCCACCAGAATGTCCTGGGCCGTGATGAAAACCCGCACGGTGTGCTGGAATTTTTCCAGATCGAACCGGCCGTTTTCATCGACGTATTTCATCAGGTTGATCGACGCCAGATTGCAGGCGCTGTTGTCCACGAACATGTATTCCGAGCAGGGATTGCTGGCGTTGATCCGTCCGCTGTTCGGACAGGTGTGCCATCGATTGATCGTGCTGTCATACTGCACTCCCGGATCGCCACAGATGTGCGTCCCCTCGGCGATCAGGCGCAACAGATCCTTCGCGCTATAGGTATCCACCACCTGACCCGTCGTCACCGCGTTGGTCTGCCAGTTTCCGTCGTTCATCACCGCCTGCATGAATTCATCGGTGAGCCGGACGGACAGGTTGGCGTTCTGGAACATGACCGAATTGTAGGCCTCGCCGCCGAACGATCCATCATAGCCCTCGTCAATCAGAGCCCACGCCTTCTTCTCTTCCTTGGTCTTGCAAGTGATGAAATCCAGAATGTCGGGATGGTTGATCTTCAAACTCTGCATCTTGGCCGCCCGCCGGGTTTTGCCGCCGGACTTGATCACAGCCGCCACCTGATCGAATACCCGCATGAAACTCAACGGCCCGGATGGCGTTCCGCCGCCCGACAGCTTCTCCCGGCTGCTCCGCAGGGTGCTTAGATCCGATCCGGTCCCCGACCCATACTTAAACAGCATCGCCTCGACCGAAGCCAGGCGCATGATGTCCTCCATCGTGTCGCGCACGGCCTGGATGAAGCATGCCGAACCTTGCGGGCATTTATAGGAGTCGGTGACGCGCTCAATCCGGCCCGCCTTGGAGTTCCAATGGAAACTCGTCCGGGAGTCCGATGTCAGGCCATATTGCTGGTGCAGACCGACATTGAACCAGACCGGGCTGTTGAAGGAACCGTATTGCCCGATGCAAATCGCGGCCAAATCCCGGTAAAAGTTTTCCGCGTCCTCTTTTGTGGCAAAATAGCCGTCCTGCATACCCCAGTCGGCAATCGTACGCGCCACCCGATGAACCAACTGGCGGGCCGAGTTCTCCCGGAACGTGGTCTTCATTCCCCCATAAAAATATTTTGACGCGACGATGTTAGTGGCCAGCATCGACCAGGATTTGGGCACCTCGACATTGTCCTGAACAAAGATGACCTTGCCCTTGTCGTCGGTGATCGAGGCCTTGCGAAATTCCCATTCGATATCCTCAAACGGGGTCTTCGCTTCGGGACGGGTAAACAGACTGGCAAAGGTCAAGCCGCGCTGGGTGCTCGGCAACCGCTCGGTTCCGGTTTTGCGGATCGGTCGGACACTGGGCCCTCGGACGGGGCGCTGCTGGTTTTCGGCCTGCTCAGGAACGGGCGCCGGGGTGCGTGAATCAACCATATCCATCTCCTCTTTGATCATTCGAATTTCCAAAAAATTAAGCCGGGTGGGTAACACTATATATGCTACTCCCAGCAACAGGTCCGTACTATTAGGCCCAATGGGTAGTGGTTACAAGAAAAATTAATTTTAATTTTAAAGTTTTTTAATCTATGGCGTCAAAATATTTACAAGTATATTAAAACAAACAACTTGCGAAACTGTCTCATGTGTGTCTCTGGCCTGCGTAAATCTTCGAATGTTGACGCGCTTTGGGCAGCAACAAGACCGGTGCGCCCACCAACCCGAATTGACGCCGTAAGGCGGCCGTCAGATAAGAGGTATAGGCCGATGTCAAGCGGGTTGGGTCGTTGACAAACAGGATTATTTTTTGGGGCTGAACCCCCACTTGGGCCGCGTAAAACAGCTTCATGCGCTTCCCCTTTACCGTCGGAGGCGCAGTGCGGGTATAGGCATCCAGCAAACACCGGTTCAAGGGGCCGGTCGGCAGGGATTGCCTGACTCCTTCCGCCACCCGCAGAATCGCTTCCGGAAGCCGTTGCAAGTTCCAGCCGGTGGTCGCCGATACATACACAACGGGTGCAAAACTCAGGAACGGCAGGACCCGTCCCAGGGCTTCGCCATATTCCTCGGTGGTGGAAACCCCGCTCAGGCGATCCCATTTATTGACTACCACCACGCACCCTTTGCGGGCGGTCAAAATTGCGTCAGCCACTTTTTTATCATGGGCGGTGGGACCTTGAGCGCCATCGATAATCAACAGGCAGATATCCGCCCGTTCGATCCCCGCCTGGGCGCGAAATAGACTGTAGCGCTCGACGGCCGAGTCGATCCTTCGCATCGCGCGCATGCCGGCCGTATCGATCAGCACACACGACTTCGCGCGCTCCCCCTCGCCTAAGGTAAACGGCAGATCGATGCTATCCCGGGTGGTGCCCGGCTGATCGGCCACGATCAGCCGTTCGTCGCGAATCAAGCGGTTGATCAAGGAGGATTTGCCGACATTCGGCCGGCCGACCACGGCGATTTTTAACGCCGGGAGCGGGGCCGGAATTGCGCCGGGAGACGCGGGAATCAATCGCCAGACCGCCTGCTCCACTTCGTCGAACCCCAAGTTGTGCAGAGCCGCAACCGGGAACACGGGAAATCCGAACCGCTCAAAAACCGGGGTGTCGTCATCCCGCGCCGCCGTGTCGCATTTGTTGGCCAGCACTAACACCGGAATCGCGAGAGGACGCAACAGGTCCTTGAAGGCCTCGTCCAACGGCGCCGGACCATCGGTGACATCCACCACCCAAAAAACCAGATCAGCCTCCGCCAAGGCCTGGCGCACCTGGGCAGTCACCGCGGATTGGATTTGGCGTTCCGGGGGCGTTCCGGCCGCCGGTGCCACACCGCCGGTATCCGTTAATTCCACCGCGCCGCCTTCCCATTTCGCCACCGCCGTCAGACGGTCCCGCGTCACCCCTGATTCCTCGTGGACAATCGCGATCCGCTTCCCAACCAACCGGTTAAAAATTGCCGATTTACCGACGTTCGGCCGTCCGACAATCGCGATCCGGGGCAATCGGTTTTGTGTGTCATCTGTCATAAAATTTTTCTCCCGCATTCTCCGCCTGTTGCGCGGGGTTATCCAGCTTTCCCAAATGAATCGCGCAGGGTGACAATCCGGTTAAAAACCGGTGCGCCGGGTTGTGAATCGACCGGATCAACGTAAAAGTAACCTTTACGCTCGAATTGGACCCGTTCCCCACCCGCCAAGCGCACCAATTCCGGTTCCACCTGGGCCTGGACGACATCCAAGGACGTAGGGTTCAGATTGACCTTGAAATCGACGCCTTCCGGCAAATCCTCGGGCCGTTCCTGAGTGAACAACCGGTCATACAACCGGACCTGACAAGCGACGGCATTCGCCGCCGAGACCCAATGGATCGTCCCTTTGATCTTCCGCCCGTCCGGCGTGTTTCCACCGCGGGTGGCCGGATCGTAAGTACAGCGGATTTCGGTGATTTTCCCGGTGGTTTCATCGCGGGTGAACCCGGTGCATTTGACGATATAGGCATACCGTAGCCGAACTTCGCGGCCCGGCGCCAGTCGGAAAAATTTCGCCGCCGGCTCCGCCTGGAAATCTTCCCGCTCCACATACAGCACCTTTGAAAAGGGCGTGAGATGGGTTCCTTGGGCTGGATTCTCGGGATTGTTCACCGCTTCGAAAGTCTCATTCTGGTCTTCCGGGTAATTATCAATGACTAGGCGGACCGGATCCAGCACGGCCATCGCGCGCAAAGCCTCCCGATTCAATTCTTCCCGGATGCAGAACTCGAGCAGGGCCACATCGGTATACCCATCGAACTTGGTCACCCCGATCCGCTTGCAAAAGTTGCGGATCGCCGTGGGCGTATATCCCCGCCGGCGCAAACCGGCCAAGGTCGGCAGGCGCGGATCGTCCCACCCGGCGACATGACCGTCGCGCACCAGTTCCAATAGCTTACGCTTGCTGAGCACGGTATACGTGAGATTCAGCCGGGCGAACTCGATTTGTTGGGGACGATACATCCCGAGCGCCTCCAGCAACCAATCGTAAAGCGGCCGGTGCACTTCAAACTCGAGGGTGCAAATGGAATGCGTGATCTCTTCGATGGAATCGGAAATGCAATGGGCAAAATCATACATCGGATAGACGCGCCACTGGGTCCCCGTCCGGTGATGCGAATCTTTCTTGATCCGGTAAATCACCGGATCGCGCAGATGCACATTCGGCGACGCCATATCGATCTTGGCGCGCAAGACATATTGCCCCTCGGCGAACTCGCCCGCCTGCATCCGCGAGAACAGGTCCAGACTCTCTTCCATCGGCCGGTTGCGCGAAGGACTTTCGCGCCCGGGCCGCGTCGGGACGCCCCGGTACTCCTTGAATTCCTCGGTCGACATAGAACACACGTAGGCCTTGCGCCGCTTGATCAATTCGATGGCGCAGTTGTAAATCCGCCCGTAATAATCCGAAGCGTAATAGAGATGCGACCCCCAATCAAAACCAAGCCAGCGCACGACGTCGATGATCGAGTCGACATATTCCTGCTCTTCTTTCTCCGGATTGGTGTCGTCGAACCGGAGATGACACCGCCCGTTAAAATCGGCGGCGATGCCGAAGTTCAGACAGATCGATTTGGCGTGGCCGATGTGCAGGTAGCCATTCGGCTCGGGCGGGAAACGGGTCACTACCCGCCCGCCAAAACGGCCGGTGTGGTTGTGCTCCACGATCATATCGCGGATAAAATCAGCGGGGGCTTCAGGGGTTTCTGTTGTCGTCATGGAGAGTCTCGCTTAGGCCCGCAACCGGCGGGCGCGGGCCGGTTTTAGCCGGCACAAAAACGGTTCAACGCCAGATCCAGCCGGGCCAGGGACCGGTCCCGGCCCAATAGCATCATCGTTTCGAAAATCCCGGCACCGATCGTCGTTCCGGTCAGCGCCACGCGCAAAGGCTGGTTCAGTTTACCTTCCGCCAAACCACCGGACGCCTCCACCGCGCGCATCGCCGTGTGGAGTTCGGCGACGTTAAATCCAATCGTCGTCAGCGCACTGCGCAGGGCATGTAACAACGGAGGGATCGCCGCCTTTTTCAAGTGCATCGACACGGCATTGTCGTCATAATCCGGGAATTCGACAAAGAAATATTTCCAATTCTCGGCTGCGACGAAGGTTTGCGCCCGGGATTGCATCAGAGCACTCACCTGGCGGATATAGGCCGGATCGGCCCGACCACCCCAGGGCGTCCGCTTTAGAATGGGGGCAACTGTGTCAAAAAACGCCTCTGGCGCCATCTCGGTCAGGTATTGCTGGTTCAAATGGGTCAGTTTCTTCAGGTCCATCTGGGCCGGTCCGCTCTTGACGCGATCCAGCGTGAACCATTCAACGGCCTCGGCGCGGGTCATCTTCTCGCGGTCCTCGCCCGGCGACCAGCCTAATAGAGACAGGTAGTTGAAGAGCGCGCCGGGATGAAACCCCTTTTCGCGGAAATCGCCGATATAAGCCGCGCCATCCCGCTTGGAATAGGGCTTGCCCTGGGCATTGACAATCATCGGGAGATGCGCATAGTGCGGCACCGTCGCGCCCAAGGCCTGGTAAAGCGCCACGTGACGGAAGGTGTTCTCAACGTGATCATCCCCGCGAATGATATGGGTGATCCCCTGAGTGATGTCATCCACCACATTTCCCAAATGGAAGACCGGAGATCCGTCGGAGCGCACGATCACGAAATCCTTCAGGTCCTTGGCTTCTTTGCGCAAGTCGCCTTTGATTTCGTCATGAAAAGTCATGTCGGTGCCGGGCATGCGGAACAGGATGCACTCCCCCTGCCCCTTTCCACCCTTGTCCTCTTTATAGGCCAAACCCTTCTCCACTAGCGTCTCAGCCGCCTTCAAATGCACATGCTTTTGGGTCGATTGAAACAGAGGCGGCTCGTCGTAATTCAGATCCAGCCAGGACAACGCATCCAGGACCGCCTGAACCGCTTCGGGGGTCGATCGTTCCTGGTCGGTATCCTCGATCCGCAACAGGAAATTGCCGCCGGCATGCCGGGCAAACAACCAGTTAAATATCGCCGCCCGGATGTTGCCGATATGCACATTCCCGGTCGGACTGGGCGCAAAACGTACGCGTACACTCATGGATTCTCCTCGCCGGGACTTGTCGATCCCAGTCAATATCGGCGCGCATCATACCGGAAACCTCCGCGCGATGCCAGCCCCGACTTTTATTGAGGGAGATTGAGGCTGTAGGGGTATAGACTATAGGCTGATGGCTTCTCGACGATCGGGATTCTATGAACTTTCGCGTCCCCTCTTCGTCCTTTAAAAAAGGTAGAGTGCCGTCGCCGACGGCGCCGTCCCTTCGGTCTCTCCCGCCTACCGCGCAATAACCTTCGCTCTTCAACCAACTACTAATATTCGTTCCGCCATTCCCGGCGGAACCGGTCAACATGGGTGGGCTTCCGACCGGGACGCCGTTGAAGTCCGTGAACTTCCCCGCTCCGCCCGACGGCATCTTCGCCGTCCGAATCCCCCTCGCGCAACGAAAACCAATGTTGTTGTTCTCGTTGTCCGGATTGTTGTTGTTTCGGTTCGCGACGCGCGTGTTGTTCGCGTTGTTGTTCCACGAGCCGCCCCGCAACACCCGATACGCTCTCGTTTCCCGCATGAACCTTGGTTAGGATATTGTCACTTTCAGCCATTTCCAGATCGGCTGGGGCTTCGCCCCAGTCCCCAGAGGGTTAAAGAGCAAAGGGAAATCAGAGCCCCCTCGCGCAACGAAAACCAATGTCGTAGTACTCGTAGTCCGGGTTGAGGTTGAGTCGGTTCGCGACCCGCGTGTTGATCGCGTCGTAGTAACATGAGCCGCCCCGCAACACCCGATAAATGCCAGTGGTTGGCCCGATGGGGTTCGGGTTCGTGGCTGGCGGCGTGGAGTAGTACCCACCGTCGTACCAATCCCAGCACCATTCAAACACATTTCCCGCCATGTCATACAACCCGTAACCGTTCGGCGCGAAAGACCCCGCCGTCATTGTGCGCGGTGAAGTCCCGGAACTTGGATGATACCCGGTTGTTGGACTTGTATCGTACAGGAAAGTGAAAGAAATTAAAACAGGGAAATTTCGATTCTTCACCGATTCCGGGCATTTTCCACCCAACAACTATTCCCACGCCTCCCCACGCGAAAATACTTGTTGATCTAACCGCCTGTGTACATAATGAAGTCATGAAGATCACGGACGATTACCAAGGCAAGCTTGAAATTTGGGCGCGCGAAGGAAAGGCCATTCGCATGCCTCAAATTGCCAATTTTCCCCAATTTGGCCACCGCCGTTTTAACTCCTACGCCGAACTTAACGCTTGGAAGCAATCCCTCTTGGACGAATTTCTGAAGCAGGGAGGAGTCAAATGGACGAAGTAATTCGCCGATTTAACGAAAAGGGAGTCCGATATCTGGTCATCGGCGGGCAAGCCATCCGGCTGGAGGGATGCCCGCGCTTCTCAATGGATTGGGATGTTTATATTCCCAATCAAGATCCCGTCAATATGGAACGGATCAATCAGATTTTGGGGGACGAATTGGACGTTCCGCTGATTCCTATGGGGTCGCACGGGGAGAACTTCGTACAGACTTACCAAACGCAATGGGGAATTTTACAGTTCCATTTGACAGGACCGGGATTACCGCCTTTTGACGAGGCTGAACGACGCGCGGTGACTCATAAGACCGAGAATGGAATTCCCGTGCGGTGTTTGGCAGGAAGTGATTTGTTGGAAAGCAAGAAACGGGCAAACCGCGCGTCCGATCTGGCGGATATCGATTTCTTGGAAAAAAAGAAATCTCTTGGCCTCTTATAAAACACGAGGACGGTTCCAAATGAAAATCGAGATCGCGGTCATGCTGGTCATGTCGTTCGGCGTCATGGCAATCCAGGCTCAGGAATCAATGGAGAAGGATGTCATCAAAACCTCGGCTGGCAACCTGGAAATCACCTTCATCGGGCATGGCTCACTGATGATGGCTTTCGAGGGGAAGATCATTCATGTGGATCCCTACAGCCGACAAGCAGACTATTCAAAGCTGCCCAAGGCCGACTTGATCCTCCTGACGCACGATCATCCCGATCATCTCGACCCGGTAGCCCTACGGTACGTTCGGACCTCACAGACTATGGTGGTTCTTCCCCCGATCTGCGCCAGCAAAGTGCCCGGGGGTATCGTCATGACCAATGGCGGAGTGCAAACCATTATGGGAATCACGGTGGAAGCCGTTCCGGCCTACAATCTCGTGCATAAACGCGATAATGGACAGGCCTTTCACCCCAAAGGCGAAGGCAATGGCTATGTGCTGACCTTCGGCGATAAACGCATTTACGTCGCGGGCGACACAGAAAATACTCCAGAAATGAAGGCCTTGAAACAAATTGATTGCGCCTTTTTACCGATGAATCTGCCCTATACCATGACCCCGGAGATGGTCGCTGACGCAGCTAAAGCGTTCAGCCCCAAAATTCTCTATCCCTACCATTACGGGGACACCCCTCCCGCGAAACTCCGGGACTTGCTCAAAGACAGGCCCGATATCGAAGTGCGCATCCGCAGGATGAAGTGAGATCACCGGCCTGGCGATAATCAAGATAGGAACGATACCGATTCCGATACCGACCCCGACGAGCGTGAATTTTGTATTAGATAATAATCACTTCCCATAGATCAACATCCACAAAGTCCAGGTCGCTACATATCCAATAATGACCACACCCCATAATTCCTTGATTAGCATCCACCCCTTCCTTCTCTACGATTCGCGCAACCCGTTAAACCGGCATAAGGTAACCGCCATGCAAAGACACTTTGGATCCCTTGCAGCCTTCGCCGCCGCTCTACTGCTGGCCCTCCCATCCCTGCTTTTCGCCGGAGAGCCGGATCTGCTGATCCACTGGAAAGGGGATGAGGGCAGCGGCGCGGTAACGAAAGATTATTCAGGAAACGGCATCGACGGCTCCGTAACCGCCCAATGGATTTCACAGGGCGCGATCAAAGCGTTCGAATTCGACGGCTCCTCCACTTCCTCAGTGTCCGTCAAATTACCCCTCGATAAGCGCTTCGGTACAAAATCCTGGTCTTTCCTGGCGTGGGTGAATCCGACCCGGATGTCCATCGCGGATAAACAAACCCAGCGCCGATTATTTGCCTACGGCAAATATCCGGATGCCTGCCTGGTCCTTGACCTATTCAGTTCCGGCTCGGTCGGATATTATTTTTGCTACACGAACCCGGCGGGAAAAATCGAGTCCGACGGCGGCAACACTGCGATAAAGATCAAAACCAATGAATGGACGTATATCGCCCTGGTTTGCGATCGCGCCACCCAGCAAGTCAATATTTACATCAATGGTCGAGTGCAAGTCGAAAATTCCCTGCCACCGGCGTTTTGCGGCGACTTCTCCTTGAACGGAAACTTGACGATCGGGAGCGGTTGGCATAACTACTGGGGGTTGATGGATGAGGTGAAGATTTACAGGCGGGCGCTGGCCCGCGACGAAGTCAGAAAGGAGTTCAATCGTATGAAAGATATCTATGGGGTTGCAGATTCAGCGGAATCCCTGGCACTGGATACCCGCGAGGCGATCAAGGACCGGTTTCTGACGGCGAATTCCGCATGGAAAACGAGACATTTTAATGGGGCACGGACGGAATACGCAAAAGTGCTGGCCCTGACCAACGCTCCGGAACCCTATAAGAGCTATGCCCAGCTTCGCATCGCACAAAGCTACCTGGCAGAAAAGAACTCCGTCGCCGCGAAAATGGAATATGAAAATATCAGCACAAATGAGGCCTACCCAGCCGTCCATCGCGATGAGGCATTGGAATGTGTGAAAGAACTCGATCGCGTTGCAAAAGGTCTCCCTCCCCGCGATCCCCAGTCCTCCCGGGTTAAAGTCCAGCCCATCTCCTCATTTGCGGCATCGGTTTATGTGGCGCCTGACGGGAACGATACAAATGATGGCTCCGAACCGAAACCGTTAGCAACGCTGTCAAAGGCGCGCGATGCGGTCCGAAAGATCAAGGCCCGGGGCGTCACCGGCGCAATCGGCGTGTTGATCCAGCCAGGCGAGTACCCGCTCAAGGAAACATTTTCACTGACCGCGGAAGATTCCGGTTCGGAAAAGACACCCGTCGTCTATCGTGCCGTGAAGAAAGGAACCGCAACCTTTTATGGCGGAATCCGGCTTACCGGATTTAAACCCGTCACCGATAGCGACCTCCTCGCCCGACTCCCGGCAGAATCGCGCGGAAAAGTCATGCAGTGCGACCTGCGGGCGCTGGGAATCACCGATACCGGCCACCTTCAAGTTCGCGGCTTTGGCCAACCTCCCTCCCCGCCCACACTTGAGCTTTTTTTCAACGGCAAACCGATGACGCTGGCGCGCTGGCCCAACACGGGATTTGTTCAAATCAAAAAACTGGTCACCCCCGGCGATAGGACTAAACACATCCCATCAGTCATCGAATATGACGATGAACGACCCGCGCGATGGACGAAAGCCAAGGACCTGTGGCTATTTGGTTATTTCAAATATTTATGGGCGGATGCGACGATTAAAGTTGCTTCCATCGATCCCCAGGCGAAAACGATTACTACCGCCGAAGCCTACCAATATGGCGAGGGAGCGGGAATGGACCCCCAACAGGGCATCATCTATTACGCCTTTAATCTGCTGGAGGAACTCGATGTGCCGGGAGAGTGGGTGCTGGATCGCGACTCCGGCATCCTATTTTTCTATCCTCCATCGGACATCGCCAAAGCGACGATGGAGATCGGCCTGCTTTCAAAGCCCATGATCACGATGGAGAACGTAACGAATGTTCGCATCGAAGGCCTGCAATTCGATCTCGGCCGTTTTGACGGGATCCACATCAAAAACAGCGCGCATTGCCTGATCGCCGGCTGCACTGTGAAACGTTTTGCGGGGAACGGGGTAACAATCGAGGGCGGCCAGGAAAATGGCCTCCTCGGCTGTGACATTCACACCCTCGGGCGACGCGCCACCGAGATTATGGGCGGGGACCGGAAGACGCTCACCCCTGGCCGGCATTTTGTCGAAAACTGCCAGATCTATTTCTTCGGGCGGATTGATCGAACTTATACCCCTGGCATCCAACTCGACGGCGTGGGCCATCGGGTGGCACACAATCTCATGTATGATTGCCCGTCGAGCGTGATGCGCATCGAGGGCAATGATCATGTGATTGAGTACAATCAAGTACTCAACGCCGTGCAGGAGTCAGACGATCAAGGAGCCATGGAATTGTATGGCAATCCGACCTATCGCGGTGTGGTCTTCCGATATAATTACTTCGATCGCATCGGAAAGACGGGGACCGAAGTCCTCGTTCATGGCCAAGCGGGGATCCGATTCGACGATGCGATCAGCGGAATGCTCGTGTATGGCAACATCTTTCGCCGCTCCGCCAATGGCAACTTCGGCGGCGTGCAGATGAACAGCGGACGGGACAATCTCCTGGACAATAATATTTTTGCGGATTGTCGGCAGGCCGTCAGCGGCGGATGGAATCCGCAAAACGGTGTTTGGAAGATGCTCCGGGAAGGGAAGAAACCCGCCGACATTTATCTCGATGAGTTATATTGTTCGCGATATCCCGCCATTCGAACGATGCTGGACGAGCCCGGCATAAACGAGGTGTGGCGGAACATTTTCTACCACTGCGACCGCATGGTGAAAGGCGATCAAGCCCACCTTGATATGCTGGAAAACGGTGTTTATTCCGACAAAGATCCGGGCTTTGTGAATGCCGCTCAAGGCGATTTTCGTCTAAAGCCGACTGCGCCACTTTATGAGACAATCGGTTTCCGTCCGATCCCCGTCGAAGAGATCGGGCTATATGACGATCCCTATCGCGCCACCTGGCCGGTGAAAGGGATATTAGACCGGCAATAGATTATTATGCGCCCTTGTAATGTCGGGCATAATCACCATACAAAAGATGTAGCGGCAGTTCATCCTCTTCGATGGTGGGGAATCGGCCGACGGGTTCATAGAACCGGTTGTCGGTCTTGTCGTCATTGACGAGCGAGACCTCCCCAACCAGAACCGTGCCGCCCTCACCCCAAAATTTATGATAGAGCCGCGTAGGCAGGGTGATGCTTTCGCCCGGCTCCAATCGAACCACATCCCCCGCCTTGACCGTACGCACCACGCCATCCGTGGACACCTCGACGGGCGTGTTGGCCAGGCGATCATCCGGCGTGGAATTGTAGAGTTGGATCACCAGTTTGCCGCCGCCCCGGTTGATGATATCCTCCGCCTTGCTCCAATGAAAGTGCATCGGGGTAATCTGCCGGTCCTGCACCACCAGGATCTTTTCGGCATATAATTTGCCTTTCATGGTTTTCCAGTTTTCGGGGTGGCCGTTGCGGACGGTAAACAGGAACAAGCCCACCTTGTCAAAATCCCCGGATCCGAAATCGGTGATATCCCAGCCCAATTGATTTCGCACAATTTCGGCGCTTTCCGGGCCCTTGGTCCGCCACTGATCGGGAGTCCAATAGGCGAAGGGAGGAAGAAGAAAACCATGCCGGCGAATGAACTCGTCAGCGCTCCGCATGATGGAATTGATTTGTGATCGTTTCATGGTGGCAAAATATCGAATGAGCCCCCCGAATGGCAAGCTTTTCGTGGATTGAAAAATCGTTATGTGGACGAAGCAATGGCCTTAACTGAGTTGCATGTCGCCCCATACGCTGCCCGCACTTTGCGGCCACAAGGGTTTGTGGCGTATAAGTGGGGCCATGCGCAAGTCCATTCACAGTCCGGAATACCAGCAGGTGCTTGCCCTATTGGTCGCCATGCGGCAAAAGGCCGGGCTAACCCAACGGGATCTTGCAAAACAACTCGGTCGGGAACACTCTTTCGTTTGGCGCATCGAAACCGGCGAACGCCGCCTGGATCTGATTGAGTTCTACTGGATTTGCCAGGCGCTGGGTCAGGACGCTCCGCATCTCTACGCTGAATTAATTAAAAAAATCGAAAAGCCATCTCAATCCGGGACATCAGCCCCCTTCCTCATCAAGGCCGCCGAACCCCGGTCATCCTATCGGATCAAGTCCGGCAAGATGCGGTAAGAACATTCACTATTCGCTAATTCATCTGATTCAGAACGCAATAATACCAATGAGTTAAAAGAATAGTTGATATAGCTCAGCAATATGCTATTTTATGAG
>Ga0073936_10003778_pt1 | contig 21415 bp, 19 predicted proteins | sample AliMusrvi5mmetaG_FD_87041 | JGI IMG/M metagenome (GOLD analysis project Ga0073936, IMG submission 87041) | Freshwater lake bacterial and archeal communities from Alinen Mustajarvi, Finland, to study Microbial Dark Matter (Phase II) - Alinen... | ecosystem: Environmental > Aquatic > Freshwater >... | reverse complement strand
ATGGAGGGCGGTGACGGCGACCGATGGCACTTCCGTGACGTGCGCGTCCGGCGGCGCAGCTGTAGAATCCTCGCATGTCCATCTCCCTGCGACCGTTCACGCGCACCGATTTCGCCCGGCTCATCGGCTGGGTCGACGGCGCCGGCCCGGAGTTTCTCGTGCAGTGGGCGGGCACCAAGTTCGCCTTCCCGCTCGACGAGGCTCAGCTCGAAGGGCACCTCGTGCAGGCCGAGGGGCCGCAGGCCACGAGGTTCGTCTTCGCGGCCCTCGACGACGACAGCGGCGAAGTCGTGGGGCACGTCGAGCTGGGCAGGCTGGACCGCGACAACCGCTCCGCCACCGTGTCCCGGCTGCTCGTCGGCGACGCGGCGGCGCGAGGCAAAGGCACCGGCGCGCAGATCGTGAACCTCGTGCTCGACAAGGCCTTCCTGGAGCTGGACCTGCACCGCGTCGACCTCTACGTCCTCGACCTCAACCTCGCCGCCATCCGCCTCTACGAGGGCCTCGGCTTCAAGACCGAGGGCCACTTCGTGGAGGCGAGGCGCGCCGGCGGCAAGTACTGGAACGTCTATTACATGGCCATGCTCAAGGAGCAGTGGCTCGGCCGCAGCGCCGGCTGAGCGTCGCCCGGCCATCCGGGCCGCGCGCCCATCCCCACCATGTCTGCCGTGCCCGCTGAGGATCAGCCGCGTGCGCTCGTGATCGCCAATCCCGCGGCCGGCCGCGGGCGCACCGGGCGAGAGCTCGGTCACCTGCTCGCCGCCGTGCGCGCAGCGGTGGGTCCGCTCGACGTCGTCGAGACCACGGCAGCCGGCGACGCATCACGGCTCGCCGCCGCCGCCGGCGGCGACCGGCGCCCGCTGGTGATCAGCGTCGGCGGCGACGGCACGCTCAGCGAGATCGTCGACGGGCTGATGCGGGCGACGCACGACGCCGCGGGCGCGTCCCCCGGCGCCGCGGCAGCGCGCGGCGCCGGCGCGGCGGAAGGCAGCGCCCGGTACTCCCGTTCGGCGGCGATGCCGTGCATCGGCTTCGTCGCCACCGGCACCGGCGGCGACTTCGGGCGCACGCTCGGCATCCCCGGAGGCACCGCCGACCACATCGCCGTGCTCGCCGCCGGGGCCGAGCGCACCATCGACGCCGGCCGCGCGCGCTTCACCGGCGGCGACGGCCGGCCGCGCGAGCGCTGGTGGATCAACGTGCTCTCGGCCGGCGTCGGGGGCCTCGTCGACCGCTACGCGGCCACGGCGCCGGCGTTCCTGAGCGGACGCCTCTCCTACGCCCAGGCCACGCTGCGCGGCATCGTCATGTGCCGGCGCGTGCGCCTGCGCTGCCGCGCCGTCCTGCCAGGCGGGGAGGCCGTCGAGCGCGTCGTCGACTCGCACGCCGTCGTCGTCTGCAACGGGCAGACCTTCGGCGGCGGCATGAACATCGCGCCCATGGCGCGTCCGGACGACGGGTTGCTGGAGGTGATCGTCCTCGAGACGCGCACGCGCCTGCGCCTGATCGCCAAGCTCGGCACCGTGTACAAGGGGACCCACCTGCGCGAGCCCGGCGTGAGCCACTTCAGCTGCCGCTCGCTCGAGCTCACGCCGCTTCAGTCGGGGCCTGCCGGACGACACCTCTTCCCCCTCGACGTCGACGGCGACGCGCTCGGCGACGTCCCGCTCGCGGTCAGCGTCGTCCCGGGAGCTTTGAGGGTGCGCGCGCCCAGCCGTTGAGGCAGCACCCCGGACCATCGCACCGGCGCGCGGCTCTCAGTCAGGGATGACGAAGCCCTCTTCGCGGAACAGAGCGAGGCACGCGTCGCACACGCGGGCGTCGTAGCGCGCCCCGCTGCCGAGCGCGATCTCGTCGAGCGCGGCGGCGATGCCCAGGCCGGGGCGATAGGGCCGGTGGGACGACATCGCCTCCACGACGTCCGCCACCGCGAGCACGCGGCCGAACTCGCCGATCTCGTCGCCGGAGAGCCCGCCGGGGTACCCGCTGCCGTCGAGGCGTTCGTGGTGCTGCAGCACGGCCTCGGAGATGACGTCGGGCAGCTCGGCGGGCTTGAGCAGTTCCACGCCGGCCGTGCTGTGCGTCTTGACGATCGCGAACTCTGCCTCGCTCAGGCGGGACGGTTTGCTGAGCAGCTCGGCGGGCACGACGATCTTGCCCAGGTCGTGGACGATCGCGGCGATGCGCAGGAGGCGGAGCCGCTCGCCTTCGATGCCGAGCCTGGCGGCGAGCGCCTCGGCGATGCTCGCGACCCGCCGTTCGTGCCCCGCCGTGTACGGGTCGCGAGCGCTGACGGCCGCCGACAGCGTCGCGACGGTCCGCTCCATGGCCTGTTCGAGGAGCGAGAGAGTCAGCCGGCCCTCCTCCATCGCCACGCGGCGCTCCTCCTCCACCGAGGTCGCGCGCCCGAGCACGCGGAAGACGGCCAGCTGGCTCGGCCGCGGCAGCGCGTCGATGTCGAAGACGGCGCAGAGGGCGCCGGCCGGGTGGTCCGCGGCGCGGACGGGGAAGGCGATGAAGGTACGGGCGCCGTACCGGGTGACGAGCGGCGACGTCTGCGCGTACGCGGACTGGTCGAGCCGCTCGACGATGCAGGCGTCGTCGCCTCCCGCGACGATGACGTCGAGGCTGGGGCTGCCGGCGCCGGAGAGCCGCCGCGGCAGCTCGGCGGGCAGATGCCAGCCGGCGACCACGTCGAGGTCGGCGCCGGCCCGCCGCTCGTACATCACGAAGGAGGCGCCGAGCACGCTCCCGGCGGCGGCGCAGATGGCGCCGATGTTGCGCACGACGTCGGCGCCGAAGCTCAGGAAGCAGGCGCTGAGCGTCCTGACGTTGTCCTCGTCCCAGCGGTCCACCAGAAGCTTCGTGATCAGGTCGGCGACCAGGCTGAGCAGACCGGCGTGCTCCTCGGGCCACGAGTCGTTCTCGCGCTTGGCGCCCAGGGCGAGGAAGCCGATGAGCAGGCCGGCGTGCATCAGAGGATCGACGAGCACCGAGCGCAGGCCTTGGCGGGACCAGAGCTCGCGCTCCGCGGCCGCAGCCGCGGGCAGCAGCCCGACGTCCCCGACTTCCACCATGCGGCCCTCACGGAGCTGGCCGTGAAGCCACGGCAGCGAGTCGAGCGTCGCGACGTCCGCGCAGGGATGGACCTCGTCGTCCGCGCGCGTCCACTGCCGCGCCCAGTCGACGCTCGCTCGGTCGCCGGCCAGTTCGTGCATGCTGCAGAAGTCCACGCCGGTGGCGATGCCGATCTGCCGCAGCGCGTAGGCAAAGGCTTCGGCCGACGTCTCCGAGGAAGTGTCCACGAAGCGCGCGGCGACGCCCGCGAGCATGGTCTCGATCTCTCGGCGCCCGTGCGCCGCGCCCCCCCTGTCGTGCGCCGCGGCAGGGCGGTTGACGAAGAGCGCCCAGGCCGCCAGGGCGGAGCCGTCGGCGGTTTCCGAGAACACGGGGCTCGCCACGACGTGCACGCGGCGACGTTCCCCGTCGCAGCAGCGCACGTACTCGTCGAACGTCCGCGTGCGGGCGGACTCGTCTCCGTGGATCCCGCGCACGTGGGTCTGCCAGTCGGGCATGAGGTCGTCCCAGACCGTCTCGAGCAGATCGTCCGCCTGCGCCCGAAGGAGCCGCAGCAACGGTTCGTTGGCGCCGAGGACGACGCCGTCGGCGGTGATCACGCCGAGCGGCTGGATGTCGGGGAGGTGGCTCACGACCTCGACGAGCCGGCGGATCTGGTCGCGGACCGCGTCCGGGACGGCGCCTGCGAGCCAGTCAGTATGTAGGAGCAGAGGTTCCACGCTCTGTGTATCGGCGGCCGGCGCGCCGAACTTCACCTCGCGCTCGTCTCACCCCACGGGGAGATGCGCCTGTGCGCCGTCTGGTACGCTGGGCCGGTGCACGACCTCCCCGAGGATCAGATGGCCGCCGAGGACGAGCCGGGACGGCGGCGCGTGGACCGACTGCTCGCCGAGACCAGCCGCGTCGAGGCGTTCAGCGACGGCGTGTTCGCGATCGCCGCCACCCTGCTCGTGCTGACCCTGACCGTTCCCACCGTGCGCGAAGCGGCGAGCGGGCGCCTCCTCTGGCACGAGCTGCTTCAGCGCTGGCCTACGTACTTCGCCTTCGTGGTCTCGTTCGTGAGCATCCTCGTCATGTGGGCCAGCCACCACAACATCTTCACCCTCATCCGCCGCGTCGACCACACGTTCCTGCTGATCAACGGGGTGGTGCTGATGGGCGTCACCGTGATCCCTTTCTCCACCGAGCTCCTGGCCCAGCATCTCGGCCATCCCGGCGAGCACGTGGCCGCAGCCGTCTACAGCGGCGTCGCCCTGATCATCGCCCTCGGCTTCAACGCCCTCTGGTACTGGGCCCGCCGCGGCGAGCACCTGCTGGAGCCCGGCATCCCGGCGCGGACGATGCGCCTGTTCACGCGCCAGTACGCGGTGGGCCCTCTGGTCTACCTGGCGGCGCTCGGCATCTCCTTCGTCAGCGCGTGGGGGAGCCTCGCCATCTTCGTCCTCGTCCTCGTCTTCTACGCGATCCCCACACCGGCCACCGCGCCGCTGGACGCCGAGGAGTGACGGTGGTGGCGCTGCCGCGGGCGCGCCGGATCGCGCCCTGCGTCAGGTGCCGAAGACGCTGACGCGGTCCTTGCCGAGGCTCTTGGACAGGTAGAGCGCCTTGTCGGCGCTCGAGAGCAGTTCCGCCGCGGTATAGCCGCCGATCCCGATGCCGGCGACGCCGATGCTCACCGTCACGCGCGCCTCGCGCACGCCGGGCGCGCTCTCGAAGCGCCCGGCCGTGACCGCGGCACGGATGCGCTCGGACACGTTGCGCGCGGCCGTCGGCTCGTTCCCCGCGGCGCGCGTCTGCGGCATGATCAGCGCGAACTCGTCGCCGCCGTAGCGTGCCACGACGTCCACGTCGTGGCGCGTGCAGTCGCGCAGCAGAACGGCCATGTCGGCGAGCAGGCGGTCCCCGCGAGGGTGACCCCAGCGGTCGTTGAACTGCTTGAAATCGTCGACGTCGACGATCACCAGCGAGAGGTCGTCGCCGTAGCGGCGCGCCGTGGTGACCTGCTGGCGCAGGTGCTCGTTGAAGTGCCGGTGGTTGAAGAGGCCGGTGAGCCCGTCGGTCACGGCCTGCTCGGCCAGGAGCGCGTAGGCGCGGGCGTTGGCGATCGCGATCGCCGCCTGATCGGCGATCGCCTGAAGGACGCGCAGGTCGTCCTCGCTCCAGCGCCGGATGCGGCGGCTCTCGCCGACGTCGATGAGGCCGATCACCTCGCCCCTGCAGACGAGCGGGAGACTGGCGCTCGAGAGCTCTCCCCACTCGTCCATGTCGGCGAGCTCGGGCTCGCTCAGCGCCTCGTCGTCGCGGTACCAGATCGACGGCCGGCGCTCGCGCACGCACGCCTCGAGGTCGTGCCACTTCGCGCTGTCGTAGCTCGTGCCGATCCACTCGGTCGAGTCGATGTCGATCTCGGGCAGCTGGTGAAAGGCCACCACGACGAACTCGTCGCGGTCGAGGACGTAGTCGTAGATGTCACACCAGCCCGCGTCGAGCCGCTCCGTCACGAGACGCGTGATGAGGCCGAGCGTCTCCTCGAGATCGGTGCTCGCGGCGATGGCGGCGCTCGTCTCGAGCAGCACGCGATACTGCTTCACCAGCCGCTCGAGCGCCGTGATACGCGCCTGCGCGGCGGCCGCCGGCGCTCCCGGGCGGGCGGCTCTCCCTCTCTGCTGTGGGGCATCTCCCATGTCGTCCTCCGTCGCGCCGGTCCCTCTGCGCCTCGACCCTTCTCTCGCCGCGTGGACCGTGGGACTTGAGGGTCGCGCGCAACGTCCACCGGCTCCGCTCACGTCACCGTCGCACAAACGGACGCCGCCCGCTAGTGTCGCGGCCCATGCCGCCGCAACGCCCAGACGCGCGCACCGCCGCCACCTCGCCCGGCTCCGGCCTCCGGCTCCCGGCCGCCCCCCGCCTGCAGCTCTTCGGCGTCGAGGGGCGCCGGCAGGTCAAGGCGCTCCTTGCGGCGGCACATCCCGGCGTGCGTTTCGCACACGAGCGTGCGTGGGCGGCTCCGCCGCAGGCGCGGCGCCGGCGTGCCGGTCTCTGGTTGTGGCGCGACGGCGAAGAGGAGCTGCGCGCCCAGGCGACCAGCGTCCTGCTCCAGTTCGTCCACCCGCTGGTCGCGAGCGGGGCGCCCTACTGCGTCGCCTGGCCGTTCGCCCCCGACGTCTTCGCTCCGCGCGCGCTCGCGCCGGGCGACGGCGCCGCCTTGGACCTGGAGGACATCGGCGCGCTCCTTTCCGGCCTGCGTCCGCCGTCGGCCGGATCCGCGCGCGCGTCCGCCCCCGCCGGGCCTTCGCCCGCGACCAGTGCCGCGCCCGCTCGCGATCCGGCCGAAGGAGGCCAGCGCCTCGATGCCGCCCAGCGCGCCGCCGTGGAGCACGCCGCCGGGCCGGCGCGCGTCCTCGCGCCGGCCGGTTCGGGCAAGACCAAGACGCTCGTCAGCCGCGTCATCGAGCTTGTGGCACGCGGGGCCGATCCGGGCGGGATCCTGCTCCTCGCGTTCAACCGCAAGGCCGCGGAGCAGCTCGAGGAGCGCCTGGCCGCGGCCGGCATCGCCACCACGCGCCGCCTGTGCGAGCGCCGCGGGGGGCGGCCGCCGGCCGTCCACTGTGCGACGTTCAACGCCTTCGGCTCCCGCTACCAGCGCGAAGTCGCCGGCGCCCGCGTGCGCCTTACAGACGGGCGTGGCCAGCGCGAGCTCATGCGCGGCGCCATGGAGGCCGCCGGCGCCGGCCTCGCGGAGCTTCGCCCGGCCCGGGGCAGCGACCCTGTGGGCGCCTTCCTCGCCGGCCTGGCGCGGGTCCGCGCTGGGCTCGAGGACCCCGCGGACGTGAGCGTGCGCATCGAGTCGCTCGGCGCACGGCCGGTCCTCGACGTGCCCTTCGCGCCGGTCCACCGGCGCTACGCGCGGCTTCAGGCGGTGGCAGGGGAGCAGTCGTTCGACGACCAGATCTACCTCGCGGTCGTGGACATGCTCGCCGACGCCGGCCACCGCGCCTTCGTGGAGGCGCGCTTCGACCACGTCCTCGTCGACGAGTTCCAGGACCTCAACGGCGCGCAGCTCGCGCTGGTCGACCTTCTCTCGCGGCCCACCAGGGACGTGTTCGTGGTCGGGGACGACGACCAGCTCATCTACGGCTGGCGGTTCGCCGACCCCCGCGGCATCCTCGGCTTCCACGAGCGGATGCCGCCGGCGCCGTGGTCGGCGACCTACACGCTCGGCACCAACTACCGCTGCTCGCGGGCCGTGGTCGAGTCGGCGGCCCGCCTCGTCGCCAACAACGTCGTGCGCGAAGTCAAGGACGTGCGGCCCCGCGAGGGCGCACCGGCGGGCGCCGTGCGCTTCTTCGGGGCGCCCGCCTGGCCCGAGCGCGGCGCCGCCGTGTGTGCCTTCCTGCGCGCCGAGCGCGCCCGCCTCGACTGCTCCTGGCGGGACCTCGCCGTCCTCTGCCGCTACCGCTCCCAGCAGCTCTGCGTCGCGCTGGCTCTGGACGAGGGCGGCGTGCCGCGCACTCCGGCGCTCGGCTACCGCCTGTTCACGCATCCGGCCGCTCGCCTGTTGCGCGCCTACATCGATCTCGCCCTCCGTCCCGCCGAGGCGAGCGGCGATCAGCTCCGCCTGCTGCTCAACCGCCCGAACCGGTACCTGCGCGACGCGCTCGCCGACGACATCGCCCTCGCGCGGTGCCCGTGGGTGCGGCTGACGGCGCTGGCCGCGGCCGAGCCTACGGCCGGGCCGCGCCCCCTCACGGAGCTGGCGGCGGCGGTCGAACTGCTGGGCGCGAGCCTCAGCGGACAGGCCGGTCTCACGTCCGGCGACCTGGTGTGGTCGACGGTCGACGCGTTCGGGCTCGAGGACTGGTGGCGGGACGCGTCCGCGCGCGGCGCCGGCGGGGACGGCGGCGCCGGTCAGCGCGATGGCGCCGGCGGCCACGACGGCAGCGGCGGCGGCGAGGACCCGCTGCGAATTTTCGACGGCCTGCTCGTCGTCGCGGAGACGATCGCGGATCCCGGCGCGTTCCTGAGCGCCTGGAGCAGGCTCCTGGCCGACGAGGAGGCCGGCGCCGGCATGGCCGGGGACACGCTCGACCGCGAGGAAGGGAGCGAGGACCGCGTCGTGATCGGGACGATCCACGCGGCCAAGGGGCGAGAGTACGACGCCGTCGTCATCCCCGACTACGACTGCGACGTCACGCGCTGGGAGCACGGCGCGATCGAGGAGGAGCGGCGCGTCGTGTACGTCGGGGTCACCCGCGGCCGCGACTCGGTGCTGCTCACCCTGGACACCTCGCTTCCCTACCGCCACCCGTTCCTGCGCGAGCTGGTGGAGGCGCCCAGGGCCGGCGAGTACGAGAGCCTCAAAGCCCGGCTGGACGAAGCAGAGCGCGGACGGGAAGCGGCGTCCGCCCCGGGCACGCGGTCCGGCGAGCGCCTCGGCGAGCGGCTCGCCGAGATCGAGCTGCTCTATCCGGAGGCCGTGCCGGAGGCGGGGGACGCGCCGGGGGACGCGCCGGCGCCGACCCAGATCAGAGCCGGCCACGCAGAGACTCGTGCGCCAGGATGACCAGCCTGTGCAGAGCACGCGTGCAGCCCACGTACAGCAGCGACCGGGCGGCCGGGTCGTCGAGGTCCGTCACGTCGGTGACGATCACCGCGGGCGCCTCCAGACCCTTGAACCGGTAGATGCTGCAATAGCGGGTCCGGCGCGAGTCGAAGTCGACGGCGTCGAGGTCGGAGGGGATGCAGGCGGCCGGCCAGTCCCCTTCGGGGACGACGCCGGCCGCCGCCGCCTCGTCGCCGTCTAGGAAGCGCGCCTCGCGCACCAGCGGCTCGAGCCGGCCGCTCCACGGGGGGTCGTGCAGACTTCCGGCGACGCACTCGTCGTCGCCGGCCGGGCCTATCACGGCGACGTCGGCGCCGGCGAACCCGGCCTGCACGAGCTCGGCGAGCGCCTCCGCGAGGAGGACGCGCTGCCGCTCGGCGTCGCGCCAGTAGCGCACCACCGGGGCGTTCTCGTCGCCCGAGCGCCGCACACGCTTGTAGCCCGGGCGCATGCCGCCCAGGCGGACCGCGAGCTCAGCCACCTCCGGCGTGTTGCGGCAATTGACGCGCAAGCCGTAGCGAAAAGCGTCCAGGCCGCGACTGGCGAGGGACTCCGCGACCGGGAGGACCGCCGAGTCGTAGATCCGCTGGTACTCGAAGTCGCCGAAGAAGCGCCAGGTGCCCCTCCGGAGACCACCCTTGAGGCTCGCGTCGAGGAAGTCGAGGTAGCTTGGCCGCAGCATGTCCTGGGCCTCGTCGAGGACCAGCTCATCGTAGACGAAGCGCGAGCGGCCGCCGTCCCGTGTCGCCTTCTCGATGCGCTCCAGCAGTGCCATCTCGCCGAGCTCCGGCAGTTCCTCCTGCCAGAACGCCTGACTGCAGGCCTGCTGGGGCGTCGGCTGGACGCCGGCGAGCAGCCGCATGTGCTCGTGCAGCGTGCGCGCCGTCACCCCCGGCCTGCCCATGGCGGACGGCGCCAGCGCCAGCGTCTCCTCCTGCAGCCAGCGGCCGAGCGGGCGGTTGAAGCACGCGAAGAGCACCCTCTTGCCGGCCGACACGGCCCTGCGCGCCGTCTCGATGGCGAGCAGCGTCTTGCCCGTGCCGGCGGGTCCGTCGAAGACGATGCGCGGGTTCGCCTCGATAGCGTCGAGCGCCTCGAACTGCTCTTCCGTGTATCTGCGGACCTCGACGTTCACACGCTCCATCCGCGCCCGCGGACTCTCGAAGAGCTCGAAGTCGCCACGCAGTTGCCGCACGATCTCGCCGCACTGGGCGACGCTCGGCTCCTCACGCTCGGGATGGAACCACGGCGCGCCGCGCTGGACGAGGCGGTCGCGAGCGCGGTCGAGCGTTCCCTCGAGGAGCTCGGGCAAGGCGCGCGACGCCAGCGCCCGGCGATCGATCACCTGCCATGGGAACCACTCCTCCGAGGTCTCCGGGAAATCGACGAACGGGAAGCACACGACCGACCAGAACACCACTCTCTCGAGGCCGCGACTGCCCTTGACCAGATGGCTGCGCAGGCTGTGCATCGAGTCGGCCGCCTGCTTGAACGGGCCGCGCCCGTCCGGCGCGCGCTCGCCGCCGTAGAACCAGAGGCCTTCCTTGCGGCGCAGCGAGTGCGCGCCCTTGACCTCGACCACAAGGACACCCTTGCCCGGCACGACGACGAGGAAGTCGATCTCGGCCGCCAGCCGCGCGGCCGGGTCGGCGATGTCGAGCGAGTGCAGGACGGTCCAGTCGGCGTGCGCCGTGTCCGCGGCGAGCCGCTTGAACAAGAGGAACTCGCCGTCGTTGGGCTTCTCGAGAGAGATCGTGGGCGGGATCAGGCGCATGGCGGGCCTATCCTACCGCCGCAGCGCAGAAGGGCCGGGCCGCGACGCAGCGCCGGCGGCCCGGCCCCTCATGAGGATCAGCGTTCCCTGTGGTACGGCTTCGCGCCCGGCGCATTGGGCCGCACGAACACTCCCGGGTTCACGCTGCTCCGCGAACCGCCGAGGCTCACAGAGCTGAACACCGGCTTGACGTCGCGGCCGCTGCACGCCGGGCACACGGCCTTCTCGTCGCGGTCGGCCAGCGACGAGATGATCTCGAAGGTCTCGCCGCAGTCAGCGCAGGTGAATTCGTACACAGGCATGGCTCAAGCCTACCATCTGCCGCGCCGGCCCGGCGGCGCCTCCGGCGGACGCCCTTAGGAGCTGATCTCGTGCACCTTGAACGAGATCTTGACCCTGGCCCGGTAGGCGACGACGTGATTCGCCTCGAGCTTCATGTCCAGCTCCACGATCTCCGCCACGCGCAGGTCCTCGATGCTCGAGGCCGTGCGGTCGACGGCGGCCTTCGCGGCCTTCTCCCACGACTCGGTGCTGCTGCCGACGACCTCGACCACCTTGTAGACGCTCTCCGCCATGACGATCCCTCCACTGTCCCGGTAGATGTGATGCGGGATTCTCACCGGGCGGGCGCAAGCCCAAACGCGGAGCGGCGGCGGCACGCACATCCGTCCGTTCCGGCGGCTACACTCGGTCGCGAACGTCGCCGCCGGCCGGCGCGCGCCGGCACTCCCGGCGCCGCAGGCGATCCGGTCGCTGCAGACCTCCCCGCCGCGCCCCGGCGGCGGCGTTCGCAGTGCCCGTCATCCTCGCAGCACAGGGGGCCGCCATGCCGCGTCCACGCGCCATCGTCACCGTCGACGAGCAGCTCCTCTGGCTCATCGCTCTGCCGGAGACACCTGCCGGCGCGTCGTGCCCCGCGTCAGCGGCGAGCCTCCGCCTCCTGAGCGCCCGCTTTGACGCCATGGGCCCGTCCGCGGCCGACGTCGCCGTCGGCGTCACCGCTGCCGTCACCGCGGCGCTCCTGGAGTGGCTCCGCGAGTTGCCGGAGCTGCCGGAGCTGCCGTTCGTGGGCGAGCCCTTCGGCGGCATCGAAGGCACCGACTAGCACAGCAGCCATCGGCCCGCTCGAGGCGACGGCGGCGCCCCATGCGCAGCGAGCGCCGCCGGCGCCCCTCGGGGCGCCGGCGGCGCTCGTCCGTCACGTCATCTGCCTGCGCTCGTCAGAAGCCGCCGACGCCCGCGTGACCCACCAGGGTCAGCAGCGTCACCAGCCACAGCGCCACGAAGCCGACCGCCAAATAGCGGCCCATGTTGGTCCGCTCCGTCACCCCTTCGCGCGTCTTCTCGTTCCGCTGTGCCTCGTCCATCTCACCGCTCCTCTTTGCCGTCTTCATACCTCGTATCGGCACGGTGGTCACAAGACGCGAGCCCGAATAGACGCATGTTCCGCACGTCCCTCAGCGCGCGTGCGCAGGGCGCGCGCCTTCTTGTCGATCACGATGTTGGACATGAATGCGCTGGAGGCGCGCGCCGACTCCACGTCGGCGACCGTGAGGTCCCGCACGCACTCGGCCATCGCGGGCTCGAGGGCAACGCCCTTCTCGGCGAAGTACGCGCCGGCGGCGGCCTGGTGCCGGATGGTCCGCGTCTCCGTGCGCTGCAGGTAGTAGTGCGAGATCATGTGGAAGCCCTCGCCCTCGCCCCACCCGAAGCGCACCGCGACCGGCTCCTCGCCGTAACGTGCGCCGAGCTCGCGGCTCGTGATCAGCACCTGCACGCGAGAGGGATCGAGGACGCGGATCGGGTAGGACGACGCTTCGAGCCACCACTGCGGATCGTCGCGCCCGTCTATCACGCCCTTGACGTAGACGTCTTCAGGGTCGCGGACCTCGAAGCGGACGACGTCGTCGCCGGTGGGGCGCTCGTTGAAGGCGAGCACGCCGGGGAACGCGGCCTCGACGACGTGGCGCAGCGCCCAGTTTGTGGTGAACAGGCTGCCGCCCTGCCGCGACGAAGGCGCGGACACGCGCCACGGCTCTCGGGGACACCTGGCCGCGGCAGTTGACGACGAGTAACTGCTCCGGGCGCAGCTTCACGCCGTCCCGGTCGGGTGGCGCGACGACCGTGTGCCGGACCTCGAGCGCATCCAGCACGTCTTCGACGTGGTCGTAGATGCCGCTGACCACGATCACGTCGCTCTCCAACACCGCGTCGAGCACGGCGGCGCGTTCCGGCGCCTCGCGCCGCAGTCCCTCGCGGGTGAGGTGGAAGGCGGCGCGGTAGGCCCTCAGGCGCTTGTCGTCGGTCATCGTGGCTCCTCTCCGTGACTGCCGCCCGGGTGCGAGCCCGCGGGCGCCCGTGAACCGCCCCAGCCTCCGTGAGTACGAGCGCGCATGCGGGGGCCGGCGATGCGGCCTGCGGCCGCGCCCGCGTCGGCGCCGCGCGCCGCGCCGTCGTCCACGGCGAAGAACGCCGCGTGGATGGGCCGGTCGCGATATGTGAGCAGCGAGCCGACGATGCCCGAGCCGGTGAACCTCGCGTCCCAGCCGAGGCCCGGGCTCTTGAAGCGCTCGGCGCTCAGGCCGGCCACGCGCGCCAGGAAGTCGCGCGCGTGGCCGAGCGCGTCCGCCGGCGGCGGCGCAGCGGCGGCGGCCGTCTCGGCGCCGAGCGCGCCGAGCGCGTAGCTGCGCACGAGCTTGGCGTGGACATGGGCGTACTTCTCCGGGATCGACAGAAAGTCCAGCCCGAGGACGGCGCCGTTGAGGAGGACGATCAGACCCTGCTGCCCTTCGACGAGCGGCAGGCCGTCGACGTAGTCCTGCAGCTCCGCGCTCCGGCTCTCGAACGCGCCCCGCATCGCTCCGGTAGGCGAGCTCGTCGCCTGGTCGGCGTGGAGTGCACGCACCTCGTCCCACACGATGCCCTGGTCGCTGCGGTGCCCGCGGCCGGAACGCACAGACGCGTCCACGCTCATCCGCAGACCCGCACGCACCCTGCGTTCCGCGACGTACTCGGCGGCGACGAACTCCCGCGATTCGTAGGCCCAGCGGCCTTGCTCGGTGCAGCTCACGGGGACCACGAGGCTGCTCCGCTTGTCGACGAGGATGGTGGCATTGAGCACGCGGTTCTGCTTGGCGCCGCGCAGCTCCTCGCCGTCGAGGACGAGCACGCGCGCATCGCCCTTGTTGTCGACGCGCAGGTCCGGCACGGAGCCGCCCTCGTCGACCTCGGCCACATGGCACTGCCCCGCCACGGCCGCCTCACCCAGCGTCACGTACCACGGCCCGCCCTCGGTGTGTGCGCGCAGCGGGATCACGCTCACGGGCCCGAACGACTGGGCATCGCCGAGCTCGAGCAGGCCGGTCAGCCACGCTCCGGTCGTGCCCGGTGAGCGCGCCGTACCCGGATGCGCCTTCTTGTCGATCGTCGTCATCGCGCCACCCCCTGGATCGTCTTCCGGTCCTCACTGATGCGTAAGAGACATCACCAGCAAGCCGCTTGGTCAATCTTATGATGTCATTATAGCATATACTGCAACCGCATTGGCATGCTGGTGATGTAGACTGGCCTGGCAGCTCGGCGCCGCCGTGGCGAGGGACTTCGAAGAAGGGTGCTACCAGAATGGCGGACACACCGGACAGAAGGATCGGCGGCGCGATCGCCCGTCTGCGCGAGGAGCGCGGGTGGAGTCAGCGCGCCCTGGCCAAGGTCGTGGGCCTCGACCAGTCCGCGCTGAGCCGGGTCGAGGCGGGCAAACGGCGCCTCGGGGCGGGTGAGCTGGACGTGATCGCGCGCGCGCTCGGGGTCTCGCCCGCCGCGCTGCTGGACCTCCCCGGCGAGGACCTGACTTCGCCGCAGGGGGCAGCGCCGACGTCCCTGCCGCCCGACGCCGCAGACGGCGCCTTCGTGGCGGCGGAGGCCAGCTGGGCAGAGGCGGCTCCGGCGGCCGCGGTCGACGCCTCGCCGCCGGAGTCGTCAGCCTGCGCCCTCGACGACTCCGAAGACCTGCCGCCCCTGCCTCTCGGCGGGCAGGACGGCGCACGAGGCGTCCGGCGCGGCGTGGACCCCGCGGCCCTCCGGGCCGCCGTCGAGGACGCCGACGCGATCTACCAGCGTCTTCAGGCCGAACGCGCCGGCACCTCGCCGTACGCCCGCCGCGAGTCTGGCGAGCGCCTTGCTGCGGGGCCGCCGGAGCCGCTCGCGGCGCGCCTGGGGGCGCCGGTCGCTCCACCGCGAAGCCACCCCCAGCGCGCGTCCGCTGCGGCGTATCGCGGCGCGGCGCCGCGTGCGCCACACGACGCGCGGCTGCCGGATGCGGTCGAAGCCGTCCTCGCCGACTGGTTCGCGCTGCGCGCCGCGGCGTCGTCTCCCCGCGATTGGGAGCACGCCGGCGGCCGCGCCGTCCGGGCGTCGGGCAAGCCGGTCCAGCAGCCGCTCGCGCAGCTTCCGGGGACCGGCCTCCCGCCGGGCGCTGCGGGCGCCGGGACGGGCGCCTCGCCGTTCGTCGGTCAACCATGGTCCTGGGGCACGCCGCGAGACCGCATCGCGCGGTTCTGGCGCCAGGAGCTCCACATCGATCCGGACGGCCCCGTGCCCGACCTCATCCCGCTCCTCGAGGACGTCGCCGGCATCGAGGTCGTCGTAGCGCGCCTCGACCGGGAGACCCCTGTGTGCGGATGCGCCGTACGCGAGGGCGCCGCCTTCGTCTTCGTCAATGCTGCGCGCCCGGTCGTGCTGCAGCGCTTCGCGCTGGCCCACGCCCTCGGCCACCTGGCGCTCGGGCACGGCGGCGTGCTCGACGAGCGCATCGACTGGGGGCAGGGCAACGCCCGCGAAGGCGAGACCAACGACTTCGCCGAGGAGCTGCTGGTGCCGGTCGCCGCCGTGGCCCGCTGGTACGACCGCCACGGCGACCCCGCGCCGGACGTCGAGACCATCGTGGAGCTCGCCAACGCCTTCGGCGTGAGCTTCTGGGCGGCGATGTACAGGTCGCGCGCGGCGCGCAAGCTCAACCCCAAACGTCAGGCGGCGCTGACCGCCGAGCTGCGCCGCCTCGAGTGGCAGCTCCTGCCGCGGCAGGCGTTCCTCGGCGGCCTCAAGGACACGCTCACGGCGCTGACGCCGGACGAGGTGCGTTCAGCGGGGGAGTCCGGCCCGCCGGCGGTGCTGCGCGTGCCGGCGCGCATGCGTGCGTGGGCGCTGCGCGCGGTCGCGAACGGTGGGCTCAGCCTCGAGCGCGCCGCGGCGGCACTGCGCATGCCGGCCGGCGAGCTTGCGCGCGCGCTCGAGAGAGCCGGCGTCGAGTAGACCGCGAAGGCGCGGCCCCAGTGGATCGGCGGAGCGGCGGACCGGCCCGGGCTGATCGGCGGGCGCAGCCTGACTTGCCTCAGTAGACCTCGGGCACGAACGTCTGGCTGTCGATCGGCGGGCGCACGTAGCCCTTGTCCGGCGGCCGCTCCCCCAGCTTGAGGTCCTTCTGCGTCACGTCCTGATAGGGGATCTGCGACAGCAGGTGGTGGATCATGTTGAGGCGGGCGCGGCGCTTGTCGTCGGCGTTGACGACCCACCACGGCGAGTCCTTGGTATCCGTGTAGGCGAACATCTCGTCCTTGGCCTGTGAGTACTCCTCCCAGCGCAAGCGGCTCTCCTGGTCCATGGGGCTGAGCTTCCAGACCTTGAGGGGATCCTTGAGACGCGACTGGAAGCGCTTCTCCTGCTCCTCGTCGGCGACGCTGAACCAGTACTTGAGCAGGATGAGGCCGCTGCGGATCTGCATGCGCTCGAACTCGGGACAGGTGCGGAAGAACTCCCAGACCTCATCCTCGGTGCAGAAGCCCATCACCCGCTCGACGCCGGCGCGGTTGTACCAGGAGCGGTCGAACAGCACCATCTCGCCGGCTGCCGGCAGGTGCGGGACGTAGCGCTGGAAGTACCACTCGGTGCGCTCCCGCTCTGTCGGCGTCCCAAGCGCGGCGATGCGCACCACGCGCGGGTTGAGGTGCTCCGTGATGCGCTTGATCGTGCCGCCCTTGCCGGCGGCGTCGCGTCCTTCGAAGATGACGGCGACGCGCAGGCCGGCGTGCTTGATCCACTCCTGCAGCTTGACGAGCTCCACCTGCAGCTTGAGCAGGTCGACCTCGTATTCTTCGCGGTCGAGCCGCTTGTGGGATGCGTCGAGGCGAGCTCCAGATGGCGGCGCGCTGCCGACGAGCTGGGGTCTGTCGTCGCTCGACTTCTTCTTGCTCGGTCTGTCGGCCATCGGCCTACCCTCTCGCTCGCGCGGCGCGGACGCGTCCCATCATAGTCCAGGCGCGCAAGCGGGGGGAGTACCTGTCGCGCCTGATGTATCCTGCGCTCAGCCAGCAACGCGAAGTGGAGAACCTCTGGAGCCGTCGGACACGTCACCCTCACTCGAGGCCGAGCTGGCCTCCATCGCCGAAGCCACCGAACCCGGACGCACGGCCCGCATCGCCGCGCGCCACTGGGGCTGGGACGGCCGCGGCGGTGCCACCCTGGAGGCCACCGGCCGCGAGTTCCAGGGGATCACCCGGGAGCGCGTGCGCCAGCTGTGCGCCCGCCTGGTGCGGCGTCTGGCACAGCCGGGCGCCCCGGCGCCCTCCGCGCCAGCGCTCGACGCCGCCCTCGTGCTCGCCGCCCAGGCCACCCCGACCACCGCGCACGCGCTCGCGCGCCTGCTCGCCGACGCGCACGTCGCGGCGCGGCCGTTCGATCCCGCCGGCCTGCTCACGGCCGCGGCCGTGCTCGGCCGCGACCCCACGTTCACGCTCGACGTGGTCAAGGGCCTGCGGGTCGCGCTCCCGAGCCCACCGGACCCGTCCGAGGACCCTCGCGACGTGATCGCCGCCATCGTCGACACGGCGCACGCGGTGGTGCGCAGGGCGGGCGCCGCGAGGATCTCCGACATCACCGGCCGCGTCGCCGCGGCGCTCGGCGTCTGGGTCGAGGACGAACTCGTGACGGCCGCGGTCTCGGAGCCGCACGACTTCGCCTGGCTCGAGCGCCGGAGCGGCTGGTTCTATCTGGCGTCGGTCGCCAAGAACTCGGTCGTCTCGCGCGTGCTCAAGGTCCTGAGCGTCGCCGGCCGCATCGGCCTCGGCGACCTCCACGCAGGGATCCGCCGCGACGAGCGCATGAGGGAGTTCGTCATGCCGGAGTACATCCTGGCCGAGCTCTGCGAGCGCATCCCCGACGTCGCGGTGCGTGGCGGCGGCGTCGCGCTGGTGCGGCCGCTCGCGCCGGCGGACGTCCTCGAGACGACGGAGCTCACGCTCGTCCGCGTCCTCCGCGAGCACGAGGGACCGATGGAGCGGCGCGAACTGGAGCGCGCCTGCGCCGCCGCCGGCATGAAAGCGTCCAGCTTCAACAACCGGATCGCCTACTCACCGATCATCGTGGAGCGCGGCCGCGGCCTGTTCGGGCTCCGCGACGGGCGCGCCGCAGGTGGCGAGGGGGGCTGGCCGAAGTCCTCCCGCCCGGGCGGGAGCGACGAGGCGCGCACCGGTCACCGGCGTTAGGCCGGCAGTACAATCGCGGCATGAACGCGAGCCCGACGTCCACTCCCGACGCGCCGGCATGGACGCACGCCTAGGCCGGCGCTTCCCTTCGGTCGCCGGGCAAGCCCTCTCCGGCGAGACCGTGCGCATCCCGGAGGACCTCCTCGGTGCGCCGGCGCTGCTGCTGTGCGCGTACCGGCGCGGCACGCAAGCCGACGTCGACCGCTGGGCCGCGTTCGCCGGCCGGCAGTCCCCCTGGCTCGCGGTGTACGAGCTGCCGATCATCCCGTCGGTCGTCTGGCGCCCCTTCCAGGGCATGATCGACGGAGGCATGCGCGGCGGCGTGCCCCGGCGCCAGTGGTCAAGCGTGGTGACCCTCTACGAACAGGGGGGGAAGGCGCGCGCCTTCCTCGGCGACGGCGGCGGTCTGCGGGCCATCGTGGTCCTGCTGGACGCCGACGGCGTGGTGACGTTCTGCGAGAACGGCGGCTTTCGAGAGGACGGGGCGCGCGCCCTGACTCAGGCGCTGCGCGCGCTCGACGAGGTGAGCGACAAGCCGGGCAGCCAAGGCCCGAAGCCGGGAGACGAAAGCCCCTAGTCGACGCCGAGGAAGTCGGCGCGCAGTTCCGGCGCGACGATCGCCAGCAGATCGGCAGGCGTCTCGGCGATGCGCTCCGCGCCGGCCGCCGCGAGCCGCTGCGGGTCGTGCCACCCCCACGCGACGCCCACCGGCGTGACGCCGGCGAGCCGTGCTTCGCGCATGTCGCCGGCCGTGTCGCCGACGTACCACACGGTCTCGTCGCCGGGGAAGCGCTCGAGCAGCGCGCGGATCTTGTCGACCTTGCTCTGGCCGGCCTCCGCCCCGGCGATCTCGGCCACCCCGCCGATGGTGTAGCGGCGCAGAAAGCCCTCCACGACCGCAGCGGTGTTGGAGGAGACGACCACCAGGCGACGGGCATCGCTCAGCTCGCCGAGGACCTCGGGCATCAGCGGGAACGGCCTGACGGCCGCCGCCCCCATCTGCAGCGCCTGGGCAGACCGCCCCACCGCCTCACGGATCTGCTCTTCGCCCGCTCCGAGCGCGCGCATGCGCTCATAGACGTTACCGTCGAAGAGATCGACGACGTCTTCCGGCGTGGCGATGCGCGCGAACCCGGCGTGGCGACAGCCTTCGAGGAAGCCGGCGCAGAACACCTCGAACGAGTCGGCGATCACGCCGTCGTGGTCGAACAACAGGAGGGGTCGGTGCGAGGGATCCACGGCGAGTAGCCTATCCCACGGCGCCGCCGCGTGCCGGCGCGGCGCGGGGCGCCGGGGAAAGACCCTGCGAGCGGGTCCCGCCCCGGCGCCCCATCGGCCGCCGGATGCGCGCAGCGCCTACCGGGACAGCAGCGCTTTGGCCCTGGCGTACACGCTGTCGGCCGTGAGGCCGAACTGCTCGAACAGCGTGCCGGCCGGCGCCGAGGCGCCGTAGTGGTCGAGGCCGATGACCTCGCCGCCGTCCCCGACCCAGCGCTCCCAGCCCATGGTGACGCCCGCCTCGACCGCGAGACGCGTGCTGCAGGCGAGCGGGAGGACCGATTCGCGGTAGTCGGCGTTCTGGCGCCGGAACAACTCCCACGACGCCATGTTGACGAGGCGCGAGCGCACGCCTTCGGCCACGAGGCGCTCGTGCGCCTCGAGCGCCGGCGCGACCTCGCTGCCGCTGCCGATGAGGATGATGTCCGGGGCGCCGCCCGCCGCGGCGTCGCCGAGCACGTAGGCGCCCTTGGCGATGCCGCTCGCGGCCGCGTACTTCGTGCGGTCGATGGTCGGCAGGTTCTGGCGCGTCAGCATCAGCCCGACCGGTCCGTCGTCGTGCTGCATGGCGATCTTCCACGCCTCGACGGTCTCGTTGGCGTCGGCGGGGCGCAGGTCCGTGAAGTTCGGCGTCGCGCGCAGCATGGCGAGGTGCTCGATGGGCTGATGGGTCGGCCCGTCCTCTCCCACGCCGATGCTGTCGTGCGTGAGCACGTAGGTCACCGGCACGCCCATGAGCGCGGCGAGACGCATGGCGGGGCGCATGTAGTCGACGAAGACGAAGAACGTGGCCACGTAGGGGCGGATGCCACCGTGCACGGCCATGCCGTTGGCGATCGCCGCCATGCCGAGCTCGCGCACGCCGAAGTGGAAGTTGCGCCCGGCAGGCGTACCCGCCTGCTGGTCCGGCACGTCCTTGATCCAGGTGTTGTTGGACGGCGCCAGGTCGGCGGAGCCGCCGATGAGCGTCGGGACGCGCGGCGCGAGAGCGTTGATCGCCTTGCCCGAGGCCGAGCGCGTCGCCACGGCGCCGTCCTCCGGCCTGAACACGGGCAGATCGGCGTCCCAGCCGGCCGGCAGCCCGTGGCTCCAGGCCGTGTCCCAGGCGGCGGCGCGACCCGGGTCGACCGCGCTCCAGCCGGCGTGGCGCTGGCGCCACGCTTCGTGCGCGGCCGCGCCGCGCGCCGCGGCCTCCTCGTAGAACTTCCTCACGTCGTCCGCCACGAGGAAGGTCGGCTCCAGGGGCCAGTCGCAGGCCTCCTTGGTCAGCTTGACCTCTTCGTCGCCGAGCGGCGCCCCGTGCGCGCCGGCCGTGTCCTGCTTGTTGGGCGAGCCGCAGCCGATGTGCGTGCGCACGGCGATGAACGACGGCCGCCCCGTCTCGGCCTTGGCGGCGGCGATCGCCTTGTCGACCGCGTCCACGTCGTTGCCGTCGGCGACCTTCTGCACGTGCCACTCGTAGGCCTCGTAGCGCCTGCAGACGTCCTCGGTGAAGGCGAGGTCGGTCGAGCCGTCGATGGTGATGTGGTTGTCGTCGTAGAGCACGATCAGCTTGCCGAGCTTCTGGTGGCCGGCGAACGAGGCGGCCTCGCCGGTGATGCCCTCCATCATGTCGCCGTCGCCGGCGAGCACGTAGGTGAAGTGGTCCATCACGCTCGGGCCGTCACCGTTGAAGGTGGCGCCGAGGAAGCGCTCCGAGACGGCCATGCCGACGGCGTTGGCGAAGCCCTGGCCGAGCGGACCGGTCGTGGTCTCGACGCCCGCCGTGTGGCCGTACTCCGGATGCCCCGGCGTCTTGCTCTGCCACTGACGGAAAGCCTTGAGATCGTCGAGGCTCAGGTCGTAGCCAGTGAGGTGCAGGAGCGAGTACAGGAGCATGCTCGCGTGGCCGGCGGAGAGCACGAAGCGGTCACGGTCGGGCCACTTGGGGTCGGCCGGGTCGAAGCGCAGGTGGCGCGTGAACAGCGTGTGCGCCACGGCGGCGGCGCCCATGGGCATCCCCGGGTGGCCGGATTTGGCTTTCTGCACGCCATCGACGGCAAGAAAGCGGATGGTTTCGATGCAGCGCTCTTCAAGTGTCTGTGCGCTCGCCATAGAGCTCACCTCGCGTCCTTTCGTTCCCGCTGTCGGCAGAGACATGCAGTGGAT
>Ga0073936_10003765_pt1 | contig 21438 bp, 17 predicted proteins | sample AliMusrvi5mmetaG_FD_87041 | JGI IMG/M metagenome (GOLD analysis project Ga0073936, IMG submission 87041) | Freshwater lake bacterial and archeal communities from Alinen Mustajarvi, Finland, to study Microbial Dark Matter (Phase II) - Alinen... | ecosystem: Environmental > Aquatic > Freshwater >... | reverse complement strand
ATCTACAACTTAATAAAAACTTTACGGGCATACAGAAAATAACATATTCCCCATAATCCAGCCCAGACGGCAAGTGTGAGTGCCATGTCGTTAGCTAATTGCCCAAGGGGACTAAAAATTAAATTTATAAAAGGTTTGGCAATTGCTTCAATCCAGCTGTTTCCATTGGTGTGGGCAAAGAGATAAATAAAAAGCGGATTCATTCCTACTATTGCAAAAAAGAGGGAAAACTTTCTAAAATTCATTACATCAATTAACCAGTATGAAAAAGCCATTGCAATCATACACCATCCTCCGCTCACGAATACAAAGGAGGATGAACAAATATGTTTGATAATCGGGATGAAAGGGCTTAATGAAAATCCAATGAACAAGCCAATCAGACCTGCCGCCACCATGGTTTGAATTTTTCTTTTAGGTGTCCAATGGTTCATCAGCATCATTCCTGTGATTACTCCCCAGATGGTATGCGCAGTTGTAGGAATCGCATTAAATGCAACCCAATGACCACCACCGGGTGTCCCTGTAAGCGCTAAGTCAAACCATGCGCCAAAGTTCTGATCGGGCATAAACGGTTGATTAAATCCTTGAACATTCCAATATAGGTAAAGTAACTGAGAAATAAGGATCAGCAAAAAAGAGAGGATCAACTGCCATTTAACAGTTTTTCGCATCAACAAAAATGCGATAAAATAGGTTACTGAAAGTTGAGCCAGAACATTTGTAAAACGGAAAGTAATCTTTCCCGGACCAATACAATAGAGGGCCCAGCCGAGAAAGAGCAATAATAGGGAACGAATTGCTGCATGGCGTAAAGTGACATTCCAGCTATCACCCCTGTTCCATCTCCTTGTCATTGAAAAGGGCATCGCAACACCGACAATAAACATGAAAAATGGTTGAATCAGATCCCAGAAATGTAATCCGATCCAATCGGCATGTTCCAGTTGATGTCCTAAAGCAGAAATTACCGTCCCGTCAAAAGCTGAATTTGTTAAAGTGCCAAAGAATCCGGAAAACTCACCAATTAGCATAAACATCGTAAATCCCCTGAAGAAGTCGATGGAGAGCATTCGTGTCTGCGCCACGCCCGGAAAGTTTTGGTTACTCATTTTGTAATTTTCCTGTTAATAATTAGTACCATGTATTGACCAAATTAAGCCACTCAATCAGATAATAAGTCTGATATGAGTGGCTTAAGCGATAAGTTTAAAGTCTGCTTCTTATCAATTAATCAGCTATAAAAATAGCTATTTTTTGTTTAATTCCTTCAATCTGATATTTTTAAACTTAACAACAGATCCATGTCCAAGAAAGCCAATATGTCCCTTCTCCCGAAACAGGCCCGGATGAGCTTTATGATCCATGGGACCATTTTTCGCAGCCTCTTTTATATCTCCATCAAGTATTATGGTTCCATTAAGTGTTACCTTAATGTGGTTTCCTTTAGCCATAATCTCTTCGTAATTCCATTGCCCCACAGGTTTCAGGTAACCACGTTTAGCGGGGATAATCCCATATACAGATCCGTGATACTGGTAAGGAGCCAGGTCGTTATAAACAGGGTCTTCGCTGTCGAGAACCTGAATTTCCATACCCTGATAAGCTGCATCCCCTTCGAGAGGCGCACGGATTCCAATACCGTTATTGGCAGCAGGTGTGAGCTGAAATTCAAAGCGGTAGATAAAATCACTGTATTCGTCTGAAGTAAAGATATTCCCATGTGAAGGACCATTGTCCAGATGAAGCACAATTTCCCCGTTTTCCACATGGTAGTCTATAAGGTTCCCGGTCCATCCATCGAAATTTTTTCCATTGAATAGCGCTTTGAATCCATCCTTAACTTCCTCTGCAGGAACGGTATATTCGTCATTATTTAACTCCTTCACGTAGATATCCCTAAATGCCAAATCTGTTCCGTGTGCCTGCAATTCAATAGATTCTTTGGGAAAAATTGGAATTGAACGATCCCAGTAATTTTCAAGGGTAACATTATCCACAATCAATTCGCCGTTAAGATAGACCGTCACCTTTTCGCCGATCATCTTAATCCGGAAAGTATTCCATTCACCTATCGGGTTATCGGCGACTTTGGATGGTTTTGAGGGATACTTCTGATTGTTATACAAACCCCCTGATCCCACCTGTGCGCCAACTTCTACACGTGAAGTATCCCAGATCTGCACCTGTGGTGATCCGCGCAGGTAAATGCCGCTATCCCCTTTTTTTGTAATTCGCCAATCCACAACCATTCCGAAATCTCCGTATTGTTTTACGGAGCAGAGGTTATCTCCGTCTCCATTAAATACAATGCAACCATCTTTTGCACTCCAGTTTCCACTCAATTTCGAATTAGCTTCTACCTGTTTTTTAGCAAGTTCTTTGGGGTCCATTTTCTTCCTTGTAACTGGATTTCCCACTAAAGCCTGCCATCCCGTTAGATCCTTTCCATTAAACATAGGGACCAGACCATCCTCATAACTCATCTCATCGAGGTATTTGACAATTTTAGCCCTGTCATAATCACTTTCGCTGCCAGTAAGGCTGTTTAGTGCTTTATTCAGCGCGTTGCGGACCGCGACACCAGCCATCCCCTTTTGACCCTGAGAAGGCAATGCAATAGCCATTACGGCTTGAGCAGCTTCCTCTTTTAACTCAGGATTCTCAAGATAGGAAGAAGCAGTAATCAGGGAGAGGAAAGTTTTAACCCGACCTATTGAACTAATCACAAGCTCTTTGTCCTTAAGGTCAGTCGCATAGCCAAAAATCTTACGATATTGTAATAACTTCTGATCGTCAGGAAGTTTGGAACTCTTGATCTGGCGAACAAAACCATTGATGGCTCCGGACAACTTTGTCCCGTGAGCATTCTGAATGATCTCAAATAATGCGCCTGAAGCGGCATGGTCTTTCCAGTTGACAAGGGCATTAAACGCCGCATCAGCTTCTTCCTTTTCAGATGATGAAATATAGCCGGTTACCGCCTTAAGCGCCTTTATCCCACCTAAACGAGGTAAAACTTCAAGAATTCGTCCTTTTTTAGATGCCTCTCCCATTGCTGAAATTAATTGGGCAACCTGCTCATTTTCACCGCTTATTTGCGATGCTGCATTTACTAATGCTTCCTGAATACTCTTAATTTTATCGCAGTCTTCTGTGGCATACAGCAGTTTTACCAAGCGATCAATCTCTTTTGGTGTTGCAGTATTGACCATGGCACCGTATGCGGCTGACTGAATTAGTGGATCCGAGCTTTGGGTGTATTTATATAACTGATCGAAATAACGTTTTCCTGATTTCGCACCAATCAAAGTAATAATTTCATTTTTTGAATTCAGTGGTGCGCTTTCAAGTATCGCGGCAATCGGATCCAACCCTTTTTCGTCTAAGAGTGATGAAAGTGTTTTAGCAGTATATGCGGGTTGAACTCCATTAGCAAGCAATGCTGTTAAATCGGGGATTGCCTCTTTCCCTTTTAGCTTTGCGTAAGCAGAGATAGCTGCCTCACTTACCATCTTATTTTTATCACCAAACTGTTTTTTGACAAATTCTGCAACAGAAAGGTCCCCTTTCTTTCCAAGCACTGTAATGATTTCTGCTTTTGGCTCTGGTTGTCCTTTAGCCGCCTTTGCCATCCATAATTTTGTTGAAGCCTTCTGGCTTTTTCCGACAAGGTTTAGGATTGAATACCTAAAGGCTTTATCGTTGTTATCAAATGCTTTAAGAAGTTTTGGCTGCGCCTCATTTTCAAAAAAACGGGTATAGATGGCCAGCGCAGAGGAACTATTATGAAGTTGAGCCGGTGACTGGCAAACCTTTACAATTTCGTCACAGGCCTTTGCACAAAGCGTAAGGTTTCCGGTTTCTCCTAAGCGGTTGGCATAGGAGACAAAAGCTGAAGTGGCATTTGTTGGTTCATAGACAAAACCAGCTTTTTGCGCTGCTTCCAAAAGTGGCTGATAAGATTCATTGGAACCAATGGCAGCTGCAGCTGCAAGCGATACCTTACTTAAATTTTGGTTATCTGATGAGATATGTTTTAATATTTCTCCATTTGCAGCGGCAAACTGCAATTCACCTAGAGCTCTGATCAGGGTAACCAGGCATTTACCTTCACCCTTTGATAAGGCAATCAGGAGTGCGCTTTTGGCTGCCTCACTATTTACAGAGGTGAGCACAAAGGTTGCCGGCTCGCATAACTCACTATTATTCAAGTAAGAAGCAACGGCTGCAACGGCCTTGTCCTTGCCAATTAATTTTAGCTGACGCATGAAAAAAGCCTTTGTTTCGGTATCCGTGGCTTTTTCCAATGCTGTAATGTAAACAGACTCTGCAAAGGCTCTTTGGACTTCCTTACCGGGTTGGCTTGCATAACGGGTCAGTCCGTTTATCGCAAAAACCAAAGATGTATTATCACCTTTCCCTGAAGGAGTTATTTTATCAGCGAGCAGCTGAAATCCTTCACTACCGAGTGAAATTAGCTCTTCAGCCAATTTATCACGTTGAGGAAGATTAGTTGATGGCATCTGCGCCAGCAGGTCAGCAATTTTCGTGGTTAAAGTTCTGTTGTCCTGCGCCTGTATTGAAGCGGTAATCATCAATAGGGCAAGCATGACCAAAAGAGAATTAAATATCTTATTCATCAGACTATGTGTTTTAAAGGATAAATTAAATCGTTGTCCATGGTGCCCGCATAGGCTGATGGATTAACCGGTTAGCAGCTTCGTCGTTAATAAATTCCTGCTTGTCAGGATCAAAATTCAACGTTCTGCCTAATCGAACTGCCAGAATTCCCATATTAACCATTGTGCATGAGCGGTGTCCGTTCATTTCATTGAGGGCAAATTTCTGACGGGTTCTAACCGATTCAGAGAAGGTCGTAATGCGGGGTTCGGGATCAGGTAATGTTTCGATAAATTGTTTCAGGTTTGGAATATCAGATTCAAATCCCTTAAATATTTTACCGTGGGGACCTTCAATATAGGCTGCATCTTTATCTTTATTTTCGCCGTCCAGGATGATTTTGCATCCATCAGCATAGGTATACTCAATTCTGCGCCATGAACCGACTGCATCTTCGTGTTGTTGAGGAGCATCCACTTCAACCTTAATTGGGCTGGTATTGTCCTTGCCAAGCAGGTATTGAACCGGGTCGAGGTAATGCTGACCCATATCGCCAAGACCACCACCATCATAATCCCAATAACCGCGGAACTTGGAATGTACGCGTTCCACATTGTATGGACGATGGGGAGCCGGACCGAGCCAGAAATCGTAATCCAACTCTTCGGGGACAGGTTGTTGCGAGAGGTTGGTTTCGCCGCGCCAGAAGAATTTCCAGTCAAAGCCGGTATTCCCGCTCACTGTAACTTTAAGCGGCCATCCAAGGATTCCGCTTTCGATAACTTTTTTCAAAGGTTTAACCTCTGTTCCCAGACCGTAAAAATTATCCTTGAAGCGGAACCAGGTATTCAGGCGGAACATACGACCATGCTTATTCACCTCTTCTACAACCCTCTGCCCTTCACCGATGGTGCGGGTCATCGGTTTTTCACACCAGATATCTTTCCCGGCGCGGGCAGCTTCGATAGCCATTAAGCCATGCCAATGTGGAGGGGTTGCAATATGGACGATATCTATCTCCGGACGCAATAGCAGTTCCCTGTAATCGTGGAATAATTCTACTGAATTGGGAATCATTGACTTGGCTAATTCCAGATGTTTTTTATCAACATCGCAAATTGCAACGACTTTAGTCCCTTCGTAGGAGATATGGCCGCGACCCATGCCGCCGGTTCCAATTATTGCTTTTGTGAGTTGGTCACTGGGCGCAACATAGCCAGGGCCACCAAGGACATGACGCGGAATGATCACCATACCGGCTACCGTAGCCGCCGATGTTTTGAGAAAAGTTCTGCGATTTGGGGATTTTTGCTCCATATAATTTGATTGTTATGTGTGGAAAAACATATATAGGGTAGCAAAAATAAGATTTACTTGGATACCGTCAAGTACTTTTATTAAGTATTTCGGATCCCGGTCCGTTTTTTATTAAAGTTGTTGCTAAATCGGTTCAATACTTGAATTTTTCTATCGGATCTCCTCCTTACCATCCCGGTATTTTGCAAACCGTCCTCTTGATCTGGGGTGTACCATTTCGTGTTGCGGCCAGGGCCATCCTCCGAACTCTGTCTGCCGGTAATCTGCCATTGCCTGTCGTATTTCGGTTTGAGTATTCATTACAAAAGGGCCATATTGAACCACTGGTTCTTCGATCGGTTTGCCTTGTAATAGGAGTAACTGAGATTCTGAATTTCCGTTTGTGATTAAAAGTTCCTGGTCCGGAATCAGGCTAATTGCGCTATGTGAATCGACTTTTACGCCATTAATATCAAGCGTTGATCCATCATGAAAATAAATTGTGCGGTTTACTTCCGAGCTGGAAGCCGGAACAATCCACCGGGCTTCCGGCTCCATTTTGACAGTCCAGACAGCAACCAGGTTGTCCGGATCTGCAGCCCATGAATCGGGGGCTGGAGGGAGCGCTCTAAAATCCTGGTAACTTCCGGCAATAATTTTTATTTCGGTCATTTTACCGTTTGCACTTGGGATTTTATGAACTGGAATATCCTCAGACCATAACATTTTAAAATGGGGTTCTGCAAATTTTTTAGCTTTGGGGAGGTTTAGCCAAAGCTGAAATAATTCAGTTGGATTGTTCCCTTCCATATTCAGAAGGGGGAACATTTCGCTATGTTGCAATCCTGATCCTGCCGTCATCCATTGGACGTCTCCCATCCCATACCGGCCTGCCTGACCATGAGAATCGGAATGGTCAACCATCCCTTCTCTCACAATTGTAATTGTTTCAAATCCGCGATGAGGGTGGACTGGGAAACCGGGCACTTTATGGCCGTGATACATGCGCCATCCATCCTTAATGGTAAAATCGTGTCCAATATCCCTGCCAGTCAGAGAGCTAAGCGGACCCATCTCTGAATTACCTGTGGGATAATTATCAAGGTGATGGGCGCAAAAAAGAAATGGGTTTACTGTTGGCCACATAAAACCCAGCAATTTTAAACTAATAATTGCATTTTTTTGCATGCTAATAAGTTTTAAATATTTTATTTATGATGTTTTGAAGCATGATAATGTTCGCGGATCAGATCTGCCCCAAAATCGCCATTGAAATCACGCCAAACCGTATGTATATGGTTTGCATTGTCCTGAGTATTATCAAATTCAATTAAAAAAGTCTTCCCCTGGATCCTGTAATAATGCGGTTTTCCGGGAACTGTTTCTCCGCCCCAGCCAAATCTGATGGCATTCATATCTTCGGTATCGATCTTTTTTATACGTGCATTGGCCAATTGAGTGGGCATCGATAAGAGGTAGGAAGCAATAACTTTATTTAAAATTATTTTTTGAGACGGATTCAAATCATGCGCAAAAATACCGACAGGCTCTAGTTGCCCAACCTTTTGCGAATTTGTTGTCACGATTTCAGTGTATGGTTTTAGCTGAAATATAGCTATGAATTTTTGATCCGGAGTCAATGAATTAATCAATTCAAACCCCAGATCTTCCTGATCTTTTAAGAGTCGTGTCCCTTTTTTGACACCCTCTTTAACTTCAGCAGGATACACTCCAAAGAAAAAGGGTGCAAAGCCTATCTTATCCTTAACGATTGTAAAGTTCAGTGCAAGATGATGACCGGAGAATTTCCATCCCCAAATGCTGTCCTGACACGGTGTTCCATAGATTGATACCGAATAATTCTCAGGTATACGGTTTGGATTCTGGGGCTGCATCTCCTTTAGAAGGTATTCGAAATCCATGATATTGGTTGTTCTGACATATCCTTCCTTACTCAGATAGGCCTGAAGAAGCAGATGAAGGTTTTCCTTTTGTAAGGAGTCGAGATCCTTCACGGCAATGCCCGTACGTCCAACCATGGCTGCAGGAAGAAAGTGCCATTCATACCGGTTCATTTCATTAAACGGAAATACCGCTTTTTTTTGCTGCACCGGATTCAATGATTTTACAAAGGCAACGGCTTTGTCGGAACCGGAATTTTGATTAGTCATATTTTGTGCCATTAAGGCAAAGGGAAACAGGAACAAAAGGATTAGTTTCATGGAATTTGATTTAGTGATTTATATGAGCAATAACATATATAGGGTGAATTCAGTTTAATTTCTTTTTTCACCGCAGTAAACCTTAAAGGTTGAATTAAACGGTTCCTGGTATTGTCCCCAAAGCCAGGCCAATACAGAGGTATGCGTACTTCTGCAGGCATCGAGTACCGCCGGATATACTTCCTCCCCATTATTGGCAAACTCACCAATTATGATTGGGGCAACATTGATATTCTTAAGTTCATTGATCCTGTTTTCTATCGCAGCGACCGGAATATTCCAGTAGGTATTGTAGGCATGAATGTCAAAAACTATATTTTTTCTGCCATTCAATAACTGAGCCCCTTTTTCAAGAAAAGGTTCATGACCCTGTCCCATAGCGTTTCCGCAAACCACTAGAATATTGTTTGCACCGGTCTCACGAATGGTGTCTATCAGTGAAGAGGCATCAAGCAGCCATTGATCACTACTGGCTGTATTGGCCTTATCCCAGCCGTAGGGTTCGTTCCAGATACCAAACCAAACATCGGACTGATTTGAAAACAGTCTGGCAATATGTTTCCACTTATTGATGATTTGCGGGTATCTTTGATCCATAGATGGGGTAGAACCCAATAATTGACAATCAGGATATGGAGAAGAACCTCCAGGGAAAGCATCAGAATCATACCAGAATGCGGTAAGGATGATCACAAAACCTTTATTCCTTGCCAGGGTAACCAGGCGCTCAAGATCATCATCACTTGTCATTTTCATATCGATACATTCCCTTGTGATGTCCATTCCCCAGCTGGAGACCTGGTCATAATTCCAATCCCACAGACTCATTTTATTGGTTCCCCTGAACTCCATGGATTTTCCATCCTTCATCAATTTTGATCCATCCGTATAATAACCCTTACTATTTTCTGCAGGAATATTGTCGGCTCCCGGCTGTTTCGAACATCCGTATTGAAGGTAAGCTATTAAAATTAAAAAGATGTAAAATACATTTTGATTTCTGAACTTGCCTAATTGCCAGTATCTCATAGAAGCTTATTGGTTAATTCTGAGAATTCACAATTCTGTTCAACTCTTGCAATTCTTACTTTATACGATTTATACCAATCATTACGCCCTTTCTCTCTGGCAATGGTATGTTCTGAAATCCCTGTTTTCTTGTGCATCGTCTGGTTGGTTCAAAAGAGTCAACTCATGAATGGTTTGAGAAGGCTAACGCGATTTCCTTCCGTATCGAAAAATGATACGTAAAAGCCAATCCCGGGTATTTCCATTGGTTCACCCAGAACCTCTCCCCCCGCAGATGAAATCTTAATTATGGCCTCCTGAAGATCATCCACCGCAATAACAACGGATGGATGCTGAGCTGGCCAATCGGCTTTCCGTGGGAAAAATCCACCATTGATGGTTCCGGGCATTTTTGGTCTCCCATTTTCATCATTTTCTCCTGTGTTTGCAATCACATAATTACCCATCTCCTCCCCGAGCATCTGCATTTTCCATCCAAATACCCCTGAATAAAAATCTGCCATCCGTTTCCTGTCATCTGCCGGCATTTCAAAATGTACTACTGGATTCATCTTAAAAATTTTTGTTTTTGTTTTTGGATTTTTCATTATTTTCATTGACTCTGAATTCCACAATTCTTGATATTAAATCGACAGGTAATGGTTTGTCGAGCGGAAATTGAATTGATCCCTTCCCAATTTTATAGGCCGTTAATTCCTCCTTGAAGGCTCTGATTGCAGAGGATACCGGATAAAAACCGATGTGCTTAGTGAAGGCCGCAAAATAGAACAAAATACCATTCAATTTATAAGCCGGCATATTGTAACTGATAACTTCAACCGCAGCGGGTGCGGAATTTTTAATTATCGTTCTAAGCATCATTAAATAAGACTGGGAATGCGCAGGGAAACCTGCAATATATCGATCCACTTCGGCTGATTGATTCTCCATTTTAGGCGATGTTTAGTAGTTTAAACGCTTTACTTTTCGTCCTGGGAAATTCATTTTCAAGTTTTTCAAATTCCATCAACTGCGATCAAAATAATAAACACATTCAGATGCGTATTGTTTCCGATTAAGAATCTAAGTTACTACCCGAAAATGAATAGTTTGGGTATTCCAATTTTTTAATCAGCTTCATCTTAAAACAGTGGGTTGAAAGGTAGATGGACTCCGTCAGGTTGAATTGATGAAAACATCCCTCCGAATTCATTATTAAAGAATATTTGTCACCTCTTCATCCCGAAGGAATAACTTAACCCGAAAGATAATTTAAATAGCGGTCCGATTAAAAGGGATGAACTATTCACATCAAAATAGGATTTGGAATTAATCGCAGGAATGATAACTCCGACCTGAATAATACCTTTTATTTTATCGCTGCCTGCTTTAAGGGTAAGCGAAGGTTCAAGATTCATAAAATCAAGCGTTGCACCGGAATAATAGTTAAAATTGGTGTTCCACCATTCAAATTTATTGTAGAGGTAAGCATTTATATCAAACAGGCAGACATAATTGGCCCTTAAATCCAAAGCGACCTCGATATTTTTACTTACATAACCCATGCCGGGCTGTATGAATAAATTATAATATTTAGCATTTGCTTCAGGACTAGGCGGATACGAAGAATGTATGATATCTTTTGAACTGCCATAACCTCCCCCCGCATAACATTGAAACAGTCCATTTTTTTCAGCACCGAATGTCGTAAAATAACCGGCTCCTGCTTCGGCAAAGAAAATATTGAGCTTCTCAATAATTGAATCAGAACTGGTTGATCTCCGATTATGATACATTCCGTCAATCATTAGACCGGTATGGTTGGATATAGCATAGGCAGCCTGCAAATTTGTCAATCCTGAGCCAGAAAGTCCCAATATTGCCGAAGCATTTCCCTCACCCTTGTATTTCAGTAGCGGAGAATGGATTGGGTTCGGCTTGTAAAGCGTAACACAACCTGAAAGGATCAATCCGCTTACAAACGATAATATTTTTATGCTCTTGTTCATAAAATATTAACTCCTTTGATGATAAATCAGGATAAGATTTGGTTTTGCTACAATACGAAGATACTCATAAATTTCGACTTTTGATTTAGGGGATTGAAACGATGGTTCTGAAGGTTAGGTTTATTCTTGGGCGGGTAATTAATTTTGAAGGAGGCAATCGATGCAGCCAATAGGTTTGAGTGGTGCCTTTCATTACAAGCAGACTTCCATGCTCCAGTATTAACGAAACGGTTACCTTGCTCTCTTTATGTTTGAAAGAAAACTTCCTTTCTGCTCCCAAGGTAAGAGAGGCTATTGCACCCTCTTTCTTAAGATCTTTTTCTCCGTCACTGTGCCAGGCCATCCCTTCATCTCCGTTATGATAGAGATTAAGCAGGCACGAGTTATATTGTTCACCTGTTTTTTCTTCAGCCAGGATTCTTAATTCTACCAGTTCCCTGGTCCAGGGCAGCGCATATTTAGTTGTTCCTGAGTAGGTATATTTAAAATTCGATTCTCCATACCATGCAACTTCCCGTTTTGTTAAGATCCGTTTTCCAAAGATAATCGCTTCATCGTATTTCCAGGCAATTGAGTCAAGGAGACAGCTGTAAAAAAAATCAGCCTCCTGATTTGACATAATTTTGCCAAAATAATTTACGATTCCATCTGTTGGAAGAAGGTTGATACCATTATCACTAAAAAGGTCCATTGACAAATTATTCGTTAACAGCACTTTGCACTATCCTGTGAATCTTTTTTAGCATTTATATTTTGTAAAGGATTCCAGGGATTGAACCTATTAAATTTTGTAAGTTATTACCTGAATGGCCATTATGTATTCAATGCTTCATGAAGAATTGTGAAAGATTTGAGTTTGGCTTCAAAATCGAAAATATAACTTGCTGCCATCAGTTCATCGATTCCTGTTTCAGCAATAAAGGCTGACAGATTGGTCCGAAGGGTATTGCGACTTCCGGTAAAGGTACAGGCCAACATACTATTGACAAAAGCACGCACATCAGGATTTCGGTAACTTTCAGGCAATTCTCCGGGAGGCATCAGCGGACTTCGTGTGTTTGTAATTATTCCGTTGAACAATCGGATCAGACTACTCTTCAGAAATTCAGCTTCCTCATCCGAGTCAGCCCCGATAACATTAACACAAGCCATCACATAGGGGGAATCCAATTGTCCTGAGGGTTTGAAATTATTGCGATAAATCTCAATTGCCATTCGGAATTGTGCGGGTGCAAAATGGGCTGCAAAGGCATAAGGCAATCCCATTTGTGCGGCAAGGTAAGCGCTGTCGGTACTGGAGCCTAATATCCACAGCGGTATATCCAAACCTTCCCCTGGAAATGCCCGAACCTTGGCAGTTGCGTTCTCATGCCTAAAATAGGTTTGAAGTTGCTTAACATCTGCTGGGAAATTATACGATGTGTCCATATTATTGCGCCGCAGCGCCATTGCAGTTAGCTGATCCGTTCCAGGAGCCCTCCCTAAACCCAGATCGATGCGTCCGGGATAAATTGTTTCCAGAGTACCGAATTGTTCAGCAATCACTAAAGGGCTATGGTTGGGCAACATAATTCCCCCTGATCCCACACGAATGTGATTTGTTTTCCCGGCTACATGGCCGATTAATACAGAAGTTGCAGAACTGGCAATATGCTTCATATTATGGTGTTCTGCCATCCAGATACGGCGATAGTTCAGCGATTCGGCATGTCTTGCCACCGCGACTGTGTTGGCAATGGCTAAGGCAGAATCTCCACCTTGAATAACTGTGGCAAGTTCGAGAACTGATAATGGTATTTTGCGTTTTTGGTGCATCATTGATAACTTCATGAATTAATTTCTTTTTTGACTGCCGGCACTACTTTGTTACCAAACAGTTCAATGGACTTCATGTTCATTTTATGAGGTGTATTTCCCAGACTTGCCTGGGCAAGGAATCGGGTATTCCCGAATAGTTCATGTTCATAAAGAATCTTATCAACAACCTGCTGAACGCTTCCAACCATTAATGCACCTTTGGATGAACGTGAATGTTCAAACTTGTTACGGGTAAGCTGACCCCAACCCCTGTCGCGCCCTACACGATCTATCATTGTGGCATAGTAGGAAAAGAATTCATTTCCTGCCTTCTGAGAATCTTCGCCAATAAAGAGATGATTATTGATTCCAATTTGCAAACTTTGAGGCTCTTTACCAACCTTTTTTGCAGTCTCCTTGTAGAGGTTAATAAATGGTACAAATTGTTCCGGATTTCCACCAATGATGGCTAACATCAAAGGGAGTCCAAGCGTTGCAGCCCTTACAGCTGAGGCAGTAGTACCTCCTGCGGCAAGCCAGATCGGGATTGTGTTTTGATAGGGTCTTGGGTATATCCCCTTATTATCAATTGAGGGGCGATGTTTCCCTTTCCAGGAAACTATGTCATTATTATTAAGGGTTAACAGCAAGTCGAGTTTCTCAGCAAATAATTCCTCATAATCCTTCAGCTGGTATCCGAAAAGGGGGAATGATTCGATGAATGCACCCCGGCCCGCCATTATTTCGACCCTGCCCTCCGATAAGAGATCAACAGTGGCAAACTCCTGGAATACCCTGACCGGATCGTCAGAACTGAGAACTGTGACTGTACTGGTAAGTTTTATTTTTTTTGTGATCATTGCGGCAGCGGCCAGGATCACAGCAGGCGTTGATACGGCATAATCGGAGCGGTGGTGCTCTCCAACGCCGAAAACATCAAGATCCAACTGTTCCGCGAGTTTAATTTCTTCCATTAGCTCTGTTATCCGCCGATGTCCATTTACACCGCTTCCGGGTTGCGATTCTGGATCCATATCAGCAAAAGTCATTAACCCAAATTCCATTCACTTTGATTTTAAATTATTATAAATCAGTGGCGTTATCTAGTCTTACCATTTGCTTCGGTGTAAGTATCAAAGATGTTCCTTCCAGAAGTTCTGTCAATTGCCACTCATTCGTAGCGCTGGCAATAGGAGCAGTTACGAGTGGTTTTTGAATTAACCAGGCAATGGCAACTTTGGATAAAGAGACATTTAGTTCATTTGCAATTTCATCCATTGCAGCGAGGATTCTAAAACCTTTTTCATCCAAGTATTTCCTCACCCCATCTCCCCGCAGACTTTTAACCAGATCGGCTTCGGATCTGTATTTGCCGGTAAGAAAACCACTTGCAAGTGAATAGTATGGGATTACACCCAAAGCTTCATCCCTGACCAAATTAGAATATTCATTTTCGAATTGTTTTCTCTCGCACAGGTTGTATAATGGCTGAAGGCTAATGTAAGGTTTAAGATTATTGGAGCGGACAAAATCGTTGGACGCCCTGATTCTTTCAGCGCTTAGTTGGGATGCACCGATATACCGGACTTTACCCTCCTTAATTAATTGATTAAATGCCGTCATTGTCTCTTCTACAGTTGTCGCTAAATCATCCTTATGGGATTGATAAAGATCGATATAATCAGTACTTAATCTTCTTAAGGAGGCCTCGACAGCCAGTTTCATATATTTGGCACTTAACCCTTTTTTTCCATGCCCCAAATCCATCCCAAGTTTAGTAGCAATAATCACATCCTTGCGTTTACCGGTTTTCTTCAACCATTTTCCGATGATTGATTCAGATTCACCTCCTTTGTTCCCAGCTGCCCAGATCGAATAAGCATCTGCCGTATCAACGAAATTAAAACCAAAATCAAATAAGGTATCGAGTATTTTAAATGAGGACGGTTCATCAACTGTCCATCCAAAAACATTACCTCCGAAAGTTAATGGCGGGACCATTAATTCAGACATTCCTAATTTTCGTTTATTGACCATTCTTTTAATTAATATTTTTAAAGTTTACACCGCCTTACAAAGATAGGAGGTGAATAACCATAAAAGTGGAATAATAAGGTAAAAGTGTAGCATTTTCAGTAATAATAGATTGCCAGACAAGGTCTGACTGAGGATCGAATTACTGAAACAGATTCAAATGGCTCTCATTTGAGTCATTTGAAGTTATAAACGAATCTGATTATTTAGCAGCCTTTGGAAATTTCACCAGCTTATCGGGAAATAATCTTTTAAAAACTGTCCGCTCCAATGTTTACCCGTATTGGCTCCATCAATAAATGGATCACAAACACGTGCAGCGCCATCGACAATATCTAAGGGTGGCTGAAAATCATGAACTTTTTGCTTGTGTTTTGCCAATTCCGCAGGATCTTCATCAGTTACCCAGCCAGTATCGACTGCGTTCATAAAAATTCCATCTTTTGCTAGGTCGCTGGCTGCTGTATGAGTCAACATATTAAGGGATGCCTTTGCCATATTGGTATGCGGATGGCGGTCAGCTTTCATAAAGGTATGAAATTTCCCTTCCATGGCAGATACATTTACGACATGTTTCTTGCCCGTATAATCCTTTCTCATCAGATTAGTCAGGCGATTGCAAAGAACAAACGGGGCAATCGAATTTACAAGTTGCACTTCAACCATTTCAAGGGTTTCTATTTGTCCTAGCTTTAATCGCCAGCTATTTGTCTTTCTTAAATCGACTTGCTGGAGATCGGCATCTAATTTCCCTTCGGGAAAAACTTCCCTCGTTTCGATCGAATTATCGAAAGTATAGGGAACCTGAGAAAGTTGTGCTGAAGCCCTGATCCCTATCCCTGGAGCCTGACCGTTCCAGGAGACTGCAAGTTCCTTTTTCGAATCGGCCTCATCGGGATTAAAATGCTCAATTTCATTCAGACATTGCCGATGATGCGAGAGTAGTTGCTGCACTTCATTGGAATGGCAATGAAACGGAAGGGTCTCGTTGTCCATCAGATGTGTAAAAAAGCCCGAAGGGCGTCGAACTGTCTGAGCCGCATTATTTATCAGAATATCAAGTCTTTCATATTTCTGCTCCACATAAGAAGCAAACAGTTCAACACTTGGGATATGTCTCAGATCAAGTCCATAGATATGAAGCCGGTGACCCCATTGCGCGAAATCTTTTTCCCTGGCAAACCGAATTGCAGAATCAGCAGGGAAACGCGTGGTCGCAATCACTGTTGCCCCTGAGCGTAACATCATCAACGTAGCGTGGTATCCGATCTTCAGGCGCGATCCGGTAATCAGGGCAATCTGTCCTGTCATTTCGCAGGACTGAAATCTTTTGGCATAATTCAGATCACCGCACTCCTTACACATCGAGTCATAAAAATGGTGAATCTCGGTATAGAGTTTTTTGCAGACGTAGCAATTTTGTTCGGTTAACAGAAATTTTTTTTCGGTTAAAGCTGAAGATACGGGTAATGCAACCTGTGCAGGTGCCTCAAATACAGTTGATGTTCGTGCGCTCCGTATACTGGTTGCTGCGCGAGCATTCCGGTTATGCGTACTTTCAGCCTGTTTCCGGGCAACCTTAACACTCTTGTTCCGTTTATAAATTTCAGCCTTGTCAGGTCGTGTAATCTGACCTGCAGCTTTCATCATCCTGAGAAATTGCTCCTTAGACAAATGAACCAACTGATCGCCATTTTGAAGTAAATGTTCCAAAACTGAGATGCAGCTATCTATTTCGACATCAGACAATTTCCCTTGTTGTTCCGTATTGTTCTCCATGAACTATTTCAACTTTCTAAATACGCAAAGATAAGGATGTTTCGGTTTAGGGGCTTTAAAATATTTTCATTCAAAGGATTTTGTTTTCCGGATAGTTTCAGTCATCTTATTCTGCTATTTTTTTAATGTATTCCGGAGTTTCTGGTTCCTCCCTGAAAAAATCACCCTTTTTACCTTTTGAAAGTGCCCATTTGTCCAGCCATGATATTCCCCAGTTGCCGAAGACAGTTATTTGTGTTTGATATACTGGGTCTTCAAGGGCTTTGTCCATGCTTATGAAGGTATAATTATTCTTCCTGAAAAGGGCTGCCAGTGAATCAGTATAGTCAGAATTCAGGAAACTGGCATGCAAAAGCAGAATCTGGTTTATATTTCGACCAAAAAGGTTTTTCGCCTGTTTTTCATAATAGATCAATTTTTTTTCTATATAGGATATATAATCTCGCCCAATCTTTTTCATCAGACTTGTATCTTTCTTTGAATTTGCCCGGTGATATGCCAACGCGAATAGATAATCTTCATTATCTATTGTAACAGGAGCCTCGCGATAACCAAGATTTAAAAGAAAAGAACTCAGTGAGTCGGCCTTGGCTTTAGTATTCCCGACATGAAGAAAAGGGTGTCTGAAATATCTGAGCTTCTTTCCGATACCGGTTAGTATTTTTTTTGTAATGATTTCACCCTTCAAAATATCAGAAGTATAATCCTTAAAGGAGGTTGAATTGTAATCCGGATGGGAAAATGTATGATTCCCTAATTCCAATCCATTGCTAACCCAACTTTTTAGGAGTTCAACCTGGTTCTGATCGAGGCTATTCTGATCATACAATTTTTGTTCGTTTACAAATCCAATTGCTGGAATATTATTCCTTTTTAAGGATACAATGAGGTTGTTCATTAATCCTTTTTGAAAACATGTGTCCTGGGAACCGTAGCTTACAACCGGTAAATCATCAAAAGAGAGACAAACCTGTTTCTCTTGTCCGGAGCAATAAAGTCCGGTAACAAATAAAATTAAAGTAAAGAGCATTCTCATTTTGGCGAGTTATAAGGGATCAGTATTAAAATTACAACAAATGTGTTCGAAAAATTTCTAGTGAACTAAGAAAGATTGCTCAATAACAGCCTTTGCCTTACCCCTGGTTTTCCATTCCACACTTAAACCATCGCCACCGCCAGCCTGAAAAAACTGGATTTCGACAGGATGCAATCCTTTGGCAAGAGAAACATCCATTGATTTCCCTTGCATTCCATGAAGACCATCGTTTGAAAGGGTTTTTCCCGAAATGCACATCCTGGATCCATCATTAGAACTCAGCAGAAATTGATAAACCCCGGTTTCCGGAACTTTCAGATAACCTTTAAAAAGCAAGGCATAATCGGAATTTCGCTTTTTAATGGTCAAATCAATATTGGAAGTCACCCCACTTAATATAGGTTTTAACAGGGAAAAATCGGGTAGCTGGCCCCACACCCCTTCAAAATAGCTATAGGTTAAGCCTTGATTTGTATTCGGAACATCTGCCGGAGTTAAAGGTTTTTCCATGGCAAGTTGTATTTCCGACATTCCACATACCGCTTTATTGTTTAGAAAACAGAGGGCCCTAACGGAAAATGAAGCTTTTGCATTCACCCTCACAAGACCATTAGCTACTGGTGATTCCATAGTTGGAATGGAACCATCGGTTGTAAAACGGATAACACAGTTGGGAATATCAGAAGTAATTGTAAAGGTTACCGCGTTGATGAAGAGTGAATATTCAGCATTGATCTCAGGACTATTATAAACAACTGCATCATCCCCTGTTTCCAGTACGATTACAGTGGCAAAGTTCTCCTTTTCAACCCCTGACAGATTAATATTTACATAGTTCCCATCTTTTATAACCTGGAATTTTTGCTCTTTGTTTTTCAATAACCAGGCCTCTTTTATCGTTCCGGATAAACCTGGAAGTCTCAGAATTCCATCGACAGGAAGATCAAAAACGTGAAGGTAAAACAAGTTCTTTACTCCTGATTTTTTTGTTGTACAGCGCCCCCAATCGAGTTTTTTAAACGGGCTGGCTGATGTTCCGTATATGGCTTCACCATTGTTTTTCATCCAGGCTCCAATCTCCTTTAGTCGTTCGATCGATGGTTCCGGGATAAGTCCCATGGAGGTTGGGCCGACATTAAGAAGGTAATTCCCCCCTTTGGAGGCAATGTCAATAAGGTTACGGACTAATACCTCAGCGCTTTTCCAGTTATGATCGTTGGCGCCAAATCCCCAGGTTGTGTTCATCGTCATGCACGACTCCCAGTTTTTACCCGGGAAACCAGTAGCGGGAATAAATTGTTCAGGGGTTTCCAGGTCACCGGAGATTCCTTCGCAGAGGCGGTTATTTACAATTAAATTGGGATATCTGGTAAGTATAGTTGTAAACTTTGCAGCACGCTCCTTTGTCATCTCACACGGGGTATCCCACCAAAGAATTTCAGGTTTATAAGTTGAAAGGATCTCATTAATCTGTGGCACAGCAACCTCATCCAGGTATTTGTCAAAACTTCCATCCTGAGCCGGATCCCAGTGGCCGCTGCATGCAATACCACCCTCGTGATTCCAGTCCTGAGCCTGAGAGTAATATAATCCAAAGTGCATTCCCTGTTTTTTACAGGCTTCGGAGATTGCCAATACAATATCTTTTTTATAGGGAGTGGCATCAACCACATTAAACGGATCTGAAGATTTGAACATGGCAAAACCTTCGTGATGTTTGGATGTCAGAACGATGTATTTCATTCCGGCTTCCCGGGCAATGCGCACAAAATCATCTGCATTAAACAGAGTAGGGTTAAACCTCTCAGCGAGCGATTTATAGTCGGCTACCGGAATTTTCATGTAACTCTCTATCCATTCGGTGGTCTCCCCTATCTTAGTTTTTTTTCCTTTCCATTCTCCAGCAGGAATACTGTACAAACCCCAGTGGATAAACATTCCGAATTTGGCATTTTTCCACCATTCCATTTTGTCAGCTGGTTTGGCTGTATTACAGACAAAAAGTTGAAAAATGAAAATAAATGTGAGTAGTTGTTTTGTCATTCTCTTCACGCTACTTTTTTAATAATTTCTCTGTAAAACACTAATTATCTTATAAGTTAGACATTAAGCTTTTATTGCCCATCTAAGTTTGGCTGAACGTGCACGGGGATTGGTACTGCACTCTTCGACCGAGGGGCGGACCGGATCGGGAGCCACTTCGCTGTAGATCCCTTCCCGAAATAAGCGCTGAAAAGATTTTTTCACACGCCGGTCTTCACCTGAGTGAAATGACAGTATGGCCACGCGTCCACCTTTGGCAAGTGCATCAGGCAGCTTTTCAAGGAATTTTTCCAATGCTTCAAATTCGTCATTTACTTCAATACGCAAAGCCTGAAAACAACGTTGGCACGTTTTTTTGATCTCCTCTTTTCGAATATCCAATGGCAGAAATTCGAGGGTTGATGCGATAAGCTCCTTTAATTGGGTTGTAGTTTCAATGCTAATCCCTTTAGCGATTGCATCAAAAATAGCTTTGGCGATCTGCTTATGATAAGGTTCATCAGCATTTTGCAGGAATAACCCCTCCAACTCCTCCTGAGAAAAGATTTTTAAGAGCGCTGCTGCCGGTTTGCCGGTTTTAGGGTTAAGCCTTAGGTCCAATGGCCCATCAACTTTAAATGAGAATCCCCTATCCGGGTTATCGATTTGCATGGATGATACCCCTAAATCTGCCAATACGAAATTCAAGGGACCAGACTCTTCGGTTATCAGGTCGATGTGTGAAAAATTCATTTTCTTCACAATCAACACATCAGGTCCAAATCCAAATGAAGCAAGACGATCTCTTGTTCGTGGCAGTTCGAAAGGGTCAACATCGGTTGCAAAGAGCTTACCCCCTGGAGCCAAATATTTTAGCATCTCCAGACTATGACCACCATATCCGAGTGTCGCATCAAGGCCAATTTGTCCGGGAACAATTTGAAGAAAATCGAGTATTTCATTTACACATATCGGACGGTGCATCCCAGCCGGAGTGCGTCCTTGTTGCATAACTTTGGCAATGTCTTCAGCGTAATTCTCCGGTTGCAACTCCTTGTATTTCTCCTTAAAGGATTTCGGGTGGGTTCCTTTATATCGTATCCGACGTAGTGGCTTTGGCGTTTGATCATCCATATCTACAAAATTAGCAAAAGCTACTTTATTTGGGCAGAAATCTATAAACGTTAGTCTTTTTCTGCTCAAACCCTAACCTTTGATACAAATTATTGGCAGTTATTCTTTCTGGTCTTGAGGTAAGCATCACCACATCCGCATGCTGGTCTTTCGTAAATTGGATCGCAAAGTTTATAAGGCTTTTACCTACTCCTTCTCCCCTGAATTTCTCATCAACAACAACGTCTTCAATCCAAGCCTTCTTTCCCGTTGGTGAACTATAGATTCCGACAGTCACCATACCCATCCAGATTCCATCTTCATTGGCCGCAAAAAACAAATGACTGTTTTTCTCCGAAATGATCATCTCAACCTGCTGTTTTGTTAAGTGATATCCTACTCCAACCAGCAAATCTAAAAATTTATTGATATTATCCAGTATTTCAGGACTATAGCCTGTGATTTCGTCGATCTTCATTGCTTTTAATAGGGTATTGGT
>Ga0073936_10003764_pt1 | contig 21442 bp, 18 predicted proteins | sample AliMusrvi5mmetaG_FD_87041 | JGI IMG/M metagenome (GOLD analysis project Ga0073936, IMG submission 87041) | Freshwater lake bacterial and archeal communities from Alinen Mustajarvi, Finland, to study Microbial Dark Matter (Phase II) - Alinen... | ecosystem: Environmental > Aquatic > Freshwater >... | reverse complement strand
GCCCGGTGTCAGCTTGTAGTCTTCCAGCGGCAGCATGTATGAACCATCTGCAGTCTTCTCGCCGGGCGTCTTCAGCAGGTTCACATCGCGGTCTGGCCCACCGTTCACCGAGTAGTGAAGGTGCATATCTTTGAGGCCAAACTGGTCGGCCGCCTTTACACCGACCGTGACCTCTTCGATGGGGCTGGCCCGGTAATCGCCGCCGGGGCGATTGATGGCAATCTGTGGCGGCTGCGCTTTGTCGGTCGCGATAAAGTAATCTTCCGAGAGCCGCACGGGTTGGCCTTCGTCGGTGGCGGCCACATGATAGGCGCCGTCCTTATCCATGTGGATGGTTCCCTTGTACTTATTGCCCTCGACACTCGTCAGATGAATGGGCTGGCCACCGTCGAGTGTGAGTTGCCCATCCTTCAAGGGACGGTCCATCTCCACTTCGATTGCTGCTTCAGTACCTTCGATCGCGCGCAGATCGCCTGAATGCTCCTCGTTCTCCGGCTTCATTCCGGTCCAGGCGGGATAGCGATAGGTAACGCGAACATCCTTCACGGATGGCAGGTCCACCACGCGAACTTTGAAGTGTGCGGAGACCAGCGGCCCGGCGGCCACATAGTACTCAACATTCTCCGGCAATCCGGCGAAGACGAATTGATAGGTGGCTCCATTGCCTGTATCCGGCAGGGCTTGCATGGCCACGGGCTCCCATCCTTCGGCGCTCTGGTAGTGGGCGAACAGCCGCGCCTTGTCGGGCTGCATTCCGCCCACGCGCGCGGTAATCAGCTGATCGCTGTTGCGTCGCACAGTTACGTCGCCCGGCATCACCGTGATGGTGTACAGCGGCGAGACATTCTTCTTCGGGCCGGTCCAGAGCAGAGATGATCCATATCCCAGGTAGCCAGGTCCGGCGGCAATCATCCAGAGCAGCACCGCAAGGCAACCCAGTCCCGCTCCGCCAAGCGCGAACAGGCGGTTGTCTGGAACCAGCGAGGAAGGCGTAACATACTGCGTCCGCGCCAGGGTATCGGCGGCAAGAAGCTCCAGAAAGGGATCGTCGGCGTTGGCGGCTCGCTCCTGGAATGTGGTCAGGCGTTGTTCCATCTCTGGATTCGCTGCTTCGGCATTACCCACAGCGCGCGCGCGCGTCAGGCGCATCAACGGTACGGCAACGCCATAGATCGCGGCCACGGCGAGTGCCGCGAAGATGGACAACCGCGCTGCCGTGACTCCATGATCCGGAAACGCAAAGTGGTTGAGCAGCAGCACCATGCCGACCGTAATGGCGAGGGCAGTACCAGTAAAGATGGCTGCGCCGCGGAGCCACGCTCCCAGCCGAAACCGTTGCTGCAACTGCGTGATGTAGGCATTGAGATCGCTGTGGTTGCTCATACTTCCTCCCGCTGCGTGCCCATGTATCCGCTGGCGAGCGCCGTCTCCGCCAATGCGACGACCAGTGCAAACAGCATAACGTACCACCATAAGCTAACGGGCCGGGTCTTACCTTCCACGGGTACGGCATCTGTCGTCTGGGTTGCGCCACTGCCGGAACTTCCGCTCCAAAGTTGTTGCACATCCTGCGCCATCGGCTCCAGGTCGGACTCGCGCCGGTCGGGATTTACTCCGATGACGGCATCGCGCCCATCGGCAAACCGTATCTGATAGTAGCCCGCGCGTTGCAGGCGGAACGACTCGACGGTTCGCGCCTCGCTGAGTGAGAGCGGACGACGGCCATCCGGATCAATCACCTCGACGTTCGCGACTGAACCCACAGGATCGGCCGCGGCTCGCAGTGCAACGAAGGAATCCACCAGCCGCGATCCGCTGAGTCGCTCGCTGCCTGAGAGGTAGCGCGCTGTCTGGTCCACAAAAGCTACAAACACCGGGTGCAGCGGCAGATCGTTGGTCAGGTTTTCAAGTCCAGATGTAAGCAGCAGAAGATGACCTTCGCCCATTTGTTTTTCCAGCAGCAGCGGCGTGCCGTCGGTCAAACGCGCTTCTACGCGCGCTTGCGCTGGATCCACCACCACGGTATAGAAGACCTTGACTTCGGCCCATCCACCGTTATCGCGCCCCGGATTTTCCTGCTCCAGCGCGGGATAGTTGAAGTCCACCTGGCCCACCGTTGCCACGCTGCCGCTGCGCGCATAATCATGCGCGTCCTTCGCACTGCCTCCCCATAACGGAATCTGCGCATGGTGCGCCGCATCGGTACCCAGCGCGATCAGCACACTGCCGCCCTTGGCCACGTTCTGCGCAAGCGCGTGCTCAAAGATCGAAGGCAGCACCACCGTATCCGATAGCACCACGAAGGCATACTTGGACGGATCGAGGTCCGTCGCCTGCTCCGCAGCCACGGATTGCAACACAAACGAAGCGTGCGCCGCCGCCTGCAGCGCCGCATCGAAGTAGAGCGCCGAACGCGGATCGCCAGCGGCGTGGACGAACAGAATCCGCTCCGGATCGGACCGCCGCACCACAAAGTCGCCGGCATCGTCGGCGGGAAAAGTGTCGCCGCCCTCGATCCGCACCGCGCAGCGATTGAACCCATAGCCCACGTCGAGCGGCGCAAACTCAACGGTTGCGCGTCCGTTGGCCGGCACATCCACCTTTTTGGATGCGATCACCTTTCCATTCACCAGGAGTGAAACTGATTTCGAAGCAGCCGGTGTGCCAAAGCCCGCTACCACTGCCTGCACGCGCGACCGCTTGGGGTCTTTGGGGTCAGATAATTCAGCCGGCGCATCCACGCTTTCCACCGTCCAGTTGGGCGGTGCGACGCCCTCCGCCACGGGATGCAACCGCAGGGTAACGTTGCCGGGAAGGACCATGTCGGCAAAGTTGGCGGGCATGGCGCTGTGCTGCATGTCGCTGAAGAGATGAAGATCGATGGGGCCGTGGACGGTCTCGCTCATGGTGCGAATGGCCCGTCCCAGCTCACCGAAGTTGGCGTGCCCGTCTCCCGGCTGGATGCTCTCGAGCGCGGCGCGCAACTGCGCGTCGTCGTCGATCGGCTGCGTCATCACTTCGAGTTGCCCGCCAAACGCCATGATCTGTGCTTTCTGCGAATGCGTCTTAGCGGTAAGCTGTGCAAGCGCCTTCTGCTTCGCGTCCGCGAACCGTGTCCCGGCGCGCATGCTGAACGAGTTATCCAGCACGATAAGAAGCGTGCGCCCATTGGTATCCGCGGCGGCCCGCCGCACAAACGGATTCGCAAATGCAAGCACCACCAGCAACAACAATGCAAATCGCAGAGCGAACAATAATAGATAGCGCAGCCGCCGGTGGCGCGTCGAGCTCTGAGTGCCGCGCTCGAAGAACATCAGCGAGCTAACCGGCCGCGGAATGCTGATATGTTTCCGCAGCAGATGGACGAAGACCGGCACGCTCAGCGCCGCAAGTCCGCCCATAAACCATGGTGCGAGAAAGCCCATCAATTACCCGCCTTTCGCATGGTCAGGTACTCTCGCAGCGCCGCATCGAGAGGCTGATTAGTGGTGAGCAGTTGATAATCCATGCCCGCCGCCTGGGTGCGCGTGCGAAGCTCTTCAATATGCGCATCCACCTTTGTGCGGTAGGTGGTCTTGGCATATTCGGGGACCACTTCGATCCTCTGATCGGTTTCCAGATCGACCAGGACGGCCGATCCCTTCATCACCGGACGTATCTCCTGCGGATCGAGAACATGGAACAGAACCACTTCGTTGCCGTGGAAGCGCAGTGGCTCAATGGCGCGCACGATGGTCTCGGGGTCCTCGTAAAAATCCGAAATGATGATTGCGATACCGCGCCGCTGCAGAAAGTTCTGAAAGTGAACTAAGGGTTTTGCAAAATCCGTGCGCGCATGCGGTTCCGCCCGCTCCAGTCCCGCGAACAGCCTCGCCATCTGGCCCTGCCGCGTGGATGGCCGGATGTACTCGCGGACTTCATCATCGAAGACAATCAGTCCTGCCGCATCGCGCTGATTGTGGATGGCCAGATAGAAGAGGGACGCGGCAATATATCGCGCGTAGTCCATCTTCATCGGAGGCCCGGAGGTGTATTGCATCGAGTTGCTGGCATCCAGCAGCACCGTAAGCTGGCTGTTCGTCTCGCCGCGGTGGCGCTTCAGATAGCAGCGTTCGGTGCGCGCAAACAGGTTCCAGTCCACATGGCGCAGGTCGTCTCCCGGAGTGTAGGCGCGGTACTCCGCAAACTCCTGGCTGAACCCAAAGTCCGGCGAACGGTGCAGGCCGGCCACGAAGCCGTCCACCACCGTCTTTGCCAGCAGGTCCAGCGAAGAGATGCCGGCCAGCACACTGGGATCGAGAAACCGCTGCATCAACTCTCCTTAGGCCGCGGCACTTGCGCGATGAGTCGCGTGATGATCTGGTCCGTGTCGATGCGGTCGGACTCGGCGTGGAAGTTCAGCAGGATGCGGTGCCGCAGCACCGGCGCCACCACAGAGGTAATGTCGTCGTAGGTGACGTGATAGCGCTTATGCGATAGCGCACGCGCCTTGGCGGCCAGCACAATGAACTGCGCGGCGCGAACGCTGGCCCCGTAGTTCACATATTTGATTACGAAATCGGGGGCATTTTCACTCTTGGGCCGCGTGCTACGCACCAGGTCCACCACATAGCGCGCGAGTGTTTCGGCGATGGGCACCATGCGCACAAGCTGCTGGAAATCGAGCATGGCTTCGGCCGATGTGACGGCCACCACCTTGGTGACGCGCGTGGCGGTCGTCCGATCCACCACCTTCATTTCGTCCTCGGCGCTTAAGTCTCCAAGGATCGAGTTGAAGAGGAAGCGGTCCAACTGCGCCTCGGGAAGCGGATACGTTCCTTCCAGCTCGATCGGGTTCTGTGTGGCCAGCACAAAGAACGGGGCAGGCAGACGATAATGGTTGCCGCGCACCGTGCAGGATTGCTCCTGCATGGCTTCCAGCAGGGCGGACTGCGTCTTGGGAGGCGTGCGGTTGATTTCGTCGGCCAGCAGAATGTTGCCGAAGATCGGTCCTTCGACAAAGGTCCACTTGCGATGCCCGGTCGTCAGATCTTCTTCGATGATGTCGGTTCCGGTAATGTCGGATGGCATCAGGTCGGGCGTGAACTGAATGCGCCGGAACTGCAAGCCAAGCGCATCGGCGATGGTCCGCACCATAAGCGTCTTGGCCGTGCCTGGCATGCCGGTCAACAGACAATGGCCGCCCACGAAGAGAGCGATCAATATCTGGTCCAGCACATCTTCCTGGCCCACGATGACATCGCGCACCTGCTTCAGAATTTCTTCACGCACACCGTGGAAGCGCTCGATACGCTGCTGTAACTGTGCCGCGTCCTGGTTCAATCCTGCAAAAGAAGCCATGCATTCCCTCTCTTTTAGTTCGTTTTTTCGGGCGTTTTCTGCAACTCCAGCAGCAGCTTCTGCGCTGGTCGATAGCCGGGAGCGGTTTCCAGCGCTCCCAGCACACTGTCTTCGGCCTTGTCCATCTGTCCCACGGCAAAATACGCCTGCGCCAGGCCGAACTGCGCACCTGCCTTGTCCATGGGGTTCGATGCAGCAAGCACGTTGTATTCACGGATGGCGCCTTCGTACTGCTTCTGCGCATACAGCAGATCGCCAAGCCGCCGATGCAGGTCCTCGTCCTTAACGGGGTAGATATAGTTGAGACGCTCGAGAGTCGCCGCCGCCTCGCCTGGTTGTCCAGTGGACTCTTGCAGTGTCGCCAGGCGCTTCAGATCATCCGGCATCTGGCCGCCCGCATGTTCATACGCGGTCAGAATCGCAGCCTCCGACTTGGCATCGCCCCGCGCCTTGTCCGCCTCGGCCATCAACTCATAGGCGTTTGCATCGTCCACATACTCGGGATACAACGCGATCACAGCGGGCCCCTGCTGCAGCACAGTGTCGTACTGCTTCTGTTCCGACGCGGCAACCAGTACCTTCAGCTTGTCCTTCCATTCATCGAAGTGCGCAGCATCTGCGCCATACTTCTGGTTGATCCAGGCAAGATACTGCTGATCGAACTGCTCCGTGGACACGCCCAGGTTCTGCTGGATCGCCTGCGCTGTGGTCTGCATATGCGCAAAGGAGTGCACCATGTCCAGCAGCTTGTCCTCACTCCATTTAGCCTCAATAAAGTCGCAGATGGTGCCGCCCTGGAAGTAAGAGACGATGACCTGCGATGGGTACTCAGGATAGACAAATCCGTGATCCAGAGTGGCCACCGGCAGCAGCTTCTTGTCGCGAATGGCGAGCAACACTTCGGGGGTGGCGCGGTTGCTCCACTCCGGCGATCGCTTGCCCTCCTCATGCACGGCCAGTCCCTCGGTGAACCAGCGCGGCACACGATGGTTGGTGGCCGTCAGAATAAAGACGTGGCTCATCTCGTGCCATAGCGTTGCACCCCAATTGAAGTCTCCGGGCTTGCGCGCGGTGGGACTGTCCATCGCAATCACTTCGCCGAAGGTGACACCCAGCGCGCCCAGACCCGGCATACCAGTGGTGCGCACGGCGAAGTCATCGTGGTTGGGATAGACCTCCACCTGCACCGGACCGGGAAGCGTCATGCGGTACTTCTTTTCGTAGGTTGCCAGAATCGTGTGCAGCTCCGCCTGCATGTACGGAAGCAGTTGCGCGGCTTCTGCCTTGTCCAACTTGAGGATTGTGGTTGCATCGCTGAAGGTATCGTAGTTTTTATAGCTGTCGAGCAGCTTCAGGCTGTTGCCTGTCGCCCGATCGGTATAGCCATTGTTGTAGCTCAGCTCCAATTCCTTGTATGGTTCGTCTTCCTTGCCCAATCGCATCAGGTCGATTCCCAGCGCCGAATGCGCAGCCCACAGGCGCGGCGCTATCTCGATTGCCTTGCGATAGTAGGTGACCGCGTCTTCGTACCGGTAGTGCAACTCAAGCTGACGTCCGATGCTGACGTAGGCCTCTCCGTAACCAGGGTTGATCGCCTGGATCTTTGCCAGCCACATATCGGGAGGGCGGTCGGCGATCAGTTCGACGGCCGCGTGTGTCGCCATCGCATCCAGCGCGTCGCTCTCCAGCGCGATGGCCTTGTCGGCCTCGGCAACGGCCGTATCCGTATCGTCATTGGTCAGCTCAAGATCGGCCAACAGCTCATGCGCGTCGGCCAGCTTTGGATCCAGCGCGATCGCTTTCGCCGCATACTCGCCGGCTTTGCTGTCGAACCCATCCGAGGAGACCTCAGCCATTCCAACATAGGCTTGGGCATTTCCCGGATCCATCTGCAGCGCTTCCTCGTATAGCTTCAGCGCGTCAGTATTGTTGAACCGCTCATGGAACAGCACTCCGTACCGCACACGCCAAATCGCAGGGCTCTTGGGCTGCTTGAGCGCAAGTTCAAATTGCTGCTTCGCCTGTTCCCAATCTTGCAGACCCCAGAAACCTTCGGCGCGGTTGTATGCGTCGGCGCTTTGTGTCAGGCTATCGAAGCAGGACTGCGCCTGGGCGGCATGGCCATGCTTGCGCAGAGCCCAGCAATCGGCGGGCACAGCGGCGCGCGCCGCTAGGCTGCCTATCATCAGGAGGGCCAGAATGGGAGCCGCGCGCCTCATTTGTCCATCTCCTGCTGCACCTTGGCCAGCTCCACCAGCGCGTCAGTCAATTGCTTCTTGTAGTCCGCGGGATCCATGGCGGCTTTCTGATACTTCAGCATGTCGATCTTCTGCTCCAGATCGTCCTTCTTCGCCAGCAGAGCGCGCTTGGCCGGATCGTTGGCCGCCATCTGACTTGTGCCAAGGCGCATCAGCGTGAAGTTGGACAGCAGCAGGCCCTGACCGCTTCCCGCCTCGCGCACCGGCTCTCCCGATCCTGTGTCGTTGAAGACCGCGTGCTCGGTGGCAAGCCGCTTCTGCGAATCGTAAAACTCCGCCGTCTTCTTGTTGGCGTAGGTGAAGGCCTCCATGGCGCTGATGGAGTCGCTCTTGTCAGTATCCGCGGACGGATCCTGAAACGCCTCAACCCAGTAGCGGGCAAAGACGGTCGCGTTCTTTTCGGTGCCGGACTTTGTGGCCGCAATCACGGCGCGCCCCGGCCGCTGTAGCGCATGCACCGCGCCACCGCTGGAGCTGGTTGTGTCCACCACAAGCTGGCGACGGGCGGCGATGCGGTTGCACATTGAGGCGATTTCAGATGCGGGCACGTCCAGCCCAACAAGGTTGAACTTGTACTCGACGCCGTCAAAGGAACCGTGCCCAATGAGGACCAGCGCAAAATCGTCATCAGCTTTGGCGTCGCGCGCTACCCCGTTCAGGGTCTCTCGAAGTTGCGCGGCCGTGGCCTGTGCGCCGGTCAGCGTTGTGACATGGACTGTGCCCTCCGCGGATTTGTAAATCTTGTCGAGATCGTTTGCCGCCGCGGTAAAGCGCTGCACATAATCCGGCTCGCCGCCCAGTCCGGCCACGATGACGTAGTAGGTGGCGGCGCGCGCCGTCAGCGTCAGGGTGCAAAGCATCGTCAGCAACAAAGCTCGTTTCATAGCACACCCCACTTGCGGCGCAGCAGCCACTCCGCGATGGGCAGCCCAAGTAACAGCAGGAAGACGATCGGCATGTCCCACAGCTCCTTGGTGCTTCGAACCGAGATGCCTGCTTCAGAGAAGGAGATATCCCGCGGCAGGTCTTTTAGTTCAGAGGGCTTCCAATAGCGTCCAGCGGTCGACGATGCAAGTTGTTCCAACAGGCGCCGGTTCTGCTCAGTATGGAAGCTTTCCGCTACCCCGTCCTCGCGCTGAAAGGTCAACGCGCTGCTTCCCAATTCCTGAGCTGGCTTGCCCGCCGACTCCGCAGTAACCTCAGCCAGATAGGGGCCTGGCTTTTCCGCGGTCCATTCAGCCTGAAATTGCCCTGGCGTGTCCTGCGATGGCGTCATGTCCACCATTGCATTCAAGCCCTCTGGCCCAACGATGTGCGCCGTAACATGCGCATCTGCCGCCGGCTGAAACTGCCGGTCACGCACCTGCGCGGTCAACTGCACCTGTCCCTGATCCATCAGCACACGGGCCGGCATCGAGGCGCTGACCGGGCCGGGCGACTCCGCCACCAGCCAGCGCAGAAGCTGCTGCCAGAACAGTTCGTGCGAGGGATCGCCCAAAGCTTCGCTCATCTGCCATCGCCATGTGCCGCCGGTGGCCATGATGGCGGTGCGTCCGTGACCGTAACTCTGGGTAATCAGTAGCGGCAACGTACGACGGCCTGCAATCAATGCTGCCAGCACCGTGGCCCCTGGCTTGGGCGTGCCAGCGTCCTCATAATCTGCCAGATAGGTCAACTTCTTCCATCGCTCTGCGTTCTTCACCGGATCGTCCAGCAGCCGCGTGATGGGCGAGTCAATCCCTTCCTGCGTCAGTTCCACGGTCGCGGAGTTGCGCAGGAAGTTATGGGTTCCCGACGGCAGAAACGTCGGCAGAAGATCGTTCATGCTGGATGCGCCCCAGCCGCCATCGCTCAACGACGATTGCCCGCCCAGGAAGAGGACGCCCCCGCCTCGGCGGTCGACATACTCGCGCAACATCTCCTGTTGCAGTGGCGTGAAGTAATCTGCGGCGACCGAGCCGATGATGATTCCCGAGTAACCGAACAGGTCCTCCACTCGCACTGGAAAGCCGTCTGCCAGCTCATTGGGATCGCTGAGGCCCTGCCGGTAGATCTTGTTTTCGCTGGTGCGCAGCATGCACACCAACTGGATCGTGGGATCGTCGTCTTCCGCGCGCCGGATGAACTTGTACTCCCATCGCGGCTCGCCCTCGACGTATAGAATCTTCCGCTTGGCATCGCTCACCAGGATGGGGCGCGTCACTGTATTGTTGCTTAGGTTCTCTTCCCCGGCCAGCGGTTCAACGCTAAACGTCAGGGTTCTGGCGCCCGCCGCGCCAATGGGAAAGAAGAGTGGCTCGGACTGGATGTGCCCATCTGCCGCCAATGTGATATCCCGCGCCGCTACGGTCTTGTCTCCGTTGCGCACGGTCAGTGTCGCCTTCTGGCCCGCGTAGCCGTGCTGCATCAGGCTGACGGTGGTGACGATGCGTGCATTGGCAGTCGCGCTGGCCGCAACGCTGACGTCTTCCATCTCCACATCGCGTGCAGGCTCCTCTTTGCCGAAGCCAACGGTATGCACTGGTATCTGGCGGTTGCGAAGCGCCTGCAGCGCATCCAGCCCAATCCCCGAACCGCCCATCCCAGCCGTGTTTTCACCGCCATCGCTGAGCAGCACGATGGCCCCCACCGGCAAATCGGTGGTCTCGCTGAGCAGTTGCTTCAAGCTGTCGCCGATGTGGGTAGCTGCATCTGCGGGAGCTATTCCCTCCGGCCCGTCCACCCGCGTCAGTTGGCCGCCAAGGCGGTATATGCGCGTCTGGAACCGCTTCTTCAACCCGTCCAGAACGCCGCTCTGGAGAGCTGCCAGCGCCCCGGCCTCTCGCGTCTTGCCGTCGCTGTCCGCAATGCTCATGCTGCGCGAATCGTCCACCACCACGGCAATAATGTTCTGTTGCGAGCTCAGCTCCGAAACCAGCATGGCCGGCTGCCAAAGCAGCAGCAGAACCAGTGCGACCAGCGCCGACTGTGTTCCCCAAATCACTCCGACCTGCCAGCTTCGCAGTTTGGGAGCGTCCTGGCGCAGCCTCCACAGGATCAGGAGAGCAAGCCCGGCGACGGCAGCGGCAATCAACGCCAGCAGCACCCAGGCAGGCCAGGCGCCGAGCAGCACGAACCTCCCTTTTGTGAAGACCGGAATCGGGTACTTGAAGAAAACCTGAAACATGCGTGTTTCCAGTCCTGAATGCACTGTGCAGCCGTTGCTTTATAACTGTCGATTTCGTCCCGGCATACGCAGGCGAGACTAGTGAGTCATACCGTAGATGATGTAATCCAGCCCCACGCGGAAGGCCATGGATGCGAAGACCTCAGGATACGCCGGGTCATCGGCCCACTCCCATGCGTCGCCCAGGTGCATGTTATGGCAGATTGCGACCATGATGCGACCCTTGTCGTCGCGTATGGCGCGCCACTTGGGCTGATAGCCGTCCTTCTCGTAGGTGCGGCCGGTCCTTTCCCAAATCTCGCCGGGGATCTGCATCTTATCGTCCACGTCATACAGGGTATGGAATATCTCGTCGTTGCTCTGCAGGTCTTCCACAGGGCGGTCGGGCAGCACCTGGCGCATGCCATTCATGAAGTTCTGCCAGTCATCGGTACCGTGGAAGTCATCCACCATCAGAAATCCGCCCTTCATCAGGTACTCTCGCAACCGCTTGGCCTCCGCGTCCGTGAACGACCAGGTCTGCACCTGCACCGCGTAAATCCATGGATAGTTGAATATCTCGTCGGAATCCAGAGAAACTACCTGCTCCGTCGAGCGACCGTCGATGCGGGTCAAGCGATGCATGGCGATCAGAAACTGGCGATCGGCCTTGGGGTAGTCGCGCGACCAGGATTGGAATCGGGACCCGCGGCCGCCGAAACCGCCATAGCCGCCGTAACCGCCATAGCTCGCCATACTGGAACTGTAGGCCAGGCGCGACCAGTAAAACTCCGCCTTGGCGTTGCTTGGCGTGTCGTCATTGCCAAAGCCAAAATCCGCAATCCGCTGGAAGGCCCAAAGCCCCATGGAGCTGGCCGCCACCGCAACGGTCACAAGTGCAACCCGGAAAAACTTCATCAAGGACCTCCGCGGAGGGGATGTGTGGAGTGTACAGAGTATGAAAAACACTTGCCGGTCAAATAATTAGACGAGAACCACCCTCGGTTGGTCGCAGCAGGTTGTGCGGTCCCAGCCCACCCGCTTGTCCAGGCCCTCCGGCGCGTGAGACGATGCAGGCTACACGCACCCGCGAAAGGGAATAGACGGTGAAAAGACGCGATCTCATTAAATTCGGCGGGTTGACCCTGGCACGGGCCGGAGCGGTCCGGTTCCCACTGCTGGCACAGGACGGCATGTCGATGTCCCCTGCCGCCCAGGCACCCCTCGCGCAGGCAGATTACACCCTGCGCATCGCGCCAGTCGCGGTCGAGCTTTCCCCCGACCGCATCCTCTCCACCATTGGCTACAACGGAACCGCGCCTGGGCCGGTACTGCGCATGAAGGAAGGCAAGCAGGTGACCGTGGATGTCATCAACGACACGGACACGCCGGAGCTGGTTCACTGGCATGGCATGCTCATTCCCTCCGCGGTGGACGGCGCGGAGGAGGAGGGTTCTCCCTTTGTGCCGCCCCATGGAAGAAGCCACATTCAACTGACTCCCGGCCCGGCAGGAAGCCGCTGGTACCACACCCATGTCATGGCCATGGACGACCTGCACAAAAGCACCTATACGGGCCAGTTCGGCTTTGTCTACGTCGATGGCGGCAACGATCCCGGCCAGTATGACCAGGAACATTTCCTTGCCCTGCGCGACTGGGAGCCCTTTTTTACCGGCCCGGGCACCATGGCGGACGAGGACGACGAAACCCATACGGGCCCGTTGCTGGAAAAGCCCGCAGTCCTGAACACCGCACAGGCCGGCCTCGAGGTCTCTTCCACAACCTACTCCATCAACGACAAGGCACTCGGCTTCGGCGAGCCGATCCGCGTCCGCGAAGGCCAGCGGCTGTTGCTCCACTTTCTGAATGCCAGCGCAATCGAGAACCGCCGAGTGGCGCTGGCCGGCCACAAAATGAAGGTGATCGCGCTGGATGGAAACCCCGTCCCGACGCCCCAGTCACTCGATTCCATCTTCCTCGGCGTAGGGGAGCGCATCGATGTCGTCGTGGAGATGAACAATCCCGGAATCTGGGTGCTTGGCGCAACCGAGCCGATGGTTCGCCAGGCAGGCCTGGGCGTGATTGTGGAGTACGCCGGGCAGCACCGCCAACCGTTATGGGTCGATCCGCCAAAGTCGTCCTGGGACTACACCATCTTCGGGACGGTCGCTTCCAGCTCGCCCGCACCGGAGCAGACCATCGATATGATCTTTGAGAAGATTCCCAGTGGAATGGGCAAGTTCAACCTGTGGCTGGTCAATGGCAAGCCCTATCCCCACGACCGCGAGTTTGTGTTGCAGCAGGGTACGCGGTATCGGTTGGTGATGCGCAACCGCACGGACGACGCCCATCCCATGCACATGCACCGCCATCTGTGGGAACTGGCCGAAATCAACGGCAAGAAGACCGCCGGCGTAATCAAGGACACGGTCGTCATTCCCTACTACGGTCGTGCAATGGTCGATTTTACGGCCACTCAACCGGGCCTTACCCTCTTCCACTGCCACATCCAGCAGCACATGGACTACGGATTCAAGGCGCTGTTTCGCACCGCCTGATGCGCACTTTGGATGCTGGGCTTAATCCTCGTCCTGCCCGCCGGGAAAGCGCGTTCCGGTGCCCACAAAGCTTTGCGAGTAGGTGCTGCCGGACAGTGTCTCCTTGACCGTGCGCCGGTGCTCGTAGTCCGCGACGTAGACATTGCCGTGGCTATCCACCGCGACGCTCTCTGGATAAAGAAAACCGGAGCCTACCGATCTCTCAATGGTGTTGCCGCCGGTCACCGTCTCCTTCAGCACACGATTGTTACTGGTGTCGGCGACGTATACGTTGCCGCTGCTATCCACTGCCACGCCTCGGGGTGCATTCAAGTCGCTGTCCACAACGACGCTCTGCGCATACTTCCCGTCTGCCGGCGTCAGCTTCAATATCCGCCCATGATTGCTATCGACCACATAGAGGTTGCCGCTGCTGTCCACCGCAATGCCGGTGGGATACGACAGGCCGTTATCCAATAGGACGCTCTGCGTGTAGCTGCCCGCCGCCAGCGTCTCCTTCAGCACACGGCTGTTGCCGGTATCGGTGATGTATACATTGCCGCTGCCATCCACCGCAACGCCATAGGGATACTCCAGGTCGCTGCCGATCATGCTCTGGGTATAGCTGCTGCCTGTCAGAGTCTCCTTCAGCACATGGTTGTTGCCGCTGTCGGCAACATAGACATTGCCACTGCCATCCACGGCTACGCCGGAGGAGTTGGATAAGTCGCAGCACACCACGATGGTCTGCTTGTAGCTGGCACCCGACGGCGTCTCCTTCAGCACTCGGTTGTTATAGCTGTCGTCAATATAGACATTGCCGCTAGTATCCACTGCGATGGCGTAGGGGGAGTAAAAGTCGTCGTCCGCCGTGTCATCCTTTACCTTGGAAGTGGGAGTCTGGCAGGCCAAGGTCTGGCTATAGGCAAGCAACAGGACCAGGCTTGCACCTATAAGCCAACGGGCTGCCCGATTACATTGCGATGGGCTGCGAACAATCCTCCTGCCCGGTTCTACGACAGGCGTTCTGCTCAACCAGATACGCAACGGTGGCGCAGAGTTGCTTTTCATAGCGCAGACCTCATGGGAAGAAGGCGGCGATGCTGTGACATTCGATCCGATGCGTCACGCAGGCCAGACCTCGGAACAGACTCTTCCCTTGCCTCGTCTGGTCGTGCTCCGTCTCTTCTTCTCTAAGCATGTGGCTTGCTCTGATCGCAGTATGTGACCCAAATCACAACCCGCGACCCACCAACTTCAAGCCCGGAAGCATAAATTCGTCAGGAGAGATTCGAACACCTAACCTTCCTATGCCAGCGTGAAGTATCGGTTGGAGGTGCTGGCTGTGTCGCTGAAGTTCCGGCTGCAGCGGATGGGGATGGCCAAGTTCGGGATATTCGCAGGTGACGTCGCACCGGTTCATAGGGACTATTACGAGCAGGTGGAGTAGGAGTGGAATGGTAGGCACGAGGAGACTCGAACTCCTGACCTCTACCGTGTCAAGGTAGCGCTCTAACCAACTGAGCTACGCGCCTGCAGCCAGCCCGGGCGGGCGGCGGTTACAACTTATTCAGTCTAAATTGCTGGGCGTGTCAGCGCAAACACCGAAGAAAAGCACATCGCGCTCCCTCCTGCCCCGCAGCAAGCAGAAAAATGCACTACGATGGACGTGCCCGCAAACCATGAACTTTCTGCGTCAGTTCCGCGCCGCTCCCAATTTGCTTACCCTGTTGCGTCTGTTCATCATTCCGTTTCTCATCATTACGATTCTGGACGGGCGGCACATGCTGGCCTTTGCACTGTTCGTGCTGGCTGGCTTCAGCGACGGACTGGATGGACTGGCGGCGCGCATAACCAAGCAGTACACGCGGCTCGGTCTCTATCTCGATCCCATAGCCGACAAGCTGCTTCTCAGCACGCTCTTCGTTGTGCTCACGCATATGGGCCAGGTGCCGCGCTATGTCACCGTGCTGGTCTTCAGCCGCGACCTGGGAATCCTGCTGATTGCAACCCTGCTGTTTGCCACCGGAACCCTGCGCGACTTCCGCCCCAGCCTGCTGGGCAAGTTCAATACGCTGGTCCAGATCTTCGGGCTCACCGTCGTATTGGTGGAGCTGGCGTGGCCCTCGATCGACGCCGTATTGCTCCGGGTGTGGCTCCTGAAAGCCATCGCCTGGCTCGCGCCCATCTCCGCCGCGCAGTATGCCTGGATCGTGGTGCGCAGAATCAGTACGCCCGAACCGGCGAGCAAGTAAGCCATTCCCCGCCGCAAAACATAACTCCAAATCAGGCTCTATAGTTGGGCTAATCCACGCTGTCGGAGCCAGCGCCCTCTTCATTGACGTCGTTCAGAATGTCGGCGAACTCCGCCGCATCGAACACCTCGCCGCACATCTGGCACACAACAAACTCTGCGTCCTCCTCGCGGGCGACGACGCGAACCTGCGGATGTTTGCACGATGCCGGCATAAGCGGAGGATTCTAGGCTATTAGAAAATCTTGCCTTTGCAGACACCACTTGTCAATCGGGAATTCAAACTTTGTCCTGACACAATAGTAGTGCTCCACATTAAACCCCAAGAAAATCATCCGCTGGCCAGGGTATCGGCAGATGGTTCCGGGCCATCCCTTGTTGGCCCTCACCCACCACCGCTGGCCTCGCTCCGAAAGCAGACTTGCAACCGGCCCGCTTCCGCCGTACACTAAATAGGACCAATACGGTCGGATTGGTGCCGGACATACAATCCTGCCATTCCGGCCTATAAGACAGAATCTGGCGAGAGAGGGGATCCGAATGCTTCGTTTGACCAAAAAAGCAGATTACGGGCTGATGGCACTTAAGTATCTGGCCGAGCAAGCCGGCATCTCGTCTGCCTCAGGCGCCAGAAACGCTGTCGCGCAGAGCGCCAAGGACATCGCCCAGGCCTACCACATTCCGCCGCCGCTGCTGGCCAAGATTCTGCAGACGCTGGCGCGCGCCGGGCTGCTGGTCTCCCACGCCGGAACCAATGGTGGCTACGCACTGGCGCGGCCCGCATCTAAAATCTCAGCCTTTGAGGTGATTCGCGCCATCGATGGGCCCTTGTTTATAACCAGCTGCATCACTATCCATGGATCGTGCGACCTTGCCGGCCACTGCACCATCAAAGAACCGCTGCGCAAGGTAAACGACAGCATCACGGATTTGCTCAGCAATATCCACATTAGCGACCTCATCGAGACGGCGGACGATACGCGTGGTGACGAGGCTGTCGCGCCGGGCCGCAAACTGGTCAGCATCCTGCAATAGAGGCGCTGATTCATAACCAGCCGAAACATTCAAGATTTGAACCACAGAGGAGCAACACAATGAGTCTTCAGAATGGAATTAGCCACAACGGGAATGAGACCGGCCAAAGTGGCTCGGTTCCCGGAACCAACAGCACAGGAGTAGTCATTACGCACTCGGAAACCCCGCTGCCTGAGGGCGTGCATCTTCCCCTCTACATGGACAACCACGCCACCACGCCCCTCGATCCCCGCGTGCTGGAAGCCATGATGCCGTACTTCACCGGCAAGTTCGGCAACGCCGCCAGCCGCAACCACCAGTTCGGCTGGGAGGCGGAAAAAGCCGTCGACATCGCACGTGAGCAGGTGGCCAAGCTCATTGGTGCCACCTCCAAGGAGATCATCTTCACCTCCGGCGCCACCGAGAGCGACAACCTCGCCATCAAGGGCATCGCCGAGATGTACCGCGAGCGCGGCAACCATATCATCACCCAGGTCACGGAGCACAAGGCCGTCCTCGATACATGCAAGAAGCTGGAAAAGATGGGCTATCGCGTCACCTACTTGCCCGTCCTGGCCGACGGCCTCATCGACCTCGACGACCTGCGCCGCGCCATCGTCACCGAAGGCCCGGAGAAGACCATCCTCGTCTCCATCATGTACGCCAACAACGAAATCGGCGTCGTACAGCCCATCCGCGAGATTGGCAAACTCTGCCACGAGAAGGGCGTTCTCTTCCACACCGACGCCGTACAGGCGGTCGGCAAGATTCCCGTCGATGTGCAGGCTGACAACATCGACGTCCTCAGCATCTCGGCGCACAAGCTTTATGGACCAAAAGGTGTCGGCGCTCTCTACGTTCGCCGCCGCAACCCCCGCGTCCAGATCACCGAACAGATCAACGGCGGCGGCCACGAGCGCGGCATGCGCAGCGGTACCCTCAACGTCCCCGGCATCGTCGGCATGGGCGCAGCCTGCGAGATCGCAAGGAACGAGATGGTGGCAGAGGCTGCCCGCGAACTCGAACTCCGCGACTACCTCAAGAACAAGCTGGAGTCCGCCCTCGACTACACCCAGGTCAACGGCAACATGGACCACCACCTGCCCGGCAACCTCAACATGAGCTTCGTCTACGTCGAAGGCGAATCGCTCCTGATGGGCATCAACGACATCGCTGTCAGCTCCGGCTCGGCCTGCACCTCGGCCACGCTCGAGCCCAGCTACGTCCTCAAGGCCCTCGGCTTGGGCGACGAGATCGCCCACAGCTCCATCCGCTTCGGCCTCGGCCGCTTCAACACCAAAGCCGAGGTGGACTATGTGGCCGATAAGATCATCGATGTAGTGCGCAAGCTGCGCGAGCTCAGCCCGCTCTACGAGATGGTGCTGGATGGCATCGATTTGACCAAGATTGAATGGGCCGCGCACTAGGTTCGTATTGATAATTTGGCAACAAGGAGAAACATCATGGCATACAGCGATAAGGTAGTAGACCACTACGAGAATCCCCGCAACGTCGGCACGCTGGACAAGTCATCCGACAGTGTTGGCACGGGTCTGGTCGGCGCGCCGGAGTGCGGCGACGTAATGCGCCTGCAGATCCGCGTCAATCCCCAGACACAGGTCATCGAGGACGCCAAGTTCAAGACCTTCGGCTGCGGCTCGGCCATCGCCAGCTCGTCGCTGGCCACTGAATGGGTCAAGGGCCGCACCGTCAGTGAAGCGCTCACCATCTCCAACACCGACATCGTCAAGGAGCTGGCCCTGCCACCGGTCAAGATCCACTGCTCGGTGCTGGCGGAGGACGCCATCCGCGCCGCCATCGGCGACTGGAAGAAGAAGAACGGTGTGGCCGAAACCGAAGGCACCTCCGTCGCCGCCTCCGCCCACTATAATTAGTGAAACTCAGGCCGGCGGATTCTCGAGTACGCCGGCCTTTGCTTGGTTATCCCTATGTCGAGTCCCTACGCTAGGCGCTATGTGCAGTGCGTACTCATCGGTATTCCGATTATTTTTGCTATGAGCTGGCTCCCTCCAAAGTTAAGTGGCGAGACGATCAAGGACTATGCAAGGAATCATCCCCGCTCAATGAGCGAGCGATTTGGATTTGCAGTCGTATTCTCTCTGGTGATAGCTGCTCCATTAGCACTTCTCGGTACGTCAGACATTTCAAAAGAACGCGATAAGTAAGTCGCTTTTACCACAACAACGGATCGCCCTATGTCCATGGTCACCCTCCAAACCGAAACACCCAAAGGCGCGGTCGCCGCACCTGTCGTGCAGGCCGCTCCGCCGTCCCCGGTCCTCACCGCCGACGGCGAACCCGACGGTGCCAAGGGTATCCAGGTCACAGCGCGCGCGCTCAAGCGCATCCGTATCGCCATGGCGAAGGAACACATCTCGCCCGCTGCCGGCGGCCTGCGCGTGGGCATCACCGGCGGCGGTTGCTCCGGCCTCAGCTACAGCATTCGCTTCGACTCACATCCCCGTGAGCGCGACCGCATCTACGCCTACTCGCAGACGCACCTTGACCCCACGCTCACGGATGCGCCGCCGATCCGCATCTTCGTCGACCCCAAAAGCTTCATTTACCTTAGCGGCATGGTTCTCGACTATGAGGAGACCCTGATGCGCCAGGCCTTTAACTTCATCAACCCGCACTCCACCAAATCCTGCGGCTGCGGCTCCAGCTTCTCTACATAAAATACTAAGTAATTTTAGTATTTACATATAATCTATCCTCGCATAGTATTACTAACGAGGACAAGACTATGCAATCGACACTTGGTACGATCGAAGCGTCAGAATCCGAATATCCTATGCAAGAGAACTTCGATCTAAGCGTCGCGGACGCGGTGTGGATAGGCGTAGCCCTGCTCCACAACAGTCGTCCCAGCCAGGCACAGTTCACCAACGATGAGATCGTGAGCTCTGTTCTGAAACATCGTCTGACGAAGGCAACGGAGAAGAGCATCCGGCAGCATGTTATTCAGCATTGCGTCGCCGAATGTAAGCCCCAGCCAAACCGCAGCTGCATGTTGCACGCAACCCGAGATAGCCATAGGAGAATATTCCACGATTGGGAAGACCAGCCTCATCCGGAACGTCGGGGAGCTCCAACCCATCCCGTGTGGGAGAATCTTCCAGCACAATATGCCTATCTCCAACAATGGTACGAAGAGAGGCGGAACAAGAGGACTTCCGAGATGTCTAGGCAAGACCCTTTACTCGATTTGATCGGCAGCGGAAGTGAAATCTGGACGGGCCACTCCGCGGATGACTATGTCACGAATCTCCGTGCAGGTTGGAGTGAAGCCCGGTGAGCCGCATCTTCTGGGACACAAATCTATTCATCTATCTCTTTGAAAAAAACGCCGAGTTCCTAAAGCCGACCCAGGCACTGAGGAATCGGATGATCGAACGCGGAGATGAGCTGATTACTTCAACAATGACCCTGGCCGAAGTGCAGGTCGGGCCACGCAGAGCCAAAAACTTTGCGCTCGCTGAGCGCTATCGCGATGCTATTCGTAGTACAAGCAGTGTGGTGCTTTTTGACGATGCGGCCGCCGACATCTACGCGGAACTGCGGGTGAACCCTGCAATTAAGCCACCGGATGCCATTCAACTGAGTTGCGCAGCCGCTACAGGCGTGGAACTCTTCATTACAAACGACGTCAATCTGCACAAGCTGACGGTGCCTGGAATTCATTTTGTGACCTCGCTAATGCGGGTACCAATCTGACCTGCATCGTCGGTTCAATTCGGATAGTCTGAGACTGCATGAGCCACGACGGATATACCACCTACTTCGCCATCTTCTCCCTGCCCGCACACCTGGTGCTCGATCTCGCCGCGCTGGAGAAGAGCTTTTACGCGCTCAGCCGCAAGCTCCACCCCGATCGCTTCGCCAACCTCCCCGAATCAGCCCAGGCCGCCGCACTCGCCGAAAGCTCCCGCCTCAACGATGCCTATCGCACCCTGAAAGACCCCATCGCGCGCACCGAGTATTTGCTGATGCTGGAAGGCATCGAGTTGGAGGAGCAGTCGAAATCCGCCACCGAAGCTGCGCGCGCCAGCGGCACGGCCAAGAAGCAGATCGTTCCCGAAGACATGCTGGAAGAGGCCTTCGAGCTGAATATGCAGCTCGAAGAGATGCGCATGGCAAAGAAGATGGGCGAGGACGATCCGCAGTTGCGCAGCGATCTGCTCGCCGCAAAAACCGGTTTCGACGCCAAAATGGCCGCCACGCAGGCCGAACTGGAATCCTTGTGGGCAAAGTGGGATGCCGCCTTCGACGCTAACGACTCCGCCGCCAAAGTCGCAACCCGCGATGCCATGGTCGCGCTGCTCAACCGGAGAAGTTATTTGCGCAATCTGGTTCGCGATGTGAACCAAGCCCTGGAATCCTGAAGCACTTCGCCGTGCAGTAACGCAAAAAGGGAAGGCCGAGTGGCCCTCCCTTTTATAAATCCCTGTCCATCCCAACGACTGAGCTTACTGTCCGGCTTCAACTCGTGGAGTAATCAGTCCAATGTTGTCCACATCCGCCTGATGACCAAAGTCGATTACCTCCGCGACCTTACTAAAATCCAGGTCCGGATCGCCTTTGACGAACATCACCTTCTCCTGGCGAGTAGCGAATATCTCCGTCAGCTTGGGCTCGATCTCGGATTTGTTGAAGGCTGTCTCGTTGATCTTGTACGAAGGTTCTCCCGCTCCGTTGGCGAGCACCTGCACCACGATCGTCTGCTCAGGCGGCGGTGCCGACTTGTCCTTCGGAGGCTGCGGAATCAGCGTATTCAGCCCCTTCGGCGTCACCGGCACGATCACCATGAAGATGATCAACAGCACCAGAAGAACGTCGATCAGCGGCGTAACGTTGATCTCCGACATTGCAT
>Ga0073936_10003740_pt1 | contig 21562 bp, 21 predicted proteins | sample AliMusrvi5mmetaG_FD_87041 | JGI IMG/M metagenome (GOLD analysis project Ga0073936, IMG submission 87041) | Freshwater lake bacterial and archeal communities from Alinen Mustajarvi, Finland, to study Microbial Dark Matter (Phase II) - Alinen... | ecosystem: Environmental > Aquatic > Freshwater >... | reverse complement strand
GCATTGCGTACGGCAGTATCAATAACTTCGACACTGTGAATGACACCAGCAACGTGTGCCACGGATTCGAGATCGAGCTGGATGACATTCGGACCACGGACATCACCTACACATTCGACTACAATCACTACGGCACGCCCAAGATAACGGAGTTCACGACCAATGATGCTGCCGGGTGGCATACCAATGTGCTGGTTCGTTACGAGGCGATCTGGACGAACACGGACTGGTCGGCATACACGGCCATCCCGACCACCAACATCCCGCCGACACAAGGCCATGCCTTCACGAATCCCTCACTCAATTTCGGCGGCGAGCACTTTGGCGTTGGCTATCGCAACTCGCCCACCAAGGTTTATTACCACTGGCTGCTGGATAGCGGAGCACACGCTCTAGCCCTCGGCCCGCAAGTTAACGTCTCCACTCCTGTCTTTACCGCGCTCGCGCCCGCTCAGATCGTACCCGTCATTCCGGCCCCGGTGCTGCCAGTGCCGCCGCCGCCGCTAAGCGATCCGACTATCGTGTATGAATTCAGCGATGCGACCTGGGTCAAGGTGATCACCACTACTTCCCATACCAACAGCCCGGTGCCGTTGCGGGACCTCGTCACCCCGGATACAAACAACCCCAGCGCCAAGGACTGGCGCAATGGCGAACCGGATGAAGTGGAAACCGAGTGGCAGCTCCTGCAGACTGACTATGGTGCCGGTTACAATCCAACGAATGGCGTGGGTGGTGCGAATGGAAAACTGGCTGGTAACCAGCAGAACCTGAGCCACGGGGATGATGTCGTCACCTACCGTTACGAGTATTACGCCTATGTCGGACCATATGCCGACTTGGATACGCACGAAGCCCTGGCGCAAAACGTCGCTAAGAATGGAATCTATGGCACTGGCGCCTACTCGAACACCGTTGTCGTCGGCAAATTCCTGGGCGCGCAAATGTCGGCGATGGCAGTGGCTCCGCCGATCGGACTGATTGATCATCTGCCCGATGCCGAGGAAAACAACCTGTATCCCACCCGCTGTGTCGTCATTGCCGGGGACAACACGAACTTCACGGCCGCGTGCAGCGGCCTGCCCGACGGAATGACTTTCGATGCTGCCCATGGTTGGATTGGCAATACCCCGTCCGTGTCCGGAGTGTTTATCGTTACCGTGAGTGTGTCCACCAGTAACAGCCCTGTTCTGACTAAAAAGTATCCTCTAATAGTCGCGCCGACAGGTGAGGTTTTACCACCTCACAGTGCCGTGGACACGAGTGTTTCACCTTCCAACGGCGGCACCGCCGCCGGCGATGGGGTCTATACCAATGGCACAACGGCGACCTTAGTCGCCACGCCATCTGCCGGATTCAATTTCGTCAACTGGACCGAGAATGGGGCGGTGGTTAGCACTTCGGCGAGTTATACATTCACCAATATTATCAATCAGTCACTGGTGGCCAATTTCGCGGCAGTGCCCTCGCTGTCATTAGTGAAACAACCTCAAGCGCTAGTGCTCACTTGGCCGACCAACTTCTCCGGATTCACACTGCAGCAGATTTCCGACCTGAGAACAACGAACTGGAGCAAGGCGGCCGAGGCGGTTAGCTCCGTCGGCACGAATTATCAATCAACCGTCCTGACGACCAACGGCCCCCGGTTCTTCCGACTGATGCATCCCTGACCCATTGATTTGGAGGAAATGTCCATGAAAACACAAACTCTTACGGTTCTTGCCAGCCTTATGATCGTTCGGGCTGGAGCGCAAAGCGTCTTGTTTGATTTTGATTCTTTGCCGGCTCACTCCAGCCTGCCCGCCGCTTACACGGTCGGCGGAATCACCGCCAGCTTTACTGCGACCGGGCAAGGCTATTCGATTCAGCCCGCGAACACCCTCGGCTTCACTCCCGCGGGTTTTGCCGGCAACTGCATTTATCCCAATGGCATCAGCGCGGCGGATCTCCTCGTGAGCTTCTCCACGCCGCTCACCAACTTCTCCATCCTTTACGCGCCGCAGGAATTGGCCTGTGACTCCTCGGCCACCATGCGCGTGACGGCCTACTTGAATGGGACGGTCGTGGCCACCGCCACAACCAACGCCACCTGGAATTGTACCTGCACCTGGACCTCGCAAATCCTGCTGATCAGTTCCATCCAGCCTTTCAACAGCGTAATAGTCCATTACGAAGCACCCCCGCCACCCATCCCGAACCCCTGTCAGGATTATGGCACCATCTTCCTCGCCGACAACATGACCGTGACACCGGCACCGCCTCCGATCGTCCTGACCAATGTCGTCAAGCTGGCGAATGGCGCGTTTCAATTCACTTTCACCCATACGCCGAACGTGCCCTGCACCGTGTTTGGCGCTACGAATCCAGCTCTGCCGTTCAGCAACTGGACAACGCTCGTTGGCCTCACAGAAGCTCCGCCCGGCCAGTTCCAGTTCACTGACTTGCAGGCGACGAATATCCCGCGACGGTTCTACCGCGTCAGCTCGCCGTGATCCTTTTACAGGTGGTGACGTTGCCGATGGAGAACTCCCATCGCTTCGTCCGCCAGGGTGCGCACGCGGAGGTACCATCTTCCCAAGCCGGCATAAATCCAAAACCTTAAATCCGAAATCCGAAACAAGCTCAAATACCCAATGCTTCAATGGCCGAAACTCCCCAGGGGGGGACGGTTTTGAGCATTTGTGTTTGCTGCTTGGGATTTGTTTCGGATTTCGGGTTTAGGGTTTCGGATTTGGAAGACCGTCTCCCGGTGGTACTGTTCAGTAACGCCATCCGCTACGGCCTTGGATGCTTTCAGCTTGCTTAGCCGGCGTTAGCGCTATCATCCTCGGTTCGCGTGGCCCAACTTACCGAGAGTCCCGATCATCATTCGCTGCCCATCGTCGTGCGAGGTTGCGATTCCCCGGAACTCAGCTCATCGGCAGATTCCAAACAGACCAGTCTCCCCCCCAAACCCAACGGTTGGCTCAGGCACGCAGCGTCGAAGCTCTACAACTGGGTCGTCTTGATGATCCTGGTCGGCGGGGTCGTAGGACATTTTTGGCCGGCCGTCGGCGTGGCGATGCAGCCTGTGGCGGAGGGATTTATCAACCTCATCAAGATGCTCATCCCGCCGGTGATTTTATGCACGGTGGTACTGGGCATTTCGGGTGCGGGCGGGGTTAAAAAGGCAGGCCGTGTGGGGGCTAAGGCACTGCTTTACTTCGAAGTGGTCAGCACTTTCGCCCTGGTCTTGGGCCTTCTCCTGGCGCACTTGCTCGGTCCGGGTCGGAGCTTCCATGCGAATCCTTCGCAACTGGACCCCAATCTGGTGGCCGGCTACGTGGAGAAAGCGCACCAAATGACCGTCTCGGATCACATGTTGAAGATGATCCCGTGCACCCTCTTCAGCGCGTTCACCGAGGGGGACATCCTGCAGGTGTTGCTGGTGTCGGTGCTGTTGGGCGTGGCGTTGACGCTATTGAAGCCCGTACAGGCGCGGCCGCTGATTGAATCGTTTGAGAGGGTGAACCGCTTGTTATTCGGGGTGATGCGCCTGATCCTGTACTTGGCTCCGTTGGGGGCAGGGGCGGCCATAGCGTTCACGATCGGGAAGTTCGGGCTCAGATCGCTGGTGCCGCTGGGGGGTCTCATCGCCCTGTTCTACCTCACTTGCGCGTTGTTTGTGGTCATTGTTCTCGGGACGATTGCACGCATCGCCGGGTTCAATATCTTCCTGCTGCTGCGATACATCAGGAGCGAGCTGCTGCTGGTTCTGGCCACCAGTTCCTCGGAATCGGCGCTGATTCCGCTGATGGAGAAATTGGAGAGGATCGGGCTGTCACGCTCCGTGGTGGGTCTGGTCGTGCCCACTGGGTATTCGTTCAACCTGGACGGCACGAATATTTACATGACGCTCTGTTCGCTCTTCATCGCGCAGGCATTGGGGATCGAACTGACCCTCAGCCAGCAACTCCACATCCTGGTGGTTGCGATGATTACCAGCAAAGGCGCCAGCGGCGTCACCGGCTCGGGCTTTATCACGCTGGCGGCGACGCTGTCCGTGGTGCCGGATGTGCCAGTCGCAGGCATGGCGTTGATCCTTGGCATTGATAAGTTCATGTCTGAGGCGCGGGCGATTACCAATCATATCGGCAATTGCACTGCGGCGGTGATAATGGCCATTTGGGAGGGTGAAATAGATTGGGCCAAGTTTCGAGCGGAGCTGGCGGCGGGCAGCAAGACCACCATCTGAAGCTCCACCGGTCTTTCTCGTTCATCGTGGCGGGGCAGTCGAAGCGGCCCTCCGAGAGGAAGTGCACATCTTCCATGTGGTCCATCATCCGCTCGGATCCCCAACCGAAGCGCCGGGCGAGTTGTTGAGCGACTCGATAATGCTGCTGAAATCAACCGGCACGAGTTCGTTGCTCTGGTGGGCGCCGGCCAGCTCTTTCAACTTATGCTCCATCGCGAGGAAAAAAGGTCCTTTCGCGCAAGGCAGCGCGCGGGCGGCGGTGAGGCCAGTCAGCAATTTGCTCAGGGCCTTGATGGCAGGCTGATCCGGGAGGGCTGCGCCAGACAGCAGTTGTTGGCACAGGGCCAGCGAATCGGAGTGGATAATAAACAGCTCCACCGGGATCTTCTCGATCTGAAGCAAATACAGTTCCCGCAAGGCATGAATCAGACAGTGGGCCGGGTCCCCTCCGTCTTGCGCGGCGAGAGCGTATCCCTCGCTGGCACGAATCCCCTTCACGCCCGAGTATCCAGCCACTGCGAGAAAGAAGCCACTGATTGCTGCTCCATTGCGCACCGCTTTAGCCCCGACAGTAAGAGCGACCTGACTGATATTGGACTCCGCGCCAAAGTAACTGCGAATGCGGCGGCGGCGGGTGCGATACTTCTTCAATCCGCGCTCGTCCAGTCCCGTCTTTAGAGCCGTGGCAAGCCAGTTGGGCTCATGAGCGTAATCCGCTTTGAGCACCTCGCCGCCTTTGACCGGAACGCGGTTTGGTGTGGGAATATCAGGCAGCTTCTTACGGATGATCTCGCCCCGCTCATTCAGTGTGTAGGAGCGGAATCCCAGCTCACAGGCTTGGTTATGGAGCACGCGGTCCACGGTCAAAAGCACAGTGTCCGGCCCAAGCAACTGGGTGAGAATACTGGAGTCTGAAATGGCGCGGTGAACCTTGGCAATCGAAACGAACTCCACCCGCTGTTCCGGCCGCAAAATCCCCTCGAATCGCCGGACCAGGGGCGAGTCAGGACCGACACATTCGTCGAGCACCACACGCAAGGTCGCGTGTTCCGATGGCCCGGAGGTCAGGTTCATGCCTGCTTGCCGCGCCGCGCCTCAACCCGGAGAATGAGTCTTCGGGTGTTTGCCCTCTAAAACCAAACCATAGCGGTTGCGCTGGGACGTCGGCTTCTGGTCATGCTGCTTCATGGCATTACTGGCGCCAGACTGCGCGCTCAGTTCGGCCTCGGCTTTCAGCCAGTGCTTAAGCGCGCTACTGTGGGGCTGCCCTTCCGCCTCCCAGAGTTGATAAGCGCGCCGAGCGATTTCCGGGTGCGACGGTTTCCGCTTAGTGTGACCGGCTGCTTGCATCACATTACGATGACTGAATTTGCCAAATTGTCCAAGCCCGCATTCTCGAGCGCACCAATTCTCAATAGGACCTTGGCCACGGCCCCGCCGGGTGAGAGCACCTGGCCTGTACCCCCACAAACCCGATCGCTTGTAAGCCGAGTGCCTTGCCCATGAACCGGCTGAATTGCCGCGAGGTTTTGGAGGACGCGGTTCCCAATAGCTGGAGTTGTTGTTCCTGCGGTCGGAGACTGGCCTAACACCACGAATGACAGTGATACGACCGCGAACCGAGACGCCTGGACCCAGAGCCAGGCACGAAAGGAACGTACGGAACCGGTGCAGACCGGAGGTTCTCCTGGCGCAAACGCATTCAGGATGGTTGCGGTTGACGGGTAGTTCTCAAGCATCGGCCAAGGCCACGCACGAGGCGAGTGGCGTACCCCGGCACCGTTTACCTTGCGGCCTCACCTCCAGTGCCCTCAGAGCTATTTGTCGCCTGAAAAGCTCGAGAGGGGCACCCAACATGCCTTCGGATCCCCAAATCGTCCGGGGTTGCCGCCGGGCTCGAAATTGGGGCCCCTGTTTCCGGTCGAGAAGCTGGCCTTGCCAACCCGTCACAACCCGGCTAGATTTCCTACGCTTATGTTAGCCGTTGCAGGCAAACCGAGTGCGGCCGGGAGTTCCCCCAGCCGACCGCTGCCGTTAGAAAGCGGGGAGTTCATGCACTCCCGCGAATTCCTGCGACGCTACGAGCGCATGCCGCAGGTGAAGAAAGCCGAGTTGATCGAAGGAGTCGTGTATATGGGTTCACCCGTCAGTGTTCATCATGGCAAGCCGGACGCCCTCGTTCAAGCCTGGCTGGTCACCTACGCCAGCCGCCACCCGGAAACCGAGGCTTACGCCAATACCACCGTCATCCTCGACGCCGAAAACACAGTGCAACCCGACGCCCTCCTGCGCCGCCTGCCCGAACACGGCGGACTGAGCCGCGTGAACGAAGCGGGCTACCTTGCCGGCCCGCCGGAATTGATTGTGGAAGTGGCGGCCAGTTCGGCCTCGATTGACCTGCGGGACAAACGACGGGCCTACTGTCGTAATGGCGTGCGCGAATACCTGGTCTGGCTGGTGGCCGAAGCCCGCCTGGAATGGTTCTGCCTGGAAGAGGACGACTACTGTCCGCAATTGCCGGACGCGGAAGGCCTGCTGCACAGCCGCGTCTTCCCTGGCCTCCAACTGCCCGTCGCGCCCCTGTTGGCCGGCGACACTGCCAAAGTCCTGGCGACATTGACGGAACCCGAACCGCTGAACACGAAACCGCCGGAAACCAGTGTCAAAAGTGAGGAGTGACACCGGTTCTATCAATCCCGATTTTGGCACCATTTGCTGGGGGGACGACTTGGAAATCGCGCCGGAAACCCTCTGCTACGAGGTCGCCGGCGTGCCGTCCCCCGCCATGCTGCATGAGGCGCCCCCGGAGTATGGGCGGAAGCCGAAATGATTATGTTCCACCCGGGAGCTCACTTTTCGTCAGGGAAATCGGGGCCGTGAACGCTTGCCGGGTCGAGGATGTAGCGCAACTTGTCCCGCGTCAGGCCGTAGGCGCACGCATGAAAAAAGAGCTATTCGATGAGTTGTTGGAAAGTGTCAAGCAAGCGGTGGCGATCGAGCGCGGAGAAATGAGGCCGTCGCGTTGCTTCACAGTCAATCGCAAGAATGAGGTTACGGCCGCTCGCGCCAAACTCGGCCTCTCCCAGAACGGATTCGCGGCCCTTTTGGGCATTAGCTCCAGCACCTTGAAGAATTGGGAACAGGGCCGGCGCCGCCCCACCGGCGCCGCGAAGGTGCTGCTGCGGGTGGCCAAGCGCCATCCGAAGATTGTCCTCGAAGCAGCAACGTAAGCTGCGTCTCACGCTCTCACGTTAATGAGAGTTGCTGCTGGTCGACAAGCTGGCCTTGCCAACCGGTCACAACTCGGCTAGGCTTCCTTGCTTATGTTAGCCGCTGCGGGCAAACCGAGTGAGGCCGAGAAATCCCCTAGCCGACCGCTGCCGTTGGAAAGCGGGGAGTTCATGCACTCCCGCGAATTCCTGCGCCGCTACGAGAGCATGCCGCAGGTGAAGAAGGCCGAGTTGATCGAAGGAGTCGTCTATATGGGCTCACCCGTCAGTGTCCGTCACGCCAAACCCGACGCGTTGATTCAAGGCTGGCTGGTGGCCTACGCCAGCCGCCACCCGGAAACGGAAGCCCTCACCAACGCCACCGTCATCCTCGATGCCGAGAACACCGTGCAGCCCGACGCCCTCCTGCGCCGCCTGCCCGAACACGGCGGACTGACCCGTGTGAACGAAGCCGGCTACCTTGCCGGCCCGCCGGAATTGATTGTAGAAGTCGCGGCCAGTTCCGCCTCGATTGACCTGCGGGACAAACGGCGGGCCTACTGCCGCAACGGCGTGCGCGAATACCTGGTCTGGCTGGTGGCCGAAGCCCGCCTGGAATGGTTCTGCCTGGAAGAGGACGACTACTGTCCGCAATTGCCGGACGCGCAAGGCGTGCTGCATAGCCGTGTCTTCCCTGGCCTCCAACTGCCCGTCGCACCGCTGTTGGCGGGCGACACCGCCAAAGTCCTGGCGACATTGACGGGGCCCGAACCGCTGAACACGAAACCGCCGGAAACCAGTGTCAAAAGTGAGGGCTGACACCGGTTCGCCGGTTCGGCCGCCAGTCTCCCCTCCCGATTCGCCCGTTTGGATCGGCATAGGACGCGACCTGAGGCGGAGATGACAGACCGTCTGGCAACCACGACCACTTTGAACGAGTTTGCTGCCCGGACCAAACTCCGGTCGGACCCTGTTTCGAGGGACGCGAAGGCAAGAGAATCCGGTCCAAAACGAGCTCCGACCATGGCTTGGCTGGTTTCCGCCCCCTTTCCGTCCAGGCCTTATTCCAGTTCGAAGAGCGATCCAATGGCGGGGTATTTCTTGATCCAGGATTTTCCCCGAGGGTTCTTAAGGAAGAAGTCCCGGTCCTCGGGTGAACGTCCCCAGAGGGCGGCCAGTGCGCGCTCGGATTTGGCTAGTTCGACCATTTCCTCCAGCACATTGATGTTTGGATAGGCCACAAGACCCTCTTGATCTGCGTCAGGGTGACCGGGGGCATAGACCATCCGTGGCGGTTGGAGGTCGGTTACGACACTGCAAAAGCCGTTCGTATAACCCGTTACAATTTGGCGTTGATAGGGATCCCCATTGGCGCTCCGGGTCACGTTGGCGTTGGCGATATTCTTAGTGGCGACCTCCATACGTTGGGCCAGGACATTCAAAGCCTGGCAAAAGGCCTCCATGGCCATCGGATGCCGGGTGTGAAGCGGCGCTGCTGCTTCGGCCGGACTGCGGCTCAGTTCTTCAACCCGGAGGTAGGCCAGGTACGTCCGCTGGATCCGAATTAAGTCCGCTAATTCCTCAGCCAAATTGGCGTTGGAAAGCTCCAGGAAACCCTGAAGCAGCTCGCCAGTCCCGTTTTGACCCGGGTTACTCGTTTCCACCGGGCCGGACTCGATGGTCTCACGGTAGAGATTATGACCGATGGCCTGTAACTCCTCCGGATGCGCGAACTTGCACAACTGGAGTTGGAACGAGGCGGCGCCGTGCTGGGTAGCGCATTGAACAGCGCCTCCGGCTGCGATAGCAATCTGGGTCGTGCCCTCGGAAATGGGCTGAAAGCCATTCCGTAGCGGATATCCCCTTTGGGTTACGATCCGTCCATCGGCTGCCATACGGAACGTTCCATCACGGGTATAGGCCAGGGTGCCATCGGGTAAAACAACCTCGAAAAAGCCCGCTCCTTGAATGGCTAAGTCCAGCCTTTCTCCGGTCTGTTTGAAGTCGCCCGTAGTCTGGACCCGCAAAACCCGGTTCATTACGGCGCCTGCGGGGCTATCCTCTGCCAACTTGTTCGGCAAGACCAAACCCGCTTCGAAACGAGGTTGGATTCTCTTATAACCGACGGTATCGGCGTTGGCCAGGTTGTGGGCAATTATTTCCAGGGCCTCCAGGTAGTTTTGCACCACCGCGTCGTGCATGACGCGGACTTCCGTGCGCGCAACCTGAACCGAGGTGGGCAACGAAAGTGTCGTTCCCGCTCGCCGCGAACTCTGGCAACCCGCTAAAACAAACAACATGCCACAGAGGCTTCCCATTCTGCACATCATAGGTTTCTTACGCACCGACTTATGTTCTTGCTCAGACGCTTTCGGCGAAAGCACCCCTGCCTGGCAGGGCTGACTTCCCGAGGCTGCCGGGATTAATGACGCTGGTTTTAGTGATAACTCAGGCATAAGATCCCGTGGCCTAACGTAAACAGGCCTGATTCCGGAATTCCGGCAGAGGTAAAGCACAGCCGATGCCATGCAGCCGAATGGCTGAGTGCAGAAGTTCAGCAGGCGCCGAAAAGCGGCAGAGGACCGTCGTGGTTTCGGCGGCGTTCTGGCCCAAGAGCCAAGACCGTCGCTACTTCGTGTTTTTGGCGCGGCGGAAATGCCGCTTGGCTGTTCGTCGTAATCAAGGACAAGGACTTGTTGAACGAAGCCGCTTCGCGGAGTGGTTGATCGGATGCTGGGCTTGACACGAGTGGCAGGTTGCCGTGGTTATGACAGCTCTACGAGCCAAATACATTCGGGATCTCGCCGTCCGAGGTCGAGCCCTTCGCACGCAAGAGTCCTACACCAGCTACGTGGCCGATCTGGCCAGGTTTCATCATCGTTCGCCTGATCGGATCACTTACGACGAGGTGGTGGATTGGATTCATCACCTCATTCGTGAACGCCACTTGGCCGCCTCCAGCGTTAACATCGCGGTCAATGCGGTGCGCTTCCTCTACGGCGTCACTTTGCAGCGTGAGGTTGCGCCGCTCATGGCTGGGATTCCGCGTATGAAGCGCAATACCCGGCGCGCCGAGGTTTACGCGCGCAGTGAAATCGAAGCGATCCTCTCCGCGCCGGCTCAACCCCGCGATCGGGCCTTTCTCATGACCGTCTATGCCGGTGGGCTGCGCTTATCCGAAGCCACCCAGCTTCAGATCAAAGACATCGACCGGCCTCGTATGCAGTTGCGCGTCCGCCACGGCAAAGGGGCCAAGGAGAGGGTTCTACCCTTGAGTCAACGCTTACTCCGAGAATTGGAAGATTACTGGCGAGCTCAACGCAAGGGCCGTCCCGGCCACGACAGCCCTTGGCTGTTTATGGGACGAGCTAAAGACCGGGCCATGTCTCCCGATATGGGGCAGGTGATCTACTACCGCGCCGTGCGCAAAAGCGGCATACGCCGCAAAGGGGGCATTCATCTGCTGCGGCACAGTTTTGCCAGTCAGTTAATTGAAAATGGCGTCGACCTGCCCTTGGTGCAACGGCTGCTGGGCCATTCCAGCCTGCTGACCACGGCCCGTTATCTCCACGTCACTTCGGCCCGTTTGGACGCCGCCCATTCACCGCTGCATCTGATCGATTTGAGCCGGTTGGGACCGTCCGGCCGCAATTAGTCCGCCGCAGACTGCCCCCTTCCTATGAACCGGCTCTGCCCTAAGGCAGAGGAGCGCCAGGGTGTCTCTTACACCCTGGGTGGCATCCTCCGCTCTTTCGCCACCACGGTGCTCCCCGAACTCAAACTGGGGGCGCGCCCCCGGCGGGTGCTCGGTTTACTGGCCGCTTGCGGCACGCCCCAATTGGGCTTCACGCTTTATCAGTGCCCACATTGCCACGGTCGCCATGGGATCGCGCGTTCCTGCGGAGATCGGCATTGCCCGCGTTGTTTGGCGGCTAAGAGCCGGCAGTGGCTGGCCCAACAGACCCGCAGCTTATTGCCCCTCACTTATTATCATTGTATCCTGACTCTGCCCGAGGAACTCAACCCGCTGGTGCTGCTCAACCCAGCTCGCCTCTACCCGCTCTTGTTCGAGGCGGCGGCCCAGAGTCTGCTTCAGTTCGGACGCAACCGGCTCCAAGGCGATTTGGGCATCAGCGCCGTCCTCCATACCTGGGGCCAACAGCTCAACTTCCATCCTCACCTCCACTGCATTGTGACGGGCGGGGCGCTGAGCCGTGACGGCCGGCGCTGGCGCTCTCCCAAGCAACGGAAGTTCCTCTTCCCCGTCAAAGCCTTGAGCGCTCTATTCCGAGGCAAGTTCCTGGATGGGCTCAAGACGATGCTCCAAGGCCAAAGCACATTGCGTTTGCCCGATCCGTCCTTGGGCGATCCACAACTTCGCCAATGCTGGCTTTCCAAACTCTACGCCCAGAAATGGGTGGTTTACGCCAAACGCCCTTTTGGTGGACCCGAACAGGTCTTGAATTACCTGGCCAACTACACGCATCGGGTCGCCTTGAGCAATCGGCGCATCGTGGCCGTGAACGAACAGGAGCAGACGGTCACCTTTACCTGGCGTGATTACCGCCAGAACGGCACCGTCAAAGCGCTCACCCTGGGCGCGCGCGAGTTCCTGCGGCGTTTCACCATGCATATCCTGCCGGCGGGTCTGGTCCGTATCCGGCATTACGGCATCCTGAGCAATAATCGCAGGCAGCGTGATATCCCTCGCGCCCGCGCCTTGCTGGCCCGCCGCCAAAGGCCCGTTGCAAGCCTGCCCAAGCCGACACCGCCTCAGCCGATGGTCTGTCCGCATTGTGGCCAGAGTGGTTTACGCTGGATCGGGTTTGTTGACGCCCAAGGACGGACCCACCTCAAAGCCGGAGCCCAAGCTCTTGATTCCTCATGAGAGCCAATCTCTTGCCCCAGTCATGGCCAAAGGACAAACCGCTTCGCTTTAAGCCGCAACGCGGGATGGCTTTGTGCTGCCTTGACTCAGCCTGGACGACATTCCCACCAACTCGCCAGGCCTGCCGGAATCGTTGCCGAGCTGCTGCTTTTCAGCAAACCGCTCTCAAAGCCGCTTCACTGGAGACTTTCTCGGGGCCCTTGGAGCCCACCAACCGCTGAGGCTTCCAGTCGAGAGCCGCTCCTGGAATCTACTTTTCCCTTAAGATCGCCTCGGATTTGGCTTCGTCCAACAGTCGAGTAAGTCTCCGCATCGCACTCTTGGCGATGTCGTGAGCTCACTTTTGCGGAGACCTACTCGACTCAAGGTTGGCGCTAAAGAAACCCTTCGGTGTGGAGATTTTCACGGTCAGTTCAGTTGCCAAAACGGCTCAGTCGAGCGTATATTCGGCCATGCACACGTTGGAACAGATTGAGGAAGAGGTGAGGCAACTGCCAGCGGCGGAACAAAAGGCGTTGCTGGCTAGACTTGCGGGTTTCGTCGCCGGCAGCAATGGTTCGGAGGCGATGGCGCGTCAAGATCCCCTGACTCGCTTCTTTGCCAAATGGGACGCAACTCATTCCGTGACCGTAGGCGAGAAACCCACCCGAGAGCGCACTTATGCCGGGAATCCTCGCGTTCGTTGACACCAACGTCCTGCTCTACTCGGAAGATCTGTTGGATGGACAGAGTTACGACGGAGTTCGGGTGGTGAATCCGTTTCGTTCGGTCGCCAAGACCTAAAACCAGTTACGCAAGAAGTACGGAATACGGCTCCGTTAAAGGAGCGGCGTGTTTCGGGTTGAATGCCTGGCCCGGACGGTGTTTGTGGCACCCATCTCGATGTCGCTCCTGACGGAGCTTGTTTCACCGGAGAAGGAGGTTTGCTATAGACGTGGCGCTCATTATGTGTAAGAATTATGATATATCACAGTTTTTAAGTCTTCTGTTTAGTACGTCTTCTATTCATTTTCGGCGGCCTAGGGTTCCCACCATGAACGGCCCGCACAAGACCGGGTGAGCAACTCTTGCGAATTCCGGGTCTGATAAGTTGCCGGATTTCAGCGTCAGCAAACGTGGTCAGCCGCATCGTCTTCGTTTGTGACGTTTTAATGGGCGACCTTGCCGGAGGCAAGCATAACAGCAGTCCCCACTAGCGAAGCCCATTCGCCCCTGCTCGGAACCTCGGCGAATGATCCCGCTCGCCTCCCGCCTCACCTTAGGCCCTGATAGAAAACTCCTGCGTTCATTCTGCTCGCGTAATCCTATATTCCCTCCATGCTATTTTAGCGTCGATCATGGGCGTCCAATATAATGCGCCAGCCAAGCCCTTGCCTTGGCTTTGCACGGCTCAAATTGAGCCACTCTCTTCGCGACTTGCTCCGCCTCGCTAGGCGATAGCGGCCATCCCAGGGAATGATCCAGGAGCACGTCCACGCACGCCGTCCAGACTTCTTCGGTAGTGCCATAAGGTGGGGAGGTGGAAATGTTAAGAGCATTCTCAACTGTCAGGTCCAACATGGTGAAATCCCCAAATGCGATTCGAGCGCCATTGGCAAGGAGCAACTTGATGATTTCCGGGTATCCAAATGTCACCGCCAGTCTCATGGGATCGAAAGGGAGATTCGCGACGCTCACTCCTGCGGCAACGAGTATTTTCGCAATTTCCAAGTGCCCAAACATCAGGGCGTAGCGGAAGGCGCTATGGCCTCCATAAGCGTAATCAACCCCAGCGCGGATGAATACCGACACCGCCCCAACATTCCCGGCGCGCACCTCATTGACTAGTGCACGCGAGCAATGACGTTGGACTTTGCCACCGCAGGCGATAAACCGCTGAACCTGGATAACATCCCCCGCGCTGACTGCCTTCCTAATTAGAAATTTCTGCCGCTTGTACTTGAGCATAAACTGAGAGTGTGGCCTTTCTCGGGCCTGAAAGAAAGCTCACTTGTCCCTACGGCCTGGGCATAGCCTTTGCGATGGCCGTTACGGATAATGCCCGCATCCAATCCGCACCGGATTCTTGCCCCTACATTCAGGTTCTGGAAAAAAACTCACACCCCATTGTTGTTTGCCAGAGACGGCCCATTTGGAGTGCCAGCGGGCGCGCCACGGCGGTTGTAAATTTGGAGCATGCAATTTTGGGCGGTTAACTCGGTGATTCGCGGGCTGCGGCATTGCTGAGCCCATGCATCCCCATCCCGAGGAAAAGCAAAGCGTGAGTGGTTCGGAATCTCGTCGAATCGTACTTTCTCGGTTATTGCGCGGTTCAGGATGCGGGCTCGCGCCTTGTTCGGAGCTGAATGGAGGTGATTGGCAGAATCGCGCGTCAGTCGGGCAGAGAAGGACGGAACCCCGCTGAAGCGTGACCCGGCGTACAGGTCTGAAACCGAGTATGCGGGTCGGTTCACTCCAGTCGGAGATTGATGATGTCGGCTGCGTTTATGGTTTCTATGATTTCCCTTCCCGTATTGGCGTAAATAGGTGAGCGCGGACGCGCTCAGATCAGGTTGTCTTTGTCGTTGGTAATGACGAACTCCTTGTTGCCGACGCGCACGATATTTCTGCTGACCAGTGGCGTCTTCCCTTTGACTCGCTGGCCATTGACCTGCGTGCCGGTGCTTTCGAGGTCGTAGAGGCAGACATCGTCGCGACAGTTCACCACCGCGCAGTGCCGGCGGGAAACGTTGGTGCTGCCCGCGATCTGGAGATCGTTGACCGAAGAGCCCTCGCGACCGAACGTGATAATGAGCTTGTAGGCGGTGCGAGGTTTCTTGGAGTTGGGATCGTCCGAGATGAATAGTGTGCTGCGCGTGAGTTTGCGGAAACGGTAGTCCATGAACAGTAGCTTGGATTTCAGCGTCGGGTGCTTCTGCCAGGCGTGAGTGAGGACGGACTCGTTGACGACAGAGTAATTATAGGCGATGAACTCGTTCGTGTATTCCCCTAACAGGTCGGCGGGCGGAACCTTCTGGCCCATTCTGTGGAGCAGGGAGGCGATGTAGTAGTTGTTCGCAAAGCACGGATTGTTCGGCTCGATGTCCCTGATGGAGCGAGCCAAGGCCTACCTACGCGTGTCATTTCCCTGAGCGGGAACCTGGCTTTCGGGAACGTCCCAATCGGCAGCAGTGCGCAAGCGACGCTCACCATCGCCAACACGGGCAGTGCGACGCTGACGGTAATCAGCATCAGCTATCCATTTGGCTTCAGGGGCAACTGGTCTGGCGGCACGACTGGCGCGAGCAGTGTGCGACCGGTGATAGTGACCTTCGCCCCCACGGCCGCGACCATTTATGGCCGAAGCGTGGCGGTCGCTCAGGAAAAGAAACCAAGTTCTCTGAGGCTTACGAAGTCTCTGGGCCGTTCGGTCGTCCGCAGGCCCATGATGATGTGGTCGAGCACCTCGATCTTGAGGAGTTGGCCGGCGCGAATCAAATCCCGGGTAACGGCCACGTCACTTGAACTGGGGGTCGCATCAAAACTCGGATGTGAATGCGCTAGCAGAATTGCCGCAGCTCTGTGGATGATTGCGGGGTAAAAAACCTCCCTTGGGCTTACGAGAATCGTATCGAGCGTCCCCTGTGAGATGAGGACTTTCTTGATCAAGCGTCGCCGAGTGTTCAACAGGAGCACGTAGAATGTCTCCACGGGCTGGATTCTCGTTTCCTCCCGCAGGAGGTCGGCGGCACGGTCGGGGGTGTCCAGCAGTGGCGGTTCGGGCGCGGTTTCCTGCGTCAGTTTCAGGGCAAGGCTCAACGCGGATTTGACGGCGGCCGCTTTGGCCTGCCCCACCCCGGGAACATCCATCAACTCCTGTTCGTCGGCCCGAGCCAAAGCTGTGAGGGTTCCATACCGTTCCATGAGGACGTGAGCTTGAGATTTACCGGCAATACGGGCGATAAGGTCGCAAGTGGGGAGTGTGGCGTAATTCATATACCTCAGGCGCTTTTGTCGTTGGTCAGTTGGTGCGCGAAGCGCGCGACCGGGCATTGTGGCGGCGTTGGGTCTTGGAGGCGGGCTTTACAAGTTGGACCGCTGGGTCGGCATGCAGGGCGTGGCGGACCCAGATGAGGGAGAGCACCAGCAGGCTGACGCTTGCGAGAGTAATACCACCGAGACGCATGGCGTGGCTGTGCGATTCCACGAGCCGGAATCCGAGGGCGGCACATTCGGGTGTGGCAGTGGCGACGATTCTGGAAGCGAGGAACCGGGAAGCGAGAATTCTTTTCATCATGGCAACTTGGAACCCTTGCTGTCGCCATGCCTGGGTGTACGCGGCTGGAAGCCGCGCACGGCCCATAGTCCTGGCCCGGAGTCGCCCCTGTCTCGGCCAGTCTCGTTAGGGTGTCTTGTTCACCCGTTCTGGTTGCGTCGCCTCGGCGCCCTGCCCTCGGTGACGTTGCTGGCTGGGCGGCGCGGTTCATCGCGCAACTCGGTGTCCGCCGTTGCCACCAGGCGCGCAATTGCGTCGCCGGGGCCGACGAACAGCTCGGACCGTGTTTCAGCCAAGAGTCTGCTGGCCGCCACGATCCCCATTCCTCCGCCAATGAGGTGGTCAACCTCCTCTCGGAGTCGGGGGGAAAGGCGCAGAGCGAGCATCGGGGCGCCGGCAATTGGTGGCATGTCGCCCTCGAACATTCCCATACTGATTAGAGGTGTCTGTTTGACATTGGCTGAGGTCCCTGCTCCGCCATTGCTTCCGAGAGCCAGATTGTGGGCCGGACCGCCTTGGTCAGCGGGCCTCCGCCGGCCTGGGACGCGACCGCGGCGGCGAATCGCAACCGCGTCGACAACACCGGTTCCGGGTGGAGGTTCCCGGACGAATCGCGCAGCAAATCTGCCGGCGTGACTGCCTGGCAGAATAACGTGGCGAGCAGAGGCACGAACGGGGCGCCCTCCACTTTGAGCCCGTTACGGAGGATCTCAATGAGCAAGGGTACATCGCCAACGGCCAGCACATCTGTCACAGCCCTCGGGGCCAGGTCGGCAATGCTCGCCCCCGCCTGGAGCAACCACCGGGCAAGCCCCAGCACCCCTGACTCGATAGCCAGGCGGAAAGCAGCGCCGCCGTTGGCTCTGGGATTGGCGCCCGCGTTCAGGAGCAGGCGGACCACCGGACCAGCATCTGCTCGCACCGCAGGTTCCAGGCCGTCATCCAGTACCTGTTGGCTGACGGTGGCATGCTGGAGAACGTAGGATAGGATTCGCGGGGCGGCATTTTTCACCGCCTTGCCCACGAGACCATCCGCGAAGTCGGCAAGATTGGAACCGCGATACAGGAGCAGTTGTAGCGTCTCTACTGAGTCTTTGCTGGCGCAATCCACCAGCCATTCGGGCACGGTAAGCGGCACTCTGGCGTCGAGCACATAATTGCGAACTGGAGTGGGATGCCGCGTTGGGCTTGGGGATCCACGCCTTCCTGCAAAAGGTACTTCGTAGCCTCCGGCGAAGGCGCGACCACGGCGTTGCATAGAGCCTGGGAATTTCGGGCGCGAAAGTCCACGTCGTGTTCCCGAAGCAAGCGGAGCATCGGCACGTCGCCGCCGCACGCGGCCAACATAAGCGCCTCGTTGTCCTTGGCGCTGGGATCGGCACCGAGTCGAAGGAGGTTGACGGTAGCGGGGATATTCTCTGATTCCACTGCGAGCAGGAGTAGTCGATTGAGAAGCTCTGGGTCACGAGGCTCCGGCAGACTGGCAAGCAAAAGATCGAGGGTCCGAGCGTCGCCGTTGCGCGCCGCTAAGGTCAAGAATTCCTCCGCATAGGGCTCCAGCGGGGCACCCGCTTCAAGCAGTACGCCCACCGCCTCGGCCTGCCTGTGGCGCACGGCCCAGCGCAAGGCGGCGTTATCCAGCGGGTCCACGGTGGCACCGGCGTCCAGCAATTGTTGGAGGGTTGCGAGGTCACCTGCCGCCGCCGCTTGGCGTAGTGACTGACCTGCGTTGTGATTTGGATCGGTAGTGAGCATATACGTTTCTATTGATTTTTCGTTTGGCCGAATCGCGTCGAGCTGATTCCATGGTCCTGCGCTTCGTCTGTTTAAGCCGGGTGGCTGACGAAGTGGGGCAGATCTCCTCCGCTTCAGCGCTGCTTGGGCAGTAAATGCCACACCAGCCAGACAAGAGCTGTGGCAATGATCACAAAGAACGCGCCGTGAACCATGCTTGCTTCTGGTGAACTCGCGATGAATGCCTTCTGCTTCTCGTAAAGGGCTGTGAAAATCGGCGCCCAAGTCAAGATCGGGGCAAGGGCTCGGTTGACTGCGGTGGGCAGGCAGGTGTCCCGGGCGGTTCGCCAAGTGCGCAACAGGAAAGCGGGGAGCGACGTGATGCCGATGATTAGCAAACAGCACATGGAGAAGGTCGGGTGGGTATAGATCGCTTCAAAGCTCGGGCGACCGCTAGCGACGTCCGTAGTCCAAACACATGTCAGACAGAGAATCCCCAGAGCCAAGGCCTGGATTGGCCCCGCCAATAGGACGGCCCAGTACCAGACTTTATCTCGATGCCGGCATAGGAATAGTGATTTGTTCGCGATATATGCGATCCTGCCGGGACCGGAATAGGTGACGGTCTCGGTGTTCGAATTCTCCACGTATCCGACTCGTCGGTTGTACTCGTCGTAGATTGCCGTGAACCCCGGATCGTAGCTCCGCTGCTGCCCCTCTGGGAGTTGGAAGAACCGTATAATCCTCCAGTTCCAACAGACGTAAATAGTCCATAACGCGAGCAGGGGGACCATCACAACCAGCAACGCTTCCCCAAGGGCAAGCGCGCTTCTTCCCGTGATGCCCAGCAGAGGAATCGTCACGCCCATTAGCAGATTCAGGCAGGTGAGGTTGGCCGCCGAGTATGCCAGGACGCAAGCTAACCCCGCCATGGGAGCGACCACGAAGACCCCGCCTCCCAGCAGGCACCGAAAGACATACGCTGGCCTCCTGGTGACTTCCGATGCACTTCTGCTGTATTGATTATCATTCATAATGATTTCCGTTTGATGATTGGTTGATCCGGTACAAGCTGAAAGACGTGAATCTACTCAGCAGTTCGAATTGCATCGCGGGGCCGGGAGGCTCACGGCGTGAGCGCGCCCTTTCTCTTGCTGTCCCGCATTAAACCGGAGAGGGGACAGGAGGATCGTTCAGGGGAACGATCCTCAAAGCCATGAATGGTCGGTAACCCTCTTATGAGGACAAGGCGGCGCTTTTGGTTGCGGTTTCCTCTTCCAGGCTCTGCGCGAAGATCCATGAGTGGACCAGATCGGCCACCTTGGCGATGACCAGCAAGTCATCACGTCCAAAACTGTCGGACGACCTCCACTGATTGTCGTCGCGGTACAAACGGCGGAAGGTGACGTTGTTGCGAACGCCAGCTTCGGTTTCGTTTCTCCAGACTGCGGCCTTGATGTGCCCTAGCCGGACCTCGTGTACTGGTTTCTGTTTGTTTGTCATATAGAATTGACTGAGTCACGTGTTCCGCTTCTCCCTACCGAAAACAGGGCGCGTTCCTGGAAGGTTAAGCCGTTAAGCTCAGGCTGCGTCCTGGCAGGCTGGGTCATCGTGAGCTGGATAGATGGGAGGAGACCACGCGCTGTCGGCATAGACAATGGCCACGCTGGACGACAGAGGACAGGCCCCTGCTGGAGACGGTGACGGAGCCTGGCCACTGACGTGGTAGGAGGCCGACCTTGCCGGCCTAACCTCGATGGCTTTCTTCCGAGGCGGTAACTGATAAGACATTGCTTTTTTGGCCGCCCCGCCGGTTATTGACGCTTCGCGGGTGAAGACCCTTTTGGAGGTGGCGAGCGCCATTCGGACCATCCGCGATCAGCGGCTTTAGCGGGAGCAGTTTGAATCCTTCGACAGTTACTGTGGCGCAAAACTGGGCTTCTCGGAAGAAGCGGTGTCCCGACTTCTGGCGGAGGCAACGCTTGAAAATCAATTGTCTCAAGCGAGTCCGGAAAATCAGTGATGCCGCACGTCCGCTCTTGTGTGTAGAGGGTGGCCTTCAAATTAACGATTCTGAAGGACGCGCGGAGGTTTCGACTGTCCAGCCGGCCCCTGGATAGAGACGGAATCCCCCGCAGTGACGTCATTCGCCAGAACGAAGGGGCAGCAGGTGGTCCTGCTGCCCCGGTATCGGCCCACCTGGCCTTTCGTTCGCGGGTAGGACTCCTCCGTCGCCCGTTATCAGTGTAAGTGGTTTCTGTGTTGATCAGTTCGCCGCGACCGTGATGGCGCGCAACTTACGCCCGGGCGATGCCATCGAAGTTGCCAGGCGCGCTCGGCCTTTGGCCCAGGATCGCAAGGCGGACATTTGTTCCGCCATGAGTTTGGAGAGGGGCACAAATTCATTAAGCGCCTCCACGATTGTGAGGTCGTTCGGTTCTGCATCTTGCTCAAACCCGGCGAAGAGTGATTCAACGAAGAGGCATTCGATTTCGCTACCGGTCAGGCCCTCGGTAGCGCGGGCGAGTTGAACGAGATCGAAGTCATTGGCTTTGCGCCCGTATTTTTCAATCTGGATGCTCCAAATGGCTTCGCGCTCGGTTTGGTTGGGCAGGTCAACAAAGAAAAGTTCGTCCCAGCGGCCTTTGCGAAGCATCTCCGGCGGCAATTGTGACACGTCGTTGGCAGTCGCGGTGACGAAAACAGGCGCTTTCTTTTCCTGCATCCATGACAGGAAAGAGCCGAATACTCGCGCGGAGGTCCCACCGTCGGTTGCCCCGGAACTTCGGCTGCCACTGAATCCCTTCTCGATTTCGTCGATCCACAGTACACAAGGGGCAATTGCCTCGGCGGTCTGGATCACTGCCCTCAGATTGGATTCCGACTGGCCCACAAGACTACCGAATAGGCGACCGGCATCCAGTTTGAGCAACGGGACGCCAAAGACGTTGGCGGTTGCTTTGGCGGTGAGGGATTTCCCTGTCCCGGCAACTCCCAGGATCAACAAGCCCTTCGGCGCTGGCAGTCCGTAGTCGAGGGCGCGGCGGCTGAAGGCATCTTTCCGTTTAATCAACCAGGCTTTGAGCACCTCGAGGCCACCAACGGAAATCAGAGAGTCATGTGTTTCGATGATTTCGAGGATGCCGTTCTTCTTGAGGGCCTTGGCCTTCTCTCTGGCCACAATTTCAGGGACGATAGTCCTAGTCTCAACCACCGAGAGGGCAAAGGCGTTTTCGGCTTCG
>Ga0073936_10003737_pt1 | contig 21569 bp, 73 predicted proteins | sample AliMusrvi5mmetaG_FD_87041 | JGI IMG/M metagenome (GOLD analysis project Ga0073936, IMG submission 87041) | Freshwater lake bacterial and archeal communities from Alinen Mustajarvi, Finland, to study Microbial Dark Matter (Phase II) - Alinen... | ecosystem: Environmental > Aquatic > Freshwater >... | reverse complement strand
GGATGGAAGAGGTTGTGATATGAATTTGAAAAAATGTGATTGCAAGGAATGGAAGAGGAGCATCGAGATATTGAATGGATATCTGACGATGGGGATGATACACGGGATGGGAGATTATCAAGGCAAGCCATTTGTGTATTGCCCCTGGTGTGGTAAGAAACGAAAACCCGAGTCTAAGAAGAAAAATGGATAAGTTGACTCCATATCAGGAAGACACACTGGAAGAGATTGAACGGCTCAAGGCCATTCTAAGGAAGCCAGGGCCTTATTATTTCGAGAGTGGCCGGGAAGCTACACGCAAGCAGATGGAAGCCAAGATACTGAATCTGGCTCGAAGTGTGGCGATGGTGAATGACCGGGAGAGGGACTTGAAAAACGGTCATAAAAATGATCCCGGTGGTAGAAGTCGAAGCCCAAGTTGGGGACGATTCAAATTTGAATGACGAAAGGTATAAATAATGAATAGCGAACTTGTTGGTGATAACACATCGAAGATTATTGCGGCTTTTGACGGTTGTACATCCTGTGGAGCGGGGAATCTTTACATCTCTGAGGATGCGGTTGGGTATATCATTGCTCGGGCGATGGATTTAAGGGCAGAGATAGTGACTCTTGCGTCACAAGTCGATAGGCAGAATCAACATATAGCCGAATTGAGCATACCAAGATGAGGAAGATTCAAGGATGGCGTTGTTTAAGATGTGATTGGACTCAAGACAGGGCAAAGCCAGAACCTCCTTTTACTCCAAAGGGATGTGAATGTGGTTGTTGGGACTTTGAATGCCCGAAGTGTAAGGGTGCTGTGGAGATGACGGAATTGACACTGGTGGACTTGGAGGCAGTATCACGGGCGATTCTGAAACATCCTAATTTGGAGATTCCTGGTTTGTCAAAATTAGTAAGAGATTGGGGAAAGAATAAATGAATAGTGAGGCTTGTGATTTGAAAATATCAGAGGAAGACCTAAAGAAACACGAGGAGTTTATCAGGAGCTTGAGTGATTATGAGATCAAGGAACTTCTGGCTCTTTACCGGAGAGTTTATTACCCGGTCAAGCCTGTGGATAATAACTGTCGTGATGGATTTTGCGGGTCATGTGGTCGGGCAAGTGCGATCTTCTACAATCAGAAAGGTGCCTGTGTCTGGTGTGGCCGACACAAGATGGATAAGGAGATCTGTTTGACTTGTGACCATTGGACCAAGGTCGTTGAACATAAAGTGTTTCGGCCGATCTTGCAATTGGATGGGGATTTGACCGTCAGGACGCTGGCGAATAAGGTAGCCGAGATTGTGACACGAGTAAACGATGGCAGGAGTCTATGATCAAGAATTACACAAGTAGTGTTCCGGTAGACAGGACTATCTCGAAGATTGAAGCGATCTTGGTTATTTGTGGGGCAACGAATATCGTGAAGGATTACCGGGATGGCAAATTGCATGCCATTTGTTTCGCGGTATTCCTACCTAACGAAAGAAAGATTGTGATTCGGCTGCCAGTGTATACCGAGGGCGTTTACAATATTCTTGCGAAGAAGGTGAAGAAGCCTCGGAAGGGAACCCAGGACAAGATCAAGGTTCAAGCCGAGAGAACAGCCTGGAAGTTGATGCAGGACTGGGTTGAGGTTCAACTATCGCTTATTTCAATGAATCAAGCAGATCTGTTACAGGTTTTTCTTCCGTATATATGGGACGGCCGGCAGACTTATTATGCCAGGATAGCAGATGGTGGGTTCAAGCAGTTATCGATGTCTAATGAATAATTCTTCCGTATTGCACCCTGATTTCTGCAATGTAGGGTCAAAGGGAGATATTTATGGACGACCTAATTGAAAAATATGAGAAAGAAATCAAGGATCTGACTGAGAAGAACATTCGCATGAAAGAAGCCTTGGAGTTCTATGCTGATGCAAAGAACTGGCGATCACCGTCCTCGGGGTTCGCATCTCAATATGATCCCGAACCGGCACCGATGTCTCGGGACTGCGGCCGACAAGCGAGGAACGCACTATTATGAAAATTGTCAAAAACATAACGGTAAAGAAGGCGGAAGGTCGGAATCCTCTTCCTCCTCCGGCGACTCGATTATGGTGGAATGAGATACAGGCCATTTTACGGTCGTGGGCGTATGACGCAGCTCCTGAAGGAGGAAGTTATCTGAAATGTGATGCCAAGGTCGTGTTTGAAGATGATTCGGAATATCTCTGTCGGTTTGACTTGACTTGGATTGGCCGAAATACCAATGGGGAAACACTTCAATATCAAGTGGAAAGGCAGTGAGGATGTTAACCATTGATTCAGAGTTGACTGACATAGAGCAGAAGAGGCTTGTGGAGATTCGGGGTGGATGCACTTGTTTTCTATGTCCACCTTGTTCGGCGTGTTCAGATCCGTTGACCCAGGATGAAGTGGATGAATTGAATGAGTGGGAGCAGAACGCATCAGGGAATGAGGTGGGACGATGAAAGAGCATTCAAAGAGATATATTGTCTTGGCTCGAAAGGATAGGAAAACCGGGATCTATGACTGTCTGGAGCACGTTTGGCTAAGGGAAGGTCAAGACCAGAATCTGCTTCGTTTATATGTCAAGATTGTGAACAGGATGCACGAAATCAGTAAGATTCGAGCCAAGATTAGTGAGTATGAGTTAAGGAAGAAACAAGAGGATCGATCTCTCAAAGATAGTCGGATGGTAATCTTCCGATCAAGGGTTTCTGACTTGGACTATCGACCGATAAATCCGATTTTGAAACCCTTGATCGGATTTCGGAACGTGCCGTTTTTGAGTACATTGGAGAAGGAATTGAATGGTGGATTATTGGCTTGTGATGCCGAATCGGAGATGGCCAAGTCTGGAAGATTTGATGGTTATGTGTTCAAGGTAAAGGTCATACCTTCGAGTTCTCTTCGAGGATTTACAAGGCATCATAATCTTGCTGAAACAAAGGCGACGACATATGATCAGTATATGAAGATTATCAAGCGGATTAGGGCCATGAAATGAACTTAACTAAGGATGAAGAGAAAGCAGTCAAGGCGTTAAAGAGACTGGCAACGAAATGGCCAAAGTCTCTATGGTTGTTTTCTGCATCGGGGACACTGACAGTGATGAAGAAGAACAATGACGGGGAAAAAGCAATTGTACCAGGGAGAGCAGGCCGGAATGGAGAAGGTGCTTTTGACCCGGATTATATCGTGGATTCGATTAAGATTGAGAATGATGGAGGTGACTGGTGAGTAAATCGGAATTAGATGGTGAAAACAAGAAAGTTGATGATTACATCGCTAAGGTTGCTCATTGTTCGGCAGATATTCTCATCAATGAAAACAAGGCAATGAGGCAAGCCCTTATCCTTGTCAAGGATATCAATATCAATATGACCAAATTAGGAATTGCTTCAACTCTGGAGAGAGTATTCACTATTTTGGAAGGGAAAGGTATAAGACTGTGAATGAACGGGGGATAGTTTGTTGTTTTTGTGGAGAGGCCTGGGGATATGCCGGGGAAGAACCCACTCAGGAATTGATTAAGACGGCGGTTGATCACGAAAAGACCTGTGAGAAGAATCCTTACACGGCAAGAATTAAGGAACTTGAGAGTCTACTTAAAGAACAGAATCTTATTGAACAAGCCACCCAAAGGCTTAAGTTTGATATGAACGATTCGAAGGCCTGGTATCAGTTGATCAACAGGATCAGCAAGACGGTCAAATGTCTCCCGGACTGTACTCCTGATGGGAATGGACACATTGAGGCCGCCATCGTCAAACTGGCAGAGGAGAATGCGATTCTGACAATCTCATTGGGATTGGCGAGAGGTGCATTGACGGATATTGTGATGAGTGCTCCGTTCAGCATGTCTCAAAAAGAGGGAATCCTGATTGATAATGCGAAGAAGGTTCTGGCCGGAACACGGAACTGAAGAAGTATGGTTCGATCACTCATTCGGATGAGTGGTATGAATGCCCCAAGTGCGGTGGGGGAAGTGAGATGTGGACAGTCACAATGGATGGGGAAAAGAAATGATATCAATCTGGTTCGCAATTATGTGGTGTGCAGTGGCAGTCTTGGTGGGGATACTCATTGGGTCGAGAATACCTGGTTGGCTGGTGAACTGGAATCGCCGGAGGATAATGGATAAATGTGACGAGAGGTTTTCCCTGTGTCTGGATTGTGATTTACATAATCATTGTAAGCGATATTGTAATCACCGGGACGAGGCAGAGAAGAAGGGTGAAGGGAATGGAATATTATGAAACCTTGTGAAAACTGTAAGGACAAAGAGACTTGTGCTATTCCTTGCCGGGAATTGCTGATTTATAAGGATGAAAGTCCGGAGATCAACCTGTTGAGGAAACAACTCACGGAGGCCGAGGAACGGGTCCTGGAGGCTGATAAGCGGCAAAACAGACTCAACGGGGAGTATATTGAGGCTGTTCACGATCTGGTCGCCAAACACGAAGCAGAGGTGCTTCTATTGAATCGGAAGATGGAGATTGTCAAACAATCTCTGTGGAAGATCATCCGGGGTAGTAATGAATTGCCGTATCAAACCGCTGAGACAGCATTGAAAGATGTTGAGGCATGCAAATGAGTGATGAACGTTTAACTGAAGGCATGATAAAAAAGGGTGGAGTAAACGAAAAGCCGATAAGTCCAAAAAAGGACATTAGACCACCAGCACAATGTCCCCCAGCAATACCGACGATGGCTGAATCATTGGACAAAATGGAAGAACTGATGGCTATGTTGACGTTGAAGGTCAACAGTTTGCAGTCAAATATCCGACTAATTATTACGCAACGAGATATACTGAGGGAACGGGTAAGTAAACTTGAAGAAGAATGCCAGGGATTAAGGGATTTGACTTGTCCTCATTGTGCGTCATTGGCGAGTCGAGATGGTGAGATCCTGGCATTGAAGATCAAATTGGGAGACATAAAATGATTGAATATCTTAAAAGGATGTTTTGCCGGCATGGTGCGATGGAAGTCATAACAGACATGGAATGGGTTAATCAAGGTGCCTGCTGTGGATCAGTATGTCAGGAGCAACGGAAATATATGATTTGTAAGAAATGTGGATATAAGCGGAAGATATCCAATCGGTGACAAGTGAAGGAGGAATGACAATGGAAGCGTATCAGGAACGAGTAATTGAAGAGAAGAACCAGTTGGATGAGAAGATCGGGAAACTGATGGACTTCATCGAGGGTCGGGATTTCTCCAGGAAAATCACTCTGGCAGAACAGAAGCGTATGCGTCGTCAGGAAATGATCATGGAACTCTATTCCGAAGTCCTGGCAGACCGGATCAAACACTTTACAATGATTTCACACTGATTTGATAATTCACAAGGCGAAACAATGAGCACACATCCAAGAACTGATGCTATCACTTACGGCTGTTCGTTTTCGCCATGGAATCAAAAGGTTGTCAATCATGCCAATACTCTCGAAGAAGAATTGGCTGCTATGACTCTTAGGGCAGAGAAGGCGGAGCAGAAGGCTACAGCAGCCAGGAAAGCACTTGTGGAAGCCTCTATGGCAATGCCAGGAGATAATATGGAGGAGTTCCTTGACGATGTCCTGACAGGCATTGCTGAAATGGACTCTATACAATAATCCATATTAATGATAACCTCTTCTTCCAATTAGTCATTGGGAGAAGGGTATGTCAGACTTTGATAGCACACAAGGATGCGTAACCAACGAAGGTTATGCGATGATCATGTTTCTATTGGTCGTGGCATGTTTCGCCGTGCCCATCCTACTTGCCTTGGCAGTTGTCTCTGCCGTTCTCGCATTTTGTTCCATACCCATTTTAATGATCATCGTCTCCCTGAGATGGCTAATAACCTGGTGGAAAGGTGAAATAGTCAAATAAGGGGGACTTCCAATGTGTGATATGAGACAGACGGATAAGGATGAGTATCGCAGGCTATTGGATGAAATCGGAGAGGATTACTGTAAAGCTGGAACCTATTGTATTTTCAAGGAATTCTTAATCGCTGCACATCCGTCCAGGCGTCTCCTTGTCCAACTCAAGGCGACCGATAAATTCAAATTTGAGAGAAGTGCCAAAGAAGGTAAGAACATTGGTTGGGAACTGGCGATGAAGCTCTGGGTATCTGAGGGACACGCCGAACATTTCGCAGATGCTTATACAGATAAGAAACGATTCAGGGACATATACAGGGAGACAATGAGACAATGAAAACTATACAGAATCTTTTAGGAGTCTTGGTTTGTTCTTTATTGATGGGTTGTGCTACGGGCATATCATTTATGATGGAACCTGACGGGGTCTACCCGGCAACAAAGATTGATTGTTTATATATCACTGAGGAAGTCCCGGCAGAATGGTCTTATGACAAGAGACTGGTCGCATTGGATTTACCAATTATCATTCTTGACTTCCCCGTCTCAATCGTGCTGGATACAGTAATGTTTCCATATGATCTATTTTTCAGAAGGGTAAAGGAATGACAAACGCACAACAGGCATTGGCAAAGAAACACGGCTCACCTCAAGAATTCGAAAGAGCCTGCTTCGCAGCAACCAATTCAGGGACAATAACCCTGGATGAGATGATTGACGGGGTAAACCGTTACAGGGATGAATGGGCCAAAGCAGGTAAACCAGAAGACTTTATCAAGACAGTCCTTAAACGTGCCGGCTTGGATAAGGAAGAAATAGATGTTGTGATGGCTCTAAGGAATAAGTCTGGGGATACCCTGGCGACAGCCGCTGACCGGGCAAGAAACTTGATGGATCTCCAGGCAGGATGTGGCTTGTCAGATACGGCTGTGGCGAACACTTATCGAGACATCATCGGGAAACTCATAGGCTTCTATTGACAAACAAGCAACGAGGTTTGGTCGCTCAGTTTGGTAAGCCCGAGGAATTCAACAAGGCAATTCAAAAGGTCGCCAGAAAATCAATGACAATTCGTGATGCCAATCACGCAATACGATCCTATAAGGTGATGTGGAAGAAAGCAGGGGAAAAGGAATGAAGAAATATAGAGTCATTGAACCTTTATTCGGACCTGTGTGCTCTACTTGCCTGAGAAGAAGGCAATATCTGGCTACCGGCTGGCTCTGGTGGAAGAAAACAGGATGGTACTGCGATTGTAATTGGCCATTTAAAAAGTCAAAGAAGTCCTGATCCGGCGTATAATGGGGAATGAAGAAGTTCCTGAAATCAATTTTAATGTGGCTATGTAAGCGGGGAATACATCCCTATTACACCACTCAATATATTGAATGTGGCTGTTTTGCCATTCGATGCCCCGTATGTGGAGAATCCGACTATGACAACCCCAACCCTCTCTAAAATTAAAGATCCTAATTCTTGTTCAAACTGTGTGTCTCTGAGATGGGGACCAGAAGAAGGCTGGGATAAATGTGAGAAGCATGGAATTGGTGTCTATTGGGCGGATAAAGCCAAACAGATCTGTAGTGATCATAAGAGATCCAACTTAAAAGACCCCAGGAACCCAGAACCCGTCATCGAATCATTTGATGATTGGTTCAAGTCAACCAAACATTATGGTTGTCCGAGACATAATGATTTCTATGATGTTATGGAACAAGCCTGGAATGCGGCTCTAAAACACGGAGTAAAGAAATGAATATCACTCAATCAAAACTTAAAGAACTGGAACAAGCAATCCTGAAGGAAATCAATCGAGTCAGATTGGAACTGAGCGATTCTCTTTCCGAATCAGATGACTTGGTCTTAGCCCAGGTCATAGACAAAATTTGGCAAAAACAACTCGGTATCATTACATCGAAAGAATAAATTATGGCTATCCCACATTTCAAATTACCAGAACATAAACTCTTTCTCTATAGACTTGCTCGACATAAATACGAAGAGATGTGGAATAAGAGGAAGGACACATGGATAAACTGCAAATGGTCGATCTCAATCTCGTTCTGAAGGCGATCGATGAGGAAAAGGAATTCCCCGGTGATATGCCTGACGTTATGAAACAAGCGATGGGCGGGAATACCACATTAATCCAGAAAGCCTTGAGGTCTGCTGTATCCCTTACCAAAAGGAGTATCCAGAAGAGGATTGTAACCCAAATCGAGGCGTCATTACCCGGTTGTGGGGGCAATTGCACCTGTGATAAGACTCCCAAACCCTTCAAGATTGAACTCTATCAACAGGATTGGACACCAGGGTTCGCTGCCTTCAACGACGATGGCTCCATCCAGGCAGGGGCTCCCGCTCATATCTCCCTGGATATCGGGGCCTTCATGAGCATCCTGGACACTGAGGAAATCAGTAAACAGGACTTACCTTATGTCATAGCCGATTCAATCATGCACGAAATCATTCATGCCTTGGAATCCTGGGCCAGTGTCGAATTCAATGAGGAGAAGGTTGAGGGGCTTTTGGATAAATACCGGGAGAAATACCGGAATACCCCACCACCGGTATCAGATGAGGCGATCACAAAAGACTGTTCTTCCTGTAAAAAGAAGTTCACGGGCGGAACAGATAGCTGTGTCCCGGCACCTGTGGGGATCTCAGGCTTCGAGGCTTGTGATAATTGGGAACAAAAATGAGGAAGAAAGTGGATTGGACTATTCCAAGGATAAGACCTAATGATTACTCATATCTGATTAGATTACGAGACCTCGATGTTTGGAAGAAATGGGCAATAAATATATCCGGATTGGAAAATCTCGAAATCGAGGCCAGAAAGTTTTCAAAAAAAGATGAAAATACCCATATGTGGGTTCGATGTGGTTCTAAGAAAATCTTTGTTAATGAGAACATCATTGGTAATCAGGCCTTCAGACTTCCAGACTTAAGGGCCTTCTTATTACATGAGTTGGGACATTTAATAGGTAAAAATCGATTGAATAGCGAATATGTTGCTCATAAATGGGCAATCAAGAAAGCCAAACAATTGGGACTATTAATGGAATTGAGGAAATTACAAGTTCTGGCTCTTGGATGGAACGGAGGACCAGATATGGAAATAGAATATCGAGTAGCTGAAAAGAAATTGTTGAAACAGGGACTATTATGACTTTTTGCACCCATGGTTATAAATGCCCAAAATGCGGATCTTCGGCTATCCAGATGAAAAAAAGAATTGTGGTGCGATATCTCTCAAATCTGGACTCGAAACCCTAATTTATCATCACACGTAAATATCACCGTTAAAGTCGGAAAGTCGAAAATCTTTCTGGAAGATACAGATAATCTTTATTGCGGGGGATGTGGCTATTTAAGTGAATCAACAGCCTTTAAGTGGAACCCAGGACCCATAGGCTCTATCCCGGTAACAGCAGAAAAAGAGGTAGCATGAGTGCCAGTTACAGTTATCAAGGATGGAAATGCCCCAAATGCGGTAGCGAGAACCTGGGAGTGACTGTCGAATTGGAATGTCGCCTCGAACAAACCGAATTTACAAATCCTGAAGGTTATGTCGGGAATGATTACCATGTGGAACCCCCATTCTCGGGGAACGGGGGTATGACCAAAACTTCACCAATGTCCTGTCATAATTGCGGATATCAGGCCACGGTTGAAGCATTTGAGTGGATTAAAGGCCCAGAAGGATCTATCACGGCAACAGCAGAAGTCGCAATATGTGACGACTTAACCCCTCAATCAAGTCTTAATGTGTCATATATGACGCATTAAAGACACCTGTGTCAATTATATGAGTCATTATCCATTGATCAGATGCCCAAAATGTTTCAGTCATGAATTGGATTTGAGAGGTGATCCGAAACATAGTAATTATACGGTATACCAATGCCTGAAATGCGGTAATGATGGTTCGAATATCGAATTCTCAGTTAATAACCCGGAAGGCTGTATCGCAGTAAATCAGGGCGAGGATGTTAAAGAATGAAATCCGGGAAACATAGATGCCATAACTGTATGGGAGATGTCTTCTGGGACGGAACTCGAAGACAGCCTGTTAAATATATCCTCAAATGCGTCAAATGCGGTCAAACAGGCAATTATCTAACCTTCCTTGATAATACCCCAAAAGGATGTTTCCTGGTCAGAGAGGAACAAGACGAATTATGCCTCACTTTACCTTAAAATTAAGATGTCCATATTGTCTATTCAGAATCTTCCACCTCGCTATCGTCCAGGATGCATTGGAGATCGAGCCGCAATACGAATGCCAGGGATGCGGTTATACAGATATCTCTGAAAATCTCTACGATAATACCCCAAAAGGATGTATCGCAGTGACAATGGGGGAGGACGTAAAAGAATGAATTACCGATGCCCCAAATGTAATGAAACCGAATTTAAAGAGGCGAATATTATGTCCAACGGGAGACGAGTAGTCGAATGCCGTAATTGTGGATTTGAAGATTTCGATTTCTGGATGATTGACCTCATCCCGGAAGGCACTATCCCAGTAAGACAGGAAAGGGATATTTAAATGGCTCACTTTATCTTAGGCGTCAAATGTCCCAAATGTCTCTCGCATTCTATTCAGGTGTCAGATATCCAATCCTGGGAAAGAGGAAGACTCTGGGAATGCACAAATTGCCATTATGACGACGTCGAACAAACCTTTATCCAAAATGAACCAAAAGGCTGTATCACCGTAACAGCAGGAAAAGACGTGGAATGACTATCAGTACCGTCAAAATTACACAATTAAATGGAAAGATTAAAATCAGCCAATTAAGATGTCTTTCATGTGGGAACACGGGATTTGATAAAATGATCAAAAAAGTGCCTATGATTCAATTGTCCACATTGGACGTCCAATTGAAATGTAATCATTGTGGCCAATTAGGGGATATGTGGATCTTCAGGGATAAAACCCCTCCAGGTACTATCCCGGTCAACAGGGAAAGGGATATATGATCCGAGTCATCAGATGCCCCATTTGTCTGAGCCACCGTCTCTCCCGAGATATCCCATTGAAATTCATGGATTATAAATCCAGGTGGAAATGTAAGGATTGCAATTATGAGGATACCGATGATAACTTCATCGTGAATTGTGCCCCAGGATGCATTACCGTATCAAGAGGCGAGGACGTAATAAAATGAAAAGATTAAAAGAAATCATGGTTGCCTATCTCAAATTAAATTGGTATCTATTAACCCAAGGCATGTGGAAAGGCGAATGCGGCTATACCGTCCAACACCAAAATAATCACATCGTTAAAATCGCCGCAGTTAAAGGCTCTATCCGCAATTTCACCTTCCAAGTAATGAAAACCTTCTATGAGGAACAATAATGAATAAAAGAAATCACTATAACCAGCCGTCCCCTAAAGAATTCATCATCTTTATCATTATCCTCTTCCTCATTGTGAAATTGGGCTGCATGGGATTGGATAAATTGTTGTTGAAATAAAAGGAGTCAATTATGAATTGGTTCAAATGCCTGGAGAAGATTAACGACGTCTCAATATCACCCTTAGATCAGTTTATGGATAATCGAGGCTGGCTCGCAGAAATATATCGGGAAGATACTACCCCAACTTCCCTCCTCCCCAAAATGGCCTATGTCTCAATCACTAAGCCAGGAGTCGTCAGAGGCCCTCACCAACATACTCAACAATCAGACTTATTCGCCTTTGTCTATGGAATATGGTGGGTTAAACTCTGGGACGTCCGACAAGACTCTCCAACCTATAAGACTATCATGAGATTCAAACTCACGATCCCAGCCGTCGTCATCGTACCCCCAGGCGTCGTCCACGCTTACGGTAACGCCCATTACAAAAAGAATGGCATCGTCTTCAACCTCCCGAACCAACTCTTCAAAGGCCAAGGCAAGAAAAACCCGGTAGACGAAATCAGACACGAAGAGAATCCAGCCTTCAATACAGACGATATCTCAAACCAACATTGGATCTCCCAATTCTGGGCTCTACAAACCTATATCCAATCATAAACAGCACACCCGTGTAATACCTCTTTTCTTCCCCCTACATATAATACTAAAGAAATTTCTGCACTTTCCCCACCCGTGTAATATCGAGGAATAGCCATATTTTCCAGAAGGTAGGGAAAGAGGTGGAAATGGGTTGAGCAGTATAGGGACATACATGCACGATAACATAGATACTGTTACATAGACATATAGAGAGTTATATACAGGGATAGACATATGACTGCTTACCAGGTAACAAGATGAAAATGATATGAAACCAAGATGAAAATGATATGAAACCAAGATGAAAATGATAGCAACCAAGATGAAAATAATATGAAACCAAGATGAAAATGATAGCAACCCGACAGAGAATTTTCCCATTCCTCTCCACAGAATTTTCACTCCAATTCTTGTTACGGGACAGAAACACTTCCAACAGTTCCATATGGTCGGCGATGTAGGGGCCTTGAAATAGGACAGCTATGAAAATAACGGAAGGCAAGTGCCTTGTGGGGGCCTGTTCTATGAGCCAGGATTTTTTGAAAATTCGATTTTGCGATTTTGGGGTAAAAGGATGAATAATGACATGGCGTTAATGATCTCATTGCAATTTTGTGATGGGTGTCGCAAAAAGGTGGATATAAGGGTGGGGTTATCAGCAGACAGATGGGGGAGGAAGTGGAATATCTGTCCGAGATGTGGTGGGACAGGGCATATTGGGAAAATGATTGGGTATCTGGGGTAGAGGGGTGCATATTTGTGGCTGATGAAATAAATGTGAGGAATTAATGGGGAGTGGGTTTCAATTCAGCAAAGTGGTGACGACGGCGGAATTATATTGTGCCAAGTGTCGGGAAGTGGTGGACATACGGGTGGACATATCGAAGGATCGGTGTGTGGAGTGGACAGAGTGTCCGAGATGTCATGGGAATTCGACGACCTGGAAGAATTCGAATAAGCCTGGGGACACGGTTGGGAGTATTTATGTGGTAGACGAGGAGAATTACCATCAGGATTATCAGAGGATGGCACCACAATTTCGGGGGAATCGTGTGGGAGGATCTTGTAGGGAGTGTGGGAACTGCGATAAATGTACGGTACATTCGACAGATGGGTGGGCAAGTTGTTGGTGGCCGAAGGGAAGTATTATTGTGATGGAGGAGCGTGAGGAGGGATAAAAGATGGTAGAATTCAAACCATGTAGGACTTGTGGGTATCGGCCATATGACAATTACAAGTTATCGGATGATGGGTGTAACCGGGAATTTATTACAAAGGGAGGGAAAGACTGTTGGGTTCCGGAAGGGAGCATTGGGATTTCGGATGAGCAGCCAGTAATTGAGACAATTGGGGTATAATGGGGGATGGACGATGAGATTAAATATTTCAAATTATGGTGTTATGACTGTAAGAGGTGGGCAGACATACGGATGTCAGTAGATTTGGAGGGGAAGGAATTAGCAGGGGTGACGAGCTGTTCGATATGTAAAGGGAAGGATACGAGATGGCTCTTTAGTTTTACGGGGGCGTCCAAGGAGGGGTGCATATTTGTGACGGGGAGTCGGGATGAGTAATAATGAATTAAAGAGATGTGGGACGTGTGAAGCGTATAAGGATTGGAATCGTGAAGGGGGATTTGGAGGAGCAGGGATGAAGAGGTGTTCCTTGCATTTAAGAGCGTTGGGGGGGGATATCTGAAGAATGTAGGCGGACGAGGATACATTGGCACCCGGTAGGGACGGTAAGGGTTGAGGGAGAGCGGGATGAGTTTTAAATTGGATGAATTAAAGAGGTGCGGGACTTGTGGGAGTTATCGTGGGGGATCACGTCAGAGAATCAGTGTCAGAGGGGATTGATGGGGTTGGGGGTTTGTATGAATGATGGGAAGGGGAGGATTTATTGGCATCCGGTGGGAATGATAAGGGTGGAGGAAGAAAGGGATGAGTAAGGGCTTGGAGGGATGTAAGGCCTGTGAGACTTGTGGGGATTATTTGGAATGGGAGACGATATTGGTTGCAAGGAAATGGATCTGTACCAGTGGAATAATTTTTACGGGAGTGTGTATTCAGGATGGCAGGATTTATTGGCATCCGGTGGGGACGATAAGAGTTATGGGGGAGCAAGATGACATTTCAAAAGATGAGAACGATGGCATTAATTCAGAGGAGTGCCGGGGGTAAGGTTCCGCCGATAGAGGGGGGAGGGTGTCAGGAGTGTCAGGTTTTTTATGATGGGTGTAACAGTCTTCAGAGTCGGGAGGAGATATTGACTTGTTTTGTAGCATTGGGGTGTATCAAGGTTATTAGAGAGCAGGATGCAGAGTCAGTTTAAAGGGTGTTTCAATTGTGGTCAGAATATCTACGTTCCAAGTGCGATTGTTGGAGTATATTGTAATGATTGTATAGTGGAGGCTGGTAAGGTTCGGATGGAATTATCGAAATGGTATCCGAAGGGGGCGATACCGGTTCAGGGGGAGCGTGATGAGTAATATTGAATCATGTCGTGGTTGTCAGAGGAGGCAAGGGAGTTGTAATTGGTTAAGGGAGTCAATGGGAGATAAGTGGATGAGTAATCTTGATCAATGTTGGCATCCGATAGGGACGATATTAGTGATATGGGAGCAGGATGAATAATAAGTGGGAAGGGTGTTCAGAATGTTGTCGAGGGAAGACGGGGTCTGGGTACGGGTATTGTGCCTGGATAAGGGAAGATTTAGGGTGTAGGGATTTAGATGTTCGGTTGTGTTGGCATCCGGTTGGGACGATTTTAGTGGTTAAGGAACGGGATGAGTGAATTCAAGTCATGCACGAAATGTGGTGGAAGGCCATATATTGATTTCAAGTTATCGATAGGGGATTGTCCTCGGAGGTATTGGATAGATCAGAGGAGGACGTTTAGTGGGGTAGACTGTTGGTATCCGGAGGGGAGTATACCGGCAGATGATGAGATGCCGGTGATACCGGTAATAGGTGAAGAATGAAGAATAAACTGGATGAGCGTGTAATCAAGATATTGGGATGTCGGGAATGCGGGAATGGGGATAGATGTAAGATGGTGGATAGGTGTGTGAGTCGTGCTAATCGGATAGATGAGGAACGGGAGGATGGTCAAGTGGGAGGGTATTGGTATCCTGTTGGGACGATCCGGGTCGTGGGTGAGAAGAATGGGTGAATTTAATTCATGCTTTACGTGTGAATTTTTACCGTTTGATGGATTTTCATTAGCGTTGCAGGAATGTCCACATCGGGAATGGGCATTGGTAGCGAACACTCAATTATTTGATTGTTGGGGTCCCAGGGGTTGTATACAGGTGGCAGGCGAGAGGTCTATGATTCCGGTAATAGGTGAGGAATGAAGAATGAGGCGTCAGAAGATTTGAAAGCCTTTGTGTTAATGAATCGGTTACAGGAGAAGAGGATGGCATTATGGGCAAGGGGGAAGGTAGAGGGAGGGGCATGTTCCGCGTGTAATGGGTGTTTTGGATGTAGGGCGTTATTTGGGACCTGGAATAAATGTTGGACACCTATTGGGGCGATCGGGATTCGAGAGGAGGTGGATGATGGTTCACTGTGAAGATTGTGGATTGATGAGGAAGAAGTTCAACAATTGGAATTCGGATGGACCCACGTGTAAGGCGTTTCGGAAAGCAATGGGGATAGAGAGAGACTTTCGGGTGTCATGGTTGAAGTTTCTGGAACGATGTTGGCATCCTGTGGGGAGTATACCGGTGATCAAGGAACGAGATGAACAAGATGGAGCCTGACTGTCAGGAATGTGAAATATTGAGGGCTAGGAGTTCAAGAGGGAATCAATGTTCTGAATTTCGGGCGGCGGTTGGTATGAGGACAGATGTTTTGTATGGGAGTTTGAGTAAGTGTTTTCATCCGGTGGGGACGATACTTGTGGTAGAGGAGTTTGATGAAAAGGGTCATTAATTGGATTTGGTTATGGTGTACGACTCCGAGGTGGGACAGGGATGATGCGTCTATTTCGATGCAATTGAAGGGATGTAAGGGATGTGGGAGATACAATAAGAAGTGGGACTGCAAGTTATTGATGACCTATGAGGTCTGTTTTCATATGCCTGGGACGATTAGGGTAATAAGGGAGCAAGATGAGTAAGGATTGTTTAGATTGTGGGAACAGTCGGTTAGATGTTTATGGACGGAGTATTCCGGTTATACACCACATATGTTTAAAGTGTCGTGGAGACAGGTTTGATCCAAAGCCGATGGTATCGCAATGGTATCCGAGGGGGTTGATTCGGGTAGAGGATGAGTTTGAGATAGGGCCGGCGGAGTATGTGGGGCAGATGCCGATACGGGAGGAAGTCACGGTAATACCCAGGGGATGTATTGGGGTAATCAGGGAGATGGCCGAAAGTGGAGCGTGATCACAAGATTATCTGTAATGAGTGTGGGAAGATATATTACCCGGAGTCATTTGATGAGATTGATTCCCGGACGAGGTGTGTTTGTCGTGGTTCATTTTATGGGATAGCTGATTTTAGAGGATTAGATGTTTGGGGGATGTTGGGGGAGTTCAGGATTTTTGAGGGCAAGGAGATAAAAGTTGAGGCGATATTGGTAGACACGAAGACATTGGGGACGATGAACATAAAGAAGGAAGAAAGTGATAATGGGTTATTTTGGAATAAGAGGCTGATTTTGGAAGGGTGTATTAATGCGTGGAAGGAAAGGGATGAGAAATGATAGGGGAACATGAAGCGGGAAAGGGGTCAGCGAGTCGGGTAAAGGACTTGAAGAAATACGGGGAAGGGTATTCCGGTATACAATGGAACAGCAAGAAGCCGGCGAAGGTAAAGCCGGCTAAGAAGATCAAGAGATGAACATTCGGTCAATGAACGAGATTGGGGATGGTCCTGGGTGTCGGGAAGACTGTAATGTGGCAATGAATGGGTGTGCCATGTTTCGACCGAAGATGGATGTTTGGATAGTCGTGGACAAACCCGGAGCCACACATTGTTATCATCCCCGTGGCAGTATTTTAGTGGTTAAGGAGTTAGATGAGTTGGAGTTGCAATAATTGTGGAGGACGATGGGAGGGGAAGGGTTGCACTTTAGACCAACTGTTATATTGGGAGATTCAGGATCAGAAGAGACAAAATTGGGATCAGGTATGGAAGAATGAGGAGGTGTGTTATTGGCCTCCTGGGACTATTTTGGTGATTAATGAAGAAGACGAATTGTGAAGATTGTGCCGGAGGGAATAGTAAATTCAAGGGGTGTCAGGCGGATCTTTTAGAACTCATTGTGGATGCGGATATGCTTCAGAGTATGTTATCAGGGGATGGGACGGCATTATGTTGGCATCCGAAGGGATGTATTCTGGTGATTAAGGAGCAAGATGAAGAGGGACTGTGCGGATTGTGAAGTCTTAAGGCGATACGAGAATCCTGGATATCATTGTGAAAATTTCAGGAAAGCGGTAGGGATAGAGGTTGATGGCAGATTACGAGATAAGCCATTGACCTCTTATTGTTTTCATCCTTACAGGACTATTTTAGTGGTCGGAGAACGAGATGAGTAATCCTTGTTTAGACTGCAATATACCTCTTCTTACAAGTTGCTGGGAATTTCGATTAGCTCTGGGGATCAGTTCTGTAGATCTTCCCCATGACCAGGCATTAAATTCTCGTTGTTATCATCCCGTGGGAAGCATAAAAGTAGAAGGAGAGCGTGATGAGACAAGAGATTAAAGAGGACCGGTGGAAGGGGATCGGTCACATCCGACAGATTTCAAAAGAGGTTCTTACTGAGACAGAGTATTCGAATGCGTCTGTAAGGTCTGGGGAGTGTCCCTGGAGATTTGAGAGGAACAATAGGTGGCCGTATCGGTTAGGGATATGTCAGAAGAGTGCTGGGAAGAATGGGACAATGATCTGTATGCATTTCCGGGGTATAATAAAGAAGAAGGAAGAATATGTTCGGTGTTCGTATTGGATGAGGCCAAAGGGGACGATTAAAGTGGTACTGGAGAAGGATGAAGCGGAAGGATAAAAATAAGAACAAGGCTCCGGGGTGTTTGGGGTGTCATGTGGTATCAGCATCAGATGATTGTTTTGGGTTCAGGTGTCGGATGAATGTCTGGTATCAACCAGATAAAGCTGGTCGGCAAAAGTGTTATCATCCTTCTGGGACAATTTTAGCGATATCGGAGCAGGATGAACATATTGCAGAACATTGAGACTGATGATTTCTCGAAGGGAGTGAGGCACATACGGGAGTCTTCGAATTGGGGGCAATATCAGGTGTCGGCTGAAGTATTTCCGGATGATTGTCCGAAGAGGTTGGAATATAAGGAGAGTGATCTTGATATGGGGGCAGGGGAATTTATGATAGGAATCTGTAAGGCACATTATCCTTCATCGACAGGGGGGAATACTCATACGTGTAAGCATTATGTTGGGAAGATTCACAAGGGGAATGTGGATTACATAAGGTGTTCTTGTTTATTTCATCCTGTTGGGGCGATCAAGGCAATTCAGGAAAGAGAGTCTGATGAGTGAACAAAGATTGTGAGGAGTGTGGAGGAAACAGGTGGATTGAGAAGACTCCTGCTGGTAATTTTATACGGGATCATCGGGTGTGTGACTGGGTTTGGAAGAATCATATGCGAATGACGGATGACGCGTGTTGGCATCCAAAGGGGAGTTTGATCGTTGTAAGTGAAAGAGCCGAGGACAAATTGTAGAGGGTGTGATGTTCAAAATTCGGTGTTTGATGGCCGAAAGAACTTATTAAAGACCTGTATCAATTTCAGGGATCGGATGGGTTGTTCGAGGCATATGGGAGTGAATTGGATGGATGACTGCTGGCATCCGATAGGGACTGTTTTAGTAGCCGAGGAACAAGATGAATACCTGTGAGGATTGCAACATTCGGAATTGGGCAAATGAGAGTCATCTGGACTTATTCAAGTCCTGTAATTATTTCAGGAATTTGATGGAGTGTGATAGGCATACGGGGTTGAATTGGTTGGATGATTGTTGGCATCCGATTGGGACGATTTTAGTGACCAGGGAGAAAGATGAGTAGAATACTGTTGTGTCCAAATTGTCAGGTGTTTCAGAATGGGTCTGGGATTCTTTGTAATGAATTCATCACATTGATGAATGTAAGTTTATTACCTGAGACTCGGGAATGGCAAGGCAAGTGTTTTCATCCGATAGGAACGATTTTAGTGATATGGGAACAAGATGAGTGATCAAGACATTAGTTGTTCAGAGTGTGAGATCTTCATATCGAAGAAGAAGTATAAGAGCAATGGGATTTCACGGTGTGTTGACTTCAGGTGGAAGATGGAGATCTTTGATGAAAGAGAAGGGCTGTCATTTCAAGATTATTCGATGAGGTGTTTTCATTTGCCTGGGACGATTTTGGTATCAGGAGAGCAAGATGAAGTGTGAAGACTGCAATCTGACTCACTGGGGAATATTCAAGATGAGAGGGGAGAAGTGTTTTTATTTTAAGGAGAAGATGGGACTTAACTGGTTCGTGTTACCGGAGAAGTCGTGGACAGAGCATGACTTACCGTGTTGGCATTCACCTGGGACGATATTGATCGTGGAGGAGAAAGATGAGTGAGGATGATTGCCGGGATTGTGGTGCATATCGGTTTGAGAGGAAAGCTGGAGAAGGGACTATGCGGACATGGACGATGTGCAACAAGATTGGGAATTTACTCGGGAAGAACATTCTTCCAACTTTGCAACAGTGTTTTCACCCATCTGGGACGATACTGGTGATAGGAGAGAAAGATGAAAACAAAGTGTTGTGATTGCCAATTGGTGATTAACGGAAAGGTTTTAGGGTATCGTAACTGCAATGCATTTCGAGTGAAGATGGGACTGGGGCATATGACTCCATTACCGGTGACGAAGGATGAGTATGATTGGGGCAGTCGATGTTTTCATAAGAGCGGGACGATATTAGTAGCAGATGAACGAGAAGCAATATGATTGTCGGGAATGTGGTTCTTATTTGATGGACATTCCGAAAGGTAGTGTTGGGAATAAGCCGATGAGGAATTGGAGATTATGTCGGTTGGCTTGCAAGTTAAAGGGGGTTGTTCCGATTAATTCCCGTGATAAGTGTTGGTATCCTATTGGGACTATCCCGGAATTTGGGGAGCAAGATGAAGCCGACAAAGGATGAGATTGATGGGTATCTGGACACAGAGACAAGTCTTCATTGTCCGGAACACGGGTCTACTAAAATATTTTTATCCGATATTTGGAGGACGACAATCGCTTGTGGCAAATGTGGATATTTTCGTGATTTATTCCCGGAAGGAACTATTCTCGTTGTTGCGGAGAAAGATGAAAGTTAAGTGTAAAACTTCGTTAGAGGAAGAGGATTTACACATCATTTATTGGGATGATGATATGAAGGAGATGGTCGGGGATATGACTCCGGCGGGAACTTTCTGGTTAGTGCCATCAGGGTGTATTCCGGTGATTAGGGAACGAGATGAAACTGAGGAGAGGAATGCTTAAGGAAACGAACAAGAGGATGCAGGAATGGATGATAATAGAGGAGGTTGCCTATAGGCGTGATTTAGAGAGGATCGCCAGGGAAGGGGTCAGGACTTGTCAGAACTGTGCGAAGTTTAATTGTTGTTTATTAGCCTGGGGAGACATTCCGACGTGTTGGTGTCCGGTGGGATGTATCTATGTCTTTGCAGAGAGGGATGTGAAATAGGACAGCTATGTTTTTGTTGGACGGTTACGGGGTATAATAGGTCAGTTTGATGAGCCAGGATTTTTGGCATTTTCCAATTTAGGAAAGAGGGGTGATATGGAATATTTCAGGTATTCGGGGCACAAGAAGCCGGAGAAGACGATTGCAGAACAAAGGCAGGATATTGAGGATTTAAAGGAGAGGATTCGGAATGAGCCTCGGCAGTCATCCCGGACAAGGATGGCAGCGGATTTACAGGATCGGGTTAGGAAATTGATATCCAAGTTGCCTTGTAAGACATCGAAGAGGAAAATCCACAATGTCGATGCCAGTTAAAGTCTGGAATATTAAGAAACTTCAGGCAGAGATTGAGGGTAGGAAGATGTTAACGCCGAATGATATTAGGCACATTCGATCACTTCTGGGAGAGGTTGAGGACAGGAAGCAGTTTTGGCACTGGTTGAAGTGCGAACTTTGTGGTGGATATTCGATTTTTGATGATCATCTTCATATGTTTGATTATCAGAAGCGGGGAGTTTGTGCTTGTGGTCATCGTCTTTTCAAGGTGGCAGATTCCGGTAATTTCTCAAAGGGGACGATATATGTCTGGGACGAATGTGACACGGAAGATGACGATTCCTCAGAGATTGAGATTTTTTCAAGTCAAGACGATGGTGCCTTGGTTATCGTGTAGTGACTGCCAGGAGGGGCAGGATGGGGCAGATTGCGGTCCAAAGTATGAAGCCATGAGGTCAGATGGGTTAAAGGACTGTTGGCGACCACGGGGACACATACTGGTTTGGGATGAAAGGGATGTGGAATGACAACATCTTGGAGTGCCAGGAAGTTTATCACGACGATTTTCGGGACAGGTCCGAGTCTTTCCTTGAAAGAGGTCAAGCAGAGAAGATATCACATTGTGGATTGTGAGACTTGTGCCAGGGACGGGCATGGTCCGAATTATGAACAATGTAAGAATG
>Ga0073936_10003736_pt1 | contig 21570 bp, 13 predicted proteins | sample AliMusrvi5mmetaG_FD_87041 | JGI IMG/M metagenome (GOLD analysis project Ga0073936, IMG submission 87041) | Freshwater lake bacterial and archeal communities from Alinen Mustajarvi, Finland, to study Microbial Dark Matter (Phase II) - Alinen... | ecosystem: Environmental > Aquatic > Freshwater >... | reverse complement strand
GGTGAAGGAAACCTGTCGGCGCATCCGCGTGGCCCGGAGTTATTGGGACGCCCACAACAACCCGGCCTGCCGCGGCGAGCGGGAGAAGGCGCTGGCACCGGTCGAGCAACCGATCGCCAATTGATTTTCCCGAAGCGCCGCGTTCACTTGGTTGGATGCGGTGTTTTCGTTTTGCTTGGGCATCGACGCTGGATGGGCGGCGAGTTGATGTTAGGGCAAAAGGTTTGTAACGGTCGGTATTTCCTGATGAAGAACAGGTAACCCAGAAACGGCAGCGCCGACAACGACATCCAGATCGTCCGCGAGGAGTTCAACGAGTCCTCCGCCTTTTGCAAAAAGATCACCTGCGGGAACGACGAGGAAGATCCCAAATCCGTCCTCCAGCAGTTCCGCAACGAATACCACCCGCGCATCGCCGTAACCGTGGACATGATCGCCACCGGCACCGACGTGAAACCCCTCGAATGCCTGCTCTTCATGCGCGACGTGAAGTCTCGCGGCTACTTCGAGCAAATGAAAGGCCGCGGCACCCGCACCCTCGATCTCGACGGCATGCGCAAAACCACGCCCTCCGCCAGGACCGCCAAGACCCACTATGTCACGCTGACCCAGATCAGGGACGTCCTCAGTGCCATTCAGGCCAATGCCCCGCGTCTCGCCCCGCTCCGCGTCTGGGATGCCTATGCCCGCCTTGACGAACTGCCGGATACCGCCAAACCTCTCACCGAGTTGACCATGTGAGGGCGACATCCTTCTGACAAAAAGCGGCACAATCGGCCGAGTTGCTGTCGTTAAAACTGGTCACGAGTTCTCCGTATTCGAAAGCGTTGCCGATATTCCCATTGCACGCTCGGTCGATCCCCAGTTCTTCGCGTTTCAGATTTTCTGTACTGTTCAAGGAGTCTTTGGGGCAGCCAACCAAAAAGGAGTAGGTGTTATGCATCTTCATCTGGAAGATATTCGAAAACTACCAACTTCACTTCCCTCCCTCCCCGAGCAACAGGAGATCGTCCGCTTCCTCGACGAGCAGTTCACGGCAATCGAGCAGAACGAGCGGGAGATCGACGCCGCCTTGAAGCGCAGCGAAGCCCTGCGCCAGTCCATCCTGAAAAAGGCCTTCAGCGGCCAACTCGTCCCCCAGGACCCCGCCGACGAACCCGCGGCCGCCCTCCTGGCGCGGATCCGCGAGAACAGGGCAAGTGCCACAAAAATTTCCAAGAAGAAACCCACCCGCAAGCAGGCAAGACCCCAATGAATCACGTCCCGGAAATCCACTCGCTTACGGATATCGATTTGCTGCGCGAATCGGTGGATCTCGAATGCAAGCTGGCCTTGGGTCACGATGGCCAGGGCAAATTGCCGAAAGTCTTTTGGCCGACGTATTCCGCCATGGCCAATACCGATGGAGGACTGATCTTGCTCGGCGTTCAGGAGAAAAAGGGGCGTTTTCAGGCCAAGGGCATTCCGAATCCCGACGCGATCCGCAAGGAATTGGCCGACCTTTTGGGTAATCGACAAAAAGTCAGCGTCAACATTCTCTCCGATGGCCGCATCCATGAGCTTCACGTCGAAGGGCATTTGATTCTGGCCATCGATGTGCCGAGGGCGACCCGGAAACAGCGCCCGGTATTCATCAACGGCAATCCCTTGGGTGACACCTACCGTCGGCTACACGAAACCGACCAGGAAGTGCCCGAGGACGAGGTCAAGCTGCTGCTTTCCGAACAGCAAGCGGAATCGCTCGACTACCGGGTGCTGCCACGTTTCGGCATGCAGGATTTATCGCTGCCGACCCTGCAATGTCCAGCGACAATTAAAAATTCCGTTGGCGACAATTAGAACTTTCCACCGACGACAATAAAAATTCCCGCCCATCCCCCTCAAAAAGGGATTGCCAAGCGCCTCCCACCTTCCTAGCCTTACCGCCTCTCCCGGGACAGGTGGCAGAGTGGTCTAATGTACACGCTTGGAAAGCGTGCGTGGGTGAAAGCTCACCGAGGGTTCGAATCCCTCCCTGTCCGCCATCTCCGTGACTCTGAGCAGGTTGCGCGTGATTCCTTGATTTCATAGGCGTTATTGCGTTGGTTGTTTTCCCCGTCCTCGCGCCGTTTCGCGCTCCTTACGGGCCGTTTGTGTGGAATCCGTGTGGAATTCCGGGGGCATTCTGTCGCGGATTCCCGGTGAATTTGAACCGCGACCAATCCGCGCCCGCTTCCCGGAAATCCGGGAGTCGGCGTAGCTGGTCAGGTTCTCGTTCATCCGTCACACATCTGCCAGATCGGTGCGGCGGATCAAGATTTTTCAAACATTGCTCGAAGATAGACCACAGTATGCGTCCAATATTTGCCCCCCAGGAACGATGGTCACTGTCACGAATCGTTGCATGCTAGACTGCGGTCTTGGTCCCGCCCCCGTGCAACGTAACTCGTGGACGCAACCTCGCTCTTGCACCTTGTTGCGAAATCAGAGCATCTGTGGCCTTCGATGACCAGACAATTGCTTCTCCCGGCTGGAGGTTCGCCATTTGAGTCGATGTCAAATTACTGAGTGAAGAATTAGCTTTTTGGATATGTTTCAACCATCCCGGAGAATTGAACCTGTGTAAGATAATTTGAGTAGAAAGCTCAATTAAGGACACCGGGACAGATGGCGGATCCTGGCTTGCAACAAGGATACTCGTGCCCTTGTGCCTCATTTCCCTGACTACTTCCACAAGTCCCGCGACAAGGTCTGGGCTGTCGATATACTTGTGAGCTTCGTCGAATACCACCAACTTGTTGAAACGTGAGCCTTCCCACGTTGCCTCGGAAAAAATCTGAAGGATCACAACGAAAAGTCCAAGGGCTTCGTCTTTCTCGATAAATTCATCACGAAGATCAACGATGATTAGTCGCCCTGGACGAATGGTGTCCTTAAGACAGGCCTGATCATCAATGTATTCTTCGGCAAGTCCCAATCTCGTTGTTGCCAAGCTCTTCTGTGCCTCCGACAGATCAGAACCTTGAATAGCATCCCTCAGGTTTGAGATCGTGAGGTTATTACGAAGACCCTTCATTATCCGATTCAATTGACGGATGTAAACAGCCTGATTACCGATCGCCCCCATCAGGAAGCGCCAGTGACTGGCTTGAAGTTCGGACGAGGAAAAAACAAGGGGCAGCACCTCCAAATCTGGATATTCAGCCTTACGCACAGCAATCTTGTCTTTGGGAGCTAGAAGAACCACATCTTTCAATCCTTGTGGTCGGGATCGATAGGTGTCGAGAAGAGTCTTGATGGATGCCTCATCATTGTTGCCTTCAATCATCGAGGTAAACTCAGGTTTGTAGTCCTGGGTCTGGCTGTAGTGGAAAACAACCGACGCAAGAGGTCGGGGAAGGCAGTTGATGCCGGGAATTAGCATGGTAGCCATTTCAATAATCGACCCCAGCGTGTAACTCTTCCCTCCTCCTTGAACGCCAAAGAGACTGATCGTGTGCGTTTGGTTGAGGTCGAGCCCCAGAGTTCGTCCGCTGATTTGTCCCAGGATACCAAACTGGGGTGATTCCTTTGTGTCACCAATCAGAATGTCGGGAGTCAGTGTCTCGATGGCCTGTGCATCTCCATCGGCAGAACCAGGTCCGCGACACATCTGATGCATGTCAGGAGCTGCTGATGGCGAAGGTTCCGGTGAATGCGTCGTCTCCACAGCCGAATGGGCACCACTTCCATCCTCCCTCAACAGACGCGACAAATTGACTGGTGTGACCTCAGGGGAATCCGCCTTGGGATAGGCGATCAACGGCCGATCTGGGGGCTCGGCCGGGGCACTCCCATCTTCTGTTACCCCATCGAAGGTAGATGTGGAAAGACACTCCCAATCAACAGTTCGTTCACGAGCACGAGTCCTGAAGGAGATTGTTTCGAGCGTCCGGATGTGAAGTTCTCGGAATTCTTGGGTAGAAGCTTCAATGCTAGGTGCCTCCCCACCACCCAAAGGCAATTCGTTCTCATCCGCATTAGCTGCAGACACTCTGACCAGCTCTTCAATGATGTCCCTGCCAATTCGATGATACTCGATACCGGATTCAATATCTGCCGCTTCTGATCCTCCCTTTTCAAAGTCAAATACCAGAGCGCTGCGGACGAACGAAAGGCGATACGGTTGCTCCATCGTCCGAAGGAAGTACTTCGCTTCCTCCCAGACATCATCAGAAAGGGTTCCAAGGCGATGTGCCCGATCCAGGTAGAACTCCAGCAGTGTCACGAACTCCTGACACTTTACTTTGCGATCAGGCCGATCCTGTGCGCCAAAAACTGATGGATCAAAATGTTGACGAAGGACCTCCTCGCTCTGAGCGATCTGAGCCGAGATGCGATTCTTCAATTCTGCGTAGGCGGCAAGGCCTCCTACGGACTGGTAGCATTTCACTTCAACAAGACGGCAGGTAATTAACCTCTCCCTGGGATTCAGATCGAACAATGCCAAGTCCGTGCGCTGAAGCGTGCCTTCAGCTTGTCCACTCCCACTGGCACCAAATCCACGATAAAGATCAAGGTGGGCATCTAAAGGGACCACAACTTGATCCTTAAAAACACCCAGGTGGTCTAATAGCAGTTGCCCAAGTGCCAGCCCCAAAGCCTCAGCTCGCTGGCTTACAGAGGATACGAGCTTGAGGGCGAGACGTCCTGAGAGTGAGCGCAAGGCGCGAAGCAAGTGAGCGGCATTAGACGCTGGCCCCAAATTTCTCTCGTTGAGCGCGCGTGCAAAGAGAGCCTCAACTTCCGCGAGTGACCGGGAGGTGATGACTAATCGTGGCCCGGATCCTACGGAAAGATCAGGGCTATGATCAATTAGATACTCAGGCCTGTCGCGGCGGCCCCCATGGTCGAAGAACTCGATTCCTAGGTTTCTATCCACAGTAAACACCCAGTCACTGACCTCATGAACATGGTGGAGTAATGCCTTGGCCCGCGTGTCAAGGTGGAGCACGAAGGCAGGTCTGAGGCGCAGTCCGCATTGATTAATTGCAACATTGGCGGCAGCGGTTGACATTGTTTCAGCCAGAGTTGCAAGGACTGTGCTGAGGTCATCGGCACCTTGCAGTGGGCTTGCTTTGGCATGGCGCGGACTGCGCTTCCAAAACACAGCATCTTCCGTTTCCTCGTAGGCTACCGTGTAATCCTGGAAAAGTCCGTGAATTGGAGACGCCTCTTCCTCAGGGACAGATTTTTCCGCTGTGATCTCTTGAGCCGGAAAGACATCGAACAGTAAGGAAATGTTAGCCGGAAAGATGGATGGCGTAGTTTCGAATTCCAGATTCGAACGGACAGAAAATGAAAGTTTAGGGGCTAGATGATTTCCAGTTGGAAGACTGAACACATCGGCATTCTCGGCCAAAGCGCTTGTTGGTGAAAGGAGTCCTTGCAAATCCTCCGCGACTCCAGTTGCCTCGGGATCTGGAACAAACAAACGCACGTCATAACGTAGGCTTTCGAAATCACTGTTGCGTTGAAGTTCCAACAGTGTGTCGGCGAGAAGTTTCGCACGACCAACATTGAAGCAGTTGATTGTTAGCGTCTCGGCATAAGGGTGCTGAATGACATACCGGCGAATCCTTTCGGCAAGGTAGCCTGCGTTCAAATTCGCATAGGTGCCCTCGGGTTCCGGAATACCGGTGATCGTGCAGAGTTCCGCAAGCAAGCTCTTTGGGCTACGGTGATCCGCAGGTGCGTAGAAACTCCAAAACGGGTGGAGATTTTCAATGCAGTTCATCATTCGCCCTGTCGCGGTCGTGAGAACCGATGGAAAATGCATCATTTTGATCCTTAACAAAAGAGCATCTCGTGTGGCTCTTTGGATTCCTGCAACGACAGAGGTAGCGCAACTCCGCCACTCGTCCGCAACCAGAGACCAAGCAAGTAACCAGGCAGCGCGTAGTGGATGTGTAGGCCCGAGTAACGAGACCGTCTGGGAGCTTTTGCGCACTGACACAATCTCGACATCGATGCGATCAGCCGAAATGATCATCTGAACCGCCTCAAGAGCACTGACATCTTCGGGGTGCCTCTCTGCACGAGCCAACGCCGCTTGGAGGAGGTGCAAATAGGATTCCGCGTAAGCGAGAATCTCCTCCTTCATTTCCGGAAAATTCCTTCCCGCGCTGACCATATTGCCTTGCTCCCCTTGAACCTTTTGAAAGAATGTCGCCCTCGCCTCAAGAAACACAGGGGTTTCAGCAAAGACAGGCCAATTGATTGCGGTAGCAATCGGCAAACCGATGTGCTGACTTTCCAAACGGACTCGCCAACAAACCGAAGCCGGATTACGCAAAATCACCAGTTCCAGTTCCCTGAGAAACTTGGCGACGGGGATATTCAGAAGTCCCTTCTTGCCCAGATGCACTTCGATCAAGTCTGTCTTGCGCGAAGTGCCCGAAGCGACAGCCGCCCATCGCACGCTCCCATCCTTCAAATCTGGCAAATCCTGTTTGTCGGTAAGTGCCTTAAAGCGAAGATCGATTAAAGCGTGTGCGAGACTTTCGAATTTCGGGATGGAACTCTCTGCCGTCTCGACCTCCACATCGTCATTCTTCAAGACATAAAATTGCTCACTTTCATTAAGCTTCGCCACAAATGGGATATCGTCGTTATGGACTTCGTGGGTGATGATCCGGCCTTCTTCATCAACAAGTGGAATCAAATCATTATCCTTGGTGAAAGCAAGGATACGGACAAAATGCCAGCCCTCCTCCCAGTCGAACGACTGGATCTTGGTAAATGAAACCGATCGTTCGGTCTTGCCGCCTATCCAAGATTCTCTTTTCTTTGTTAGGCCAATCGGCGCTCCGGTCGCGCACGATACCACCTGGAGCTTAAAGTGATCAACGACAGGAACCTTGTCCGGATGTGGTTGGGTCGTAAAGGTAACCTTGAACTGCTGTTGTCCTCCACTGCCGGCAATCAAAACCATCTGGCCCTGTAGATTCGCCAGGCGCCCGTCCTTCGAGTCATTCGCCTTGATTTCGTCAACGGAGATCCCGGTCACTTTGACAGATATTTGAACGGTGTAGTCGTTGCCGTCCGCAAAATTCCACTTGTCGAAATTCAGAGCCCAGCGACTCCGGTCAAGAGCGATTGGCGCGGCCCATGATTTGGGATCAGATGAACCGCTTTCGACAAAGTAGTCACCTAAATTGCGGATCATATCCTTGTCCGTATCGCCTTCTTTGGACAATCCTAGCTCAAGCACTTTACCGCGTTCAGTGCGTGACGACTGCGTTAGTTTACCAACGCAGGCCAGATTCCTGCCCAGGCGGTTCACCGCCTCTGCCGGTTCGAGCAAAAGTGAAAAATCTGGAATCAAACCCAACTCGTAAAGCGAAGCGCCGACAATGTCTGGTTCATAGCCATTTTTGCGGATCGTGAGGAGAAATCTCGATTGGGAGATCGAGTCGCACCACGGCCACCTGCGTTGCTTGGGAACCTTGAGAAGCTCCTCAATATGCATGCGCAACTGTGAAGGGAAAAGGTCGAGGATCTTGGAAAAAAGCAAATCATAGACAGTCCTGACATTTAGCGTCTCGAATGTTGCTTCACCAAACGAGTCTTCCGCCGAGGCCTTTAGATCAGAAGGAACGAATACTAATAGAGGAGGACGTTGACATCCATTAGGAAACGGGTTGCGCAGTTCCACGAGCTTGGTGCTGGTGATCTTCAGAGGATTCCCGTTCTCGGACTCTGCGGACAGAATGTGAATCTGTGCGGCTTCGCCGAGATCGGCTTTCAATGCAAGCGCCACTTTCCCGATCAGGCTGCCATTGAGGTCGGATACTCGCATGCAATGTCCGGAGGCTCGCGCCACAATAATAGCTCGGAGCTTGTGGGTAAGCACTTCACCAAGCTCGGCGTCAAATTCCTCATCAGTAAGGCGCACGATTCCTTGCTTCTGTCCTATGTCTGGCTGGCTCATGCTTTAATTCGGTAACGCGGAGTGACGTTTTGGGTGATGTATGCGTCGGAGAGATCCCGGAAAAAGCCAATATCGCGCAGCTTGTTTTTGAATGCTTCACGGTTCATTCGCAGGGCTTCGAGATCCCGAATCGTTGGCGTGTCGAAACCGTCACCTGGCGGCAGGCGGTCGATGTACAGACCATAACGGGTTCGCAGGAAGTCAAGCAAATCATCGATGCGGATTTCACATGTTTGAAACTTGTTATTTTTCACTTCAAGAACCGCTAGTTGGAGCAATACTTCTAGCAGACGTGTATCAAGAACAAATCGGCGAGTCGAGCCGCGGGCACGTGTCTGTGCGAGAAGCGCGCCAGGACGGTTTTTCAACAGTGAGGAATCGAGAAAATTGGTGATGAATTTCCGGTGGTAGTCGCCTCGAACCACGGTAAGGCACTCAATGTAAGTTTCGACCGGATCTAACTTAAGATCAAATACCGCCTGTAACTCTGGATCGAGGGCGCCATCGTCGTCACCGGATTCCTCGACAATATTCTGTAAGCGGGTTTGGAAGAACTGTTCGCGCTCTGTTTTGAATTCGGGACCAAGCAAGCCTAACACTTCTCGCAGGCTAAGCTCGCTCCGGTTATTTCCAGGCGGCTTGCCGATCTTTTGAAGGTAGCCTCCTAGCTCATCGAGTTTACGGGCAAGAAATCCCGATTTGATGTAGCCGGGAATGCGTCGGAAATGAGTCTCAGCGCTTCTGCGCGCAAGTTCAGCCGCCCAAGTTTCGGGTTTGCCCTGGACGTCTAGGAGCATGCCAATTTGGTGGGGGCAATCACCGCACGGATTGGCCTCAAATGGCCTCACTGGGCATCGCGGATTTTCGCAGATCGGCTCCTTGCCATTCTTGGCGATGAGCTGAGGCAGCAATTTAAGCAAGCGTAGGTGATAGAGGCCGAGGTGGAATGCTAACAGAATCTTGAGGTAATCGACCATCACCGTGCGCGGGATGACATCCTTGTAGCGCAGGAGACGCAGCAAATCGTTAGCAAGAATGTCAGAGGCGCCTATGCAGATCGGCTTGTGTGGAGTACGAGAGTCTTTCTGGGGAGTATCAACTGTCACATTCCCACTGTTGAGGGTATTGAGCAGGGCCTGTGCCTCAACGTCCACCGAACGATCGGCATCCATCTTGCCAGTCGCGGGATCCACCCCCTTGAAGAAATACTGCTTAAGCTGCTTCAGTGTCTCCGACCCCGCGCCGTTGCGGGCATTGACCAGCAGTTCGTAAATCATCGATGCCGCACCATAGTCACGGCAGTGCTTTGCATTGCGGAATCGGTATGTAAAACCGTGTAGTGGTCTCGGCGCGGCCACCATCTGCTGGGGTTTGCCGCGGTTCACCAGATCCAAGAGGTGGGTTTCGATCCACCGCTCGACGATTTCCGGGTTATTTCCGTCATTGAATCCTTTGAATGATTCCGCGTTGTCGAGGAACTGCAAAAGAAAGCGCTCGATTGTGTTGAGATCATGGCTGCCACGAGACAGCTTGCTGTCCGCGCCATTGTGAAAGATGCGGGCGAAAAGGTTGGTTAGGACCCGGTCCATTTCGATCACCTTGAAATCCATCAGGGTGAGTTTGGTGAGTCTGAACTCCTTGTCTTTAAGTTGGATTGCCATATTCAACTGGGTCTTCCATTACACGCATCGAGAGGTGTCCGCTAGGTTCCTTACGGATCGAGTAGAACGCACGCCCGCTGGGGGTTAGGAGGATTTCCTCATAGGGCACCGAGCCCAAAACATTCTTGAAAACATTCAATGACAGATAGTAGCCGTGAAGCTCGTCCACCGTCGGACGGTAACCCTCGTTCAAGCGGAACAACATCTCGTAAACATCCAAGTTGATCTCCAATTCAGGATCGTCTTCAAAGCACGAGCCCTCGCCGAACATGGCGCGGGCATCGAAACGCAGCTTGAGGAGGCTTGGGGAGTGCTCCATGAAGGGGGATTCCTCTGCGAGCGTAACCTGCTCTAGTCTGAAAAATTCTGGAGGAAAAAGTCGGTAGCTGCGGATGGTTCCATGCTCGACCGACCGAACTTGCAGTGCCAATCTGTCGCCTAGGGTGTTACTATCGAAAACTCCCTCGCCCTTGTTGATCGCACGAAGAATGGAAGCAGCTTCCCTTTGAGGATCGTCAATCTTTCCGACCAAGCCTAGCATGGATGCGGACGATTTGTAGGGTAGCAACCGTTTCCATGAATGATCCCGGCATTCAAAGTAATGTCGGCGGCGGATCATCGCTACGTAGGCTCGGTGCCGTTTGAATCGCCGGGCGTCATTGCCCATGCCGTAATCCGTCGGCAGTTCCTCGTAACTTGTAGCGAGGAGGGCTGAGTCGTATCCGCCTCGTTCCTCGTAGCTCACCAGGTGCGGAGCCGGAAAGGGTGGATGAAAACCAAAGAGACGATCAAGCTTGGCATCGGCACTTTGACCGACGTCAGATTCCCGGAGGAGGCGCAGCAAGCGGTCCCCGGGAGGCGAGCCGGTTCCACCCATCCAACTGTTGAAATAGAAGCCACTGAGAATCTCGTCGCGATCACCTTCGGCATAGAGCTGATGGATCTCCTCACAAGTTCGAGTTCCAACGAGCATGTAAGCGAGCGCGGAACGAAGATCGCGAAGAGTGATGTGGAGCTTGGACCTAAGGGTTGCCAGAGTAAAGAGATTGAGAAGACGTTCGACGGCTTGCTTACCAACGACCGGGTCTTGAAAAGTTCGGGCATTATGGTGGGCGTAGCATTTCGCCGCCAAATCGCACTGCGAGCAGGGGTGCCAGAACTTTGGCTTTACCATCCGGGCCAAGAGTCGTTCGAGGATGGATGGAACTTCACTGTCGTCCGGCATTCGCATCGGTGCCACGACACTGCGGAGATTGAGATTCACCACGGCGACGCCGTCTTCCGGCTTGCCGGTTTTGAATCCCGAGGCAATCAGCCCCTTCAATTTGGGAAAGCGGCTGCCGTGTTGTTCGAGGAAATCGATCAAACGGCCCTCGTTGATGGCAATCATCCGAGTTTCATTCGCTGGCCATGCGGCCGCCTCGTTGCCCTCGTATGGTCTAAGAAATTCGAGAAGAACGGTATCGTTAACTTTTTCGCCCTCGTCTTGGCTGCCGTCGTAGTTGCTGCGGAAACGGTGCCCTCGCAATTCGAAGGCCGCCCCGTTGCCATTGGCCACTGACTGGATCACGGCCCCAGCGTCTTTCGCTGCCGTCTCCACCTGTTGGATGAACGCCGTCTTCCCGTCACCGGCATTGCCACTGATAACCACCAAGTTAAACTCTCCATCCAACAACGCTGGTTTGAGCGTCCGATCTAGCTGCGTATCGATGTAAATCCGTCGGCTCCAATCATCGAGTCCTCGCGTGCCCGCATTGGTCCGCTGGCTCTGGCTGTATAGCGTGAGCAGGAACTCCGCAAAGGGATTGACGTTTGGTCGAACAGCTTGACCTAACTCTTCCCAACTTTGCGTTGAGAGGGTGGCCTGGCGCGCTGGATCAACCTGCCGCAACTCGACGACCATCCTCAAATCCTCCAACAAGGTGGACGCAGATGGGTAACGGTCCCTGCTTTTTGAAGCGACCGCGCGGAGCATAACGGAAACCAGCTTTTGGGAGAGATTCTCCAAGCCACTCAAATTTCGGGGATCTACCGGCTCGCGGTCTTTCGCGTCCTCCTGGCCCGACTCCCAAGGGTAGCGACCAGTGACCGCCTCATAGAACGTGACACCCAAAGCATACACGTCTCGGTCATTGCGTGTGTCGGCGGTCAAGGGGACCGAAAAATCGTAATCCGGAGGAAGGTAGCGCTTCGTTCCGCCACTGCGGGCCATCATATCGTCGGCGAACATCGATACATTAAAATCGACGATCTTCACCCCCTGGTCAGTCCACAGCAGGTTCGCAGGTTTGATGTCTCCGTGCATCACACCGTGCTGATGGAGATGGATCAAACCCTCTGCAACCTCCTTCGCCATGCGCAGCGCTTCAGGCAGGGTAATGCGGCTTTGCTCTATCATTTCCCGGAGGTCGGCACCTTCCAGATACTCAAAAACAAGGTAGGGATAGCCACCTGGGTTCAGTGTACGGGCGTCAAATACCCTCACTACACGAGGATGCGGCTCCAGATTCGCCAGGGTCCGGAACTCCTGCTTCATTCTGGTAAGAACGGACCTGCGGTCCTGGGTGATGATCTTCAGGGCACGGGCGACATCGCCCATGGTGTCAATCACCTTGTAAACGACCCCAAAGGAACCCGGCTTGCCGAGCTTCTTCTCAACCGAAAACTTGCCGTCCAGCGTGGTTCCGGGGAGGAGATTGAGATAATCCATTTCTTCCCCTTCCTCCGTCGGCTGTTTTACAGAGGGCGTCACGCTATCCTTCGCCTGGAACAAGGCCAACTCGGCATCCAAGGCTGCGGCTGCGGTCGGGCGGTCAGCCGGATTGCTAGCGCAGAGGCTTTGCAACCAAGCGTCGAACCCGTGGGGCAGGGTTGGCACGTGGCATGATGCTGGTTCTGGAAACTGGCAGTTCAACGCGTGAGCGTCGGTCGCTGTCTGCCACGGCAACGCGCCCACGAGGAGTTCGTAAATCAACACACCCGCAGCGTAGAGATCCGTGGCTGGTCCGGTGTTGGCGTTGCTCTCGATAATTTCAGGGGCCAGATACGCTTCGTTGAGCTGTTCCAGCAATTCACCGGCCACGGTGCGGGTCGCCGCGCTTCGTTCTGCGGGGCGAGCGAAATCAAAATCCGTGAGGCGGAGGTTCCCGTCCGGTGCCAGAACCACAGTGGCGGGCGAAAGTGCGCGATGGATCACGCCATGCTTGTGACAGTGGGCCAGAGCACCCAACAGACCCTCAATGATCCCGAGTTTCTGGTCAAACGTGAGCGGTTGCTGCGACCGCTTGAGGCGCTGGACAAGGGCTTCACCGACCACATCGTCCGTCACCATCACGTAGCCATCGCCGTTTTCGGTGGGGAAAAAGTCACGGCCAGTGGGAATTGCCGGGTGGGAGGAGAGCATGCTCAGCGCCTGATAAGCGTTTTCGATCCGCTTCTTCTGGCGTTGCCTTTCCTCTTCCTGGGCATAGGGGTCTGCGTAATAGACGCGGACGAGCGCCCGGCTCGCTGGGATATAGCGTCCCTGCGCTCGATACTCGACATAGACATCTGTGGAAGTCAGTCGTTCAACGCACTGCCACGATCCGTAAAGCGGAAGACCTTTTGTCGGCCTAGCCCCCGGACCTTGGAACACCTCATGGATGGCTTTGAGATGGGGCTCCGTGGGTTCGACGGGGAAATGCGCTGGACGGCTCAATTTGCCGGGCACGGTGAAATACTTCTCACATCCCTGCAGGGCGATAGTGAACGGTGCGTCGCGATTTTCGGGGTCCAACAGCACGGCATTGTCCGCCACCAGCAGCACCACCGGCTCGAACCAGACACGGTCGCGATAAGGCTTTCCCGATCCGTCACCCAGCAGGCCACTCGCCGACTTCGCGTGATCCCGCAGCTTTGGTAGCGGAGAATGGAATGGGGCCCGTCCTTCGGGATGCCACTTTCCACCCGCCACCGCCACGCGTCCATGCGTCCCCTTCACATCCACCACATAGACCGCATGCGGCGCGATCACCGTGACATCGACCTCATACCATAGCTTCCCTTTTTTCAGCTCGAAGTTGTGCAATACCCGGTAATCGTCTGGCAAATGGTCGCGGAGATAGGCGATTGCCTTGCGCTCTCCATCATTGTTCGGCTGGCCGATTGGGGTGATTTTCGCCATAGCTAACGAGCGGTGAGTTCGTGTTCGATGATAGAGATGGCTTCTCTCTCCTTACGAATAGCAGTGTCTCTTCGTAGTTTAACCAAACATCCTAGGCTTCCAATCCGCTGATAATACTTCTTATCGACTTTTGGGATAATGACCTTTCCTATTTGATTTACATCCAAATGGGGTATGGCGCTGCCATAAGCTCTGGATTTCAATTGAATAATACCAAATTGATTATCAAGTGCTATGTAAGCAAATCCCGCCGCTTCGGAGTCAGGAAAATTTACTCTAATAGCATCTTCTGTAACAACAGATCCGACCACGTCACCGATTGGAAGAACCGGGTTGCCAATTATGCCATTTAGCGAACCAGATCTTGGAATTAGCAATGAGTTTTCAAGTACTAGATATGGAAGAACTTGTTTTGGGGCTTGTATCCAGTAACTTGGCGATGGATCGGAAGAAAATATCCCAGCGCTTCCGTATAGACCTACTGAAAACTCAGATTTATCAATCGGAATTCGCTTGAATCGAAGCGGCTCAATTATAGAGCTTGAAAGGGAATCTAAGGTTTGGAATCCGTGACGAGACCTCTCTATGAGGCTGACGACAGTGACATGCAAGGGGCAATGGAAACGTGCGTCAAGCCTTGTCTCAAGACGTCTGGAACTAATAAATGAACCTGATTCGTAATTGCTTCGTTCTTCAATCGCCTCATCTGAAAGTCCAGTAAGCTCAAAAAGACAGTCACGGGCTTCTCTCTTGATTTCGTTCGCCTCCGACCTCAATTGTCCGGCCTCCTCGATCAACTCGTGGATCGCCCATTCCTTTCCGGGATCGATTCGTGGAACGTCGATACCTAAGATATTTTCAGGTTCGAGATGCTGGATAATCGACCCGTAGGTGCCGGAAGCGACCAATGGGACTCCAAATTTGCTGCTTAGAAACGCGTAGAGATACCCAGGAGGAATCCTTTCTGGATCAGGAACGATCTTGAGCAGATCCTGACTCGACCAGATTCCTTCCATCTCGGGGCGTGCATACGCCATCTTGCCGATGGTTCCCGAACAGGAGATCAATGTCATTCCACGCTCGATTCGAAGGTGCCGGAGTTTGCTGCTATTGGCGTCCTTTTTGCTGAGAAGATTCAACTTTGAGAGATCTGCCAACTGAACATTCCCACCGGTGATGAAGGGAACACCGTAATTTGGGTCGGTGACATAATTGCGGCGAAACTGAGGGCCATTATAGATGCCGCCATCATGCCCAGTTGTTAGCGAATGAAGCTTGTCCTTCCGATTCGGCAATTCCTCTAAAAGCAATTTCGTTTGCAACGCCCCCCCTACATAAGGCTGCGTATCGAGTCGATACCCGTAGCCCTTCATCCATGAAGAGCGAATAACGGCGGTCTTCATGAAACCCTCCCTTCTGCTGGGAACCATTGTTGAAGCCGACTGCGCATTTGCCGAAAACCAGGTTCGAGGCAGGCGTTGCAGGCGCGGGACGAAATCAGTTCGAACAATTTGGGAAAAGGCGAAGTTCCGAGGCGACTCTTGCCACCGGATTTCAACGCAACGATTTTGGCTTCCTTGAGTTTAGTCGGCTCGGGTTTCGGTTGCCCCGGCTTCCACAGTCCACGTTCGATCAAGGGTTGCTGGAGACTGGCAAAATCGGAAAATCCGAAGGCGTGCGCGACGTTGACATTGTCCGCGAAAAGCCAAGCTTCGAGCATGGGCTGAATCACCACGATCTCAAAACGCTCGTCGCTCCAGCCGCTGTTGCGCATATTGTGGGCGATCTCATCACGCAGGCCTGCCGCTCCGGGTGAGCCGCCAAAAGATTCGTCCAAGATAATCACCGCGCGCTGGTGGGTGTTGAGATGGGTGGCCAGATTTTCGTGCGCGTGCTGGTGAATTCCTGGATCGTTCCGGAAAGGGTTGAGCGCAGGATTGTGCCCGGAAATTCGATAGATGTCGCGGGAGCTTTCCGGGTCGATCTCGAAGCGGGCGCAGCCCATGGCGTGGTGCCAATTGGATCGCCGAAAGAAGGCTTTGAGACCTCTTTCCATACTCTCATCGGCAAGATGGAAGACAATCGGGCGCATCACAGGATACCGGCTGAGTGAAGGGTTGCGAGGCTGGGTGTGCCCTGCCAGTGTTGGAGTTGGGGATGGTCATTTCCTCGGGTAACGATCACGCCTTCATCTTGGGTCTGTTGCAGGCAAAGCAGTTGCTCCAAGGGCGTTACGGCCACTGCAATGGGCGAGTGGGTGGTGACCCAGACCTGTGAATGGTCCATGGCCTTCAGTGTTTCAAAAACGGCTTCAATAGCCTTGGGGTGAATACCGTTTTCCGGCTCCTCAACGGTTAGCAGGGCGGGCAAATTGTTCGTGAAGGGAAGAATGGTATAGGCGAGGATGGATAAAGTGCCGTCAGACAGGCCGGAATTGGTCACCACGCGGTCCTTACCATAGCGGACCCGGAAGTAGGCAAGCCCGTCGTCCTCCCGGCGCTTGGCTTCGATGCCAGATAGCAGGGGAAGCACGTCTTTCACATGCCCCAGCCATTCATCGAAGGCATCTTTGTCCCTTTCCACTTCCATGATGGACCAAGCCAGAGTTGACGCATCGCGAGCCACGATCCATTTGCGACCTGGCGGGAGGCTGGCATTGCGAAGCCTCTCCAAATCCGGCGCATACAGAAACGCTTCGTCGGTCAGAAACGACACAAGCCAGTGACTTGCAGAAAACAGGCCGATGTCCATCGGCATCCCAGCCAAGGCCGGACTGTTGCCTGGCATGCGGAGGGGGAAGGGTTCGTCCTTTCCCCCTTTCGTGCGATTTTCACCTTTGATTCTGGCAGTGTCGGAACTGTCCCGGTCAATCAGAACACGCAGGGTGCCTAATTCGTCCTCCTCAACAAATTCCCCCCAGAGACCGGTAGTCCCAGTGCCCAAAAGGGAACGATCCTGCGGCAGGAGGAAGAGATTTTCCTGGGAAATCCTGAGCGCGCCTTCCTCGACACGGATCGAGAGTTCATAGCGCAAGCTGTCATAAATGCGGCCTGGTGTGGACTCCAGCGAAGAGCGGGTCTTTTTGTTGGCTTGTTCGACGCGGGTTCTGTGGATGGCGTCTCTGATCGGGCCGGGAAATTGAGCTTCAATCGCGAAGGAGAACCAGTCTCCGCTATGGTTATAGACCAGATCCATTGGCGCATCCGCACGGGGGCGCTTGTGGGAGTCCGTTGGCTTGAAGAACGCATCGTCCAAATTCCGCCCGTGCAAAATCTCACCGAGCAGAACGGGCAGGTCGAGCAAGGTTGACTTGCCCGCTCCGTTTTTGCCGACCAGAACCTGATAGGGGCCGATGTCCAGAGCCAGTCTCTGGAAACAACGATAGCGGTAGGCTTCAAGACGAGTAATCATGCTCCGGGCACCGGGTTTTCCTTGCGAAATTTCTTATAGGCGACGGCGATCTTGGGGAAATCGTCGTCGATAACCGAACGGATGATGCGGCGCTGCCGGGTAACCGTCTTGCCGTTGAGCTTAACTGTCTCGGTGACAAGTTTTTCTTCGGTTATCTCCGTTCCATCTGGGTGGCGCTTATAGAGAATGTTGCCCTTGCGATCTACGCCGGCCTTTTCGGCGACAGCCATGAAGATCGGATACTCGACCTGATGTCCCATGGCTTCCATGGACTTTTCCGCTTCGGTCTTTTTCTTGAGAAAGAGCAGGCTGGTAAGGATGCCGACATTGGCCTCAACGATGAAAGCCTCCACTGGCACCTCAACGCACGCGAGTACCCAGCATTCCTGCAGAATCCAGCGGCGTATGTGTTCATCCCCGGGATTTCCGAGAATGCCATTGGGCAGGACAATACCCATGCGACCGCCTTCCTTGAGCCAGCGGATGTCCTGCTCGATGAACAAGACCTCGGGAGCAAGTGCGTTCTGAGTGCGGTCGGCCTGGTAGAGGTTGCCTTCCTTGTCCTTTTTCCAGACCTTCGCCAACTCGCGGTTGGCCAAAATGGCAGGGTCTGTGATAGGGATGTCAGCCCCAAAGGGAGGATTGGTGACCAGCACGTCAATAGTGCCGAACTTGATCAAATCGTTGGCCGGCTTGTTGCCGGGGAGATGGCTATCGGGAAAAGCCAACGAATCCATGTGGAAGATATTGCCCTCCGTATTGGCCGCCATCATCACATTCATGGTGCTGGCCCGCACAAGAAATGGATCGAAGTCCGCCCCGAATACGTTATTCTTCGCATAATCGCGCAGGCGTTCGAGCACGTCGTCGGTGGTGTCCATGCCAGGGTCTTCCTTGCCAGCCTCGGCGAAGAAGCGTTTCGCCTGGTAACTGAGGGCAGAGACGATAAAGCCACCCGTGCCGCAGGCGCTATCGAGCAATTTCTCGTGAGGTTTGGGGTCGAGAATTTCGATGACCAAATCCACAGCCCGGCGCGGTGTGAAATACTGCCCGCGGTCGCCACGCAGGTTGGCACCGACAATTTCTTGATAGGCGGCCCCCTTGGCGTCAATGTCAGAGCGGGAGAAATCGTAGTGCCACAGCTCCATGACCATGTATGCAAGGGCCTTGTCGGAGAGCGTAAGCGCGTCGGTATCCTTGAACAGCCCCTTGTATTCCAGCTTCATGCTCGTGAAGAGCTTCTCGATACGCTGTTTGATTTTCGCGCGTCCCTCGACCTCGAAGGGCTCTCTCGGGTGCGCAAAGAACTGGCGTTTCTCTTTGCTGTGCCGCCGTTCGTCATACATTTTTGCAAAAATCAGGTAGAGGAACTGCCAAAAGGCGGCGTCTTTCGGCATACCCTCGTTACCGTGGATGAAATTGTGGCAACGACGGAAGGCACGCTTGAGTTCGGTCTCTTGAGCCTTGCGGACGTAGGCGTCAGTATAGACGTCCGGCGACCCAATCGTGCCGTCGGCCAACGGCCAGTCACCATAGGGGTCGAAGAGGGTCTCGAAGCGCTTCCGGTTTTTCTTAAGGAAGAAGCGCTCCAGTCCGTTGGTCCAAAGGCCCCACTCGCATTTGTCCGCGGCGAGCATGAATTCCTCGACATCTTTCAGATCGGATTCCGCTTGTTTGTAGTCGCGGATCTTCGTGATGCCCTTTTTCCCGACCGCCGGCTCCGGACGACAAAGAACGACCCTCCTCAGAAATTCGGTTTCATGAGGTTGTCCTGCCTCGAAAATGGCGATGTCCACCTTCCTGCTCTTGCCTTCGACAGGTAGGGGAAAGTCCCGCTGCATTGACTCGGGAGCGATCTGATACTCGAAAATGAGCATCCGGGCGACCTCCTGTCGCACTTTCTCCTTCGGAGTCTCCTTGACCGGCTCCAATGTAATGTAGTCGGGAATCATCCCTTCGGCGAGGGTGACTGGAGCGAGGTCTTGACTAGCGTTTTTTTTGGGCATTCGGAGAGCGATGATGCTGGAATCGAGCCTTTACACTGTCAACCCTGAATCAAAATCTGGACAATTGGCTGTCGTGCGGGTTGGTGGAGGGGCTCTCGGACGGTCACGCAACCACCATCGGCGGCGATTGGCGCATTTTTACGTTAGGATTCCGGCCCTTGTTGCCTGATTTTCAGTCACGTGTGGCCATCAAATCCGGGTGGAGGGTGACGTTGAATAGTGGGATGAACGCCCCGCGGTGCTTCTTGAACGGGTCTCCCGGGAGCGGAACAAGCGCTTGAAGCAGCCGCCGCAAACGGCGGAACGACCGGCTAACCCGTTCATATGCAGCAGATTCAAGTGGCGGGTTTCGCCATTCGCCATCGGCGGCAAGGCGCATCAGCATGCCGAGGGCGTGGTCCGCCGTCACCTGGATGTTCGGCGAAAAACGGAACTCCCGCTCCTGGCCGGGAGCTTTCAGGAGAATCCGCTTGCTGCCGCTCACCTCGATCCTGACCTGATTCCAGGTCAGGCCGTTTCCGGCATGTATCAGCGCTCGCACGGCAGGCCCGCGGTCTGACTGGCGTTTTCCTGCGGCGGGGAGCGGAATGCAGGAGGCCGGATTCGCCTCGATCTGGGACAAAAACTGGAACAGGTCCACGAAGGCCAGGCCGTTGCGGTCACGCAGGCTCTCGATTTCCTCCGTGAACCAGCGGCCGGTCGGGAACAGCACCGTGCTGTCGCTTCGTGCCGACAATGACCGGAACAGTTCGGAGTAATCCCCCAGGTGACCGCCGGGGAGGAAAAGAAGCAGCGGTCGCGCATGTCCGAATTTGTCCTGCAAGGTGCCGACCCGTCGCAACGGCCCCTCGATCTCCCAGGCACCGTAGTCGAATCTGACCAGCGGCGCCAACGCCTGGGCGATGGAAGTCCAGTGGGGGCTGAACTCCGCGACATCCCGGGCCAGGAACGGGATCGGCGGAAATCCCGGGTCATCTTCGTCCAGTGCGACGAAATCCACCTCGCCATCCACCACAACCGACAGCCGACGTGGCGGCTGCCGGGGATGAATCACGCAATACGACGTGCGGCCGGTCGCTTTCAATAGCGGGGCGCAGACGTCCCAATCGCCGCCGAGGTGGTATTTCCAATCGAACAGCGCCGAACCGGACGCCCCCAACGCCTCAAGCGCTTTCCAGAACGAAGCCTTCATGGGAATCATTTGCGAAGTGGCGTTCAAATAACCAGGGTTCGATGGCGTCATCGAGGTGGATCCCGGACACCTTGTCACACTGCGGATTGAGAATGACCGGCACCAGGCGGCGGCGGTTGGCAATTTTGAGGTTGATCCGGGCTTCGAGCAGGGTCGCGGTCTGCAAGAGCATGGGATTCATTTCCCGAATGCCCTTGAACACGTCGCCTCCTCCGATGGTGACATGATTGCCGCTTGGAAGCTCGATCTTGAGGGACACCAACTCGGCGACCTGGATGCGGGAGGTGAGGTTGCATTTGAGACACGAGGGACCTTCGCGGAGCGGCTCCAGTGAGTAGCGTTTGGAATGCACCAGTGCGTTCGCCGAGCCATGGAATGCCGTTCCGAACGCCTGCCGGTAGAGTTCCTGTAGCCGTGTTCCGATCCCTGAGATTTGCCACTCCCCCGTCAGGTGGCGGTAATGCGCCACATCCACCCGCTCCGGGCGAAGGATGCGGGAGCCGGATTTTCCGTCCTCCTCATACACCCCGATGCGCTTCAGCAGGTCGCCATGGCGAATGACAAACGACACGCCGGAGGACTCCTCACGGGCATGGACGTGGCAGATGCCCGAACGGGCGTTGGCGGTGAACCACGGAATGACCAAGTCCCGGAACTGGTCGATCCGCCGAGCATTCGGAGGCAGGAACTTCAGGCCCGGACGAACGCTCAGGGCAACCAGCGAGCGCCGCGCCTGGAGCGCCTGGCGGTCGAACTCGCGCCACGCCACATCCGGCGCGTGAATCAGGATTTTCACCGCCAGGTCGTCAGGCGAGTCGCTGGCTTCCCGGAGTTTGTCCACGAGTTTTCCGTAGCCATCCTCAAAATTGATCGTGCTCTGGGTGCCGGAAATCAAATCGAGCAACTCCAGGCGCTCAACCAGATCAGGTGGCGAGGATTCCACCGGAGACGCGATGACGGAAACCACGTCGTTGAGAGGAACATTGTCGTCGCCAATCTCGTCCAGCGGGGCACCGCGGGCGGCGAAATAATCGGCGAAAGGGGAAAGCAGCGCCAGAATGCTCGTCCGTTTGAGACCAGAGAGCACGTCGGGCCGCACAATTCGTGGGTGGCGTATCGTTGGCATAGCGTGTCGTTAAAGTGTTATTATGAACACCTTTTCTTGGCGGCGTGGCAACCCGATAATC
>Ga0073936_10003735_pt1 | contig 21571 bp, 13 predicted proteins | sample AliMusrvi5mmetaG_FD_87041 | JGI IMG/M metagenome (GOLD analysis project Ga0073936, IMG submission 87041) | Freshwater lake bacterial and archeal communities from Alinen Mustajarvi, Finland, to study Microbial Dark Matter (Phase II) - Alinen... | ecosystem: Environmental > Aquatic > Freshwater >... | reverse complement strand
GAACATCGCTGAGACGCGTTGCAGTCCGATGTTCGCGGTTCAGCGTCCAATGTGGCTGCTGCATGGCCTCGATCGCGACTGCGATTTCGCGGTCCGAAGGAACACGGTCTTCCGCTGTCGTGCTGCGCCAAAGCCGCGTGGCAGCTTCTACTGAGGCATCCAGAGCACCACCAGTGCGTTCGCGCCAGCTATCGAAGGCGGCAAGAACCTCGAAGAGCTCGGGGGAGACGGTGACCGGCTCAAAACGGGTCTTCGCCCATCGAGAGACTTCGCTGTCCACACGCCATGTGCTGAGGAGAGCGTCGTCGTGGTCGAACACCGCAAGCACCGCAGCTTCGGCCCTCTCAGCCTCGGACAGATTCGCCGCCCTCACACTGAACTCCAACGAGGTCCCTAGGATGTGCTCCTGGTGGAAGGTCCATATGCCAGTCTCGTGCTGTCCAGAGTCAACAGGCAGATACACTGGTTGTTGTGCCGACAAACTGAACGCGGCCGTGGCCAAAGGAAGACAAGAAGCCATCTTCCAGAAGCGGGAGCTGGAATTGTACATTCGCACTTTCCTCGGTTATGAATTTGGTATTAATACTGAGCCACGATCACCGTCTTGCATTAGCTGCCGCAACGCGGCAAGAGAGCTAAGCGTCATGCCTCGGCATCTCTAGTTCTATCGTGGGGGATCTGTGCTCCCTTTTCCCACGCACCTACTTATACGTGCAGATCATACCCTTAGACGCCGCTTTGCACCACTTCATGTAGTTGGGGCGAATAGAAGGACGATTCCATCCAGTTCAGACTGCTCGAGGAAACTGGCTGAGCTGGACCCGCAGTGAAATTGGCCGCCTCGTTCATGCTAGCTGCGCTACACTAACACTCAAACTGGTACAAAAGATCGGGCAGACCAACCTTGGTCTGCCCAGTATTTCTGACCCAATGTGAGTGTTAGTCATAGACTGGTTTGAAAAGCCTGAAAAGTCGGGTTTCGTTTGCCGCGCTTGGCGGTTCGCGACCAGCAGCGCTTGTACCTTATCCAGGTCTCACAATCGAGGATCGCTTGGTGTTGGCCAGGGTTACACGCCTTCCGCAGACGGCAGAGGTGCGAACCCGATCACACCCCCGCACCTCTCGGAATCACCTTGCTCTAGGGATTGAGCGACGCAAGATACCCGGTGATCGCCACAATATCCTCGTTGCTCAGTTTGCTCGCCAGCACCCTCATCTGGGCCGAGTTCGTCCCCTGGCGCGCCCCACTCCGAAAGTCGATCAACTGCCGCGCCATCTGGCTTGGAGAGCGTCCGGCGATCGGCGGTACATCCCCCATCCCCTTCATGTAATGCCCCTTCAGATTCTGCCCATGGCACACAGCGCAAGCCATAATCCTTCCGTGACCACCGGTCCTCACCAACATCTCTCCCGCCTTCAGGCTTCCTCTCGGTACATACGCGACGAAACCGGATGTCGGATTACGCAGTTCGCTCTGTTTAAAATCCTCCGAAATCTCGATCACGCGTTCGCCGATCGGTTCGGTAGCGCCCGCGCTCTCATCCACCAGCATCCACCCTGCAGGCCGTGTCACCGGGACAGTGCCCGTCTCCACCACCCGAATCCACCTCCGCGGCTTCAGCGATGCAAAGTACTCCGACGCCACTCTCGTCTCCTCCGGAGTCGCAGCCTCCGCCACCAGGATCATCCGGCTCGCCGGTCCCATGCGCGGCTCCGAGCTGCGGCGCAGATCGTTCTTGAAATCCGCCATCTGCTGTTCCATATACGCCGCAGGGAGCCCTGCCAGGCTCTGGTTCTCAGGCCGTCCAAGCCCGCTGGGCTGATGGCAGTGCGCGCAAGCGTACACAGCGGGCCTGCGTCCGGACGCGACCACCGCAGGCATCGGCGGATGCGAGCCCGGGAACCAGTCGGCAGCGACAAACAAATTCGCAATCTGCGTCTTCGTATACCCCGCGCTACTCCCGGCGACATGTTCAACGGGCTCACCGCTGAGGGCAGCGTCGTTCCCCACCACCAGCGGCACAATCGGACTCACAGGATAGGCCCACAGAGGCAAGTCTCCGGCCGGCAGCGACGGCTTCCGAGTCGGTGCCTGCGCTTGCTCGGTCCCAATCGTCATTAGCGCGAAGGCAAGTGCAAGACTCGCGACCAACATGCCAGTATTCATTTTCAAGAGAACGCCTCAATCTTTCAGATTGCAAAGAACTGCGCTATCGACTTTCACTGGAAACACAGGCCCGAGGCGATTGAACTCTCCGTAGATACTGCAACAGTAGGAGAAGTAAAGAGTTTACGGAAGATTGGAAGTCATCCACCTCACGACGTCATCCTGCGTCTTGTTGGGCAGGCGGTTGTAGTCCCATGGCTCGCGGATTGCCAGCTTGTCTCCCGCACCATAGAGAGAGTAAACCTGCTTCGCCACCGAAACTGAGGACGCAACGTCCGCAGGAGTCGCGTCGCGGTCCAGTTGCGGTTCGACCACCAGCACGGGACGCGGCGCAATCATGCCCAGCAGGTCCTGATAGTCATAGGGAATCTGCGACTCGTGCCCGACAAAGAATCCCAGCTTCGGAATCAGATCGCGCTCCTGGCTGTAGCGAGCGACGCCGCCATCGCCACGGGCCGCCGTGTCCGTGCGCATTGGCGTAAAGCCTGCGATGGAAACAACCCCCTTTACCCGCGAATCAAGCGCCGCTTCATAGATGGCGACCGTGCCGCCGAGCGAATACCCAAACAGGTAGATTCGATTCGCATCGACTAATTGATCGCTTGTGAGCGCGTCGACCGCGGAGTGTGCATCCTCCACCAGTTTTCCCATGTGCGACCACTTCGGATAGCGGTCGTAGAACGTGCCTGTCTCCGACAAGCGACTGCCAAAGCCGCTCTGGTCGTAGGCCAGCACCGCGTAGCCTGCATGTACCAGTGCCAGAATTGGGTGCAGGTCCGAGTGGTACACCCACATGTAACCCAATGGGTAGCTATATCCATGCAGCCAAATCACCGTGGGCAGCTTATTGCCGGCAGGTGTGTCCTTCGGATAATAGATGTCTCCCCCGATACCACCGAAGTTAATATGCCGGGAGGCTGCTTCGCTTTTCTCCGGCTCCAGCCAGCCGTAGGAGTTTCCGCCATTGCTAATGACCCACAAGGGAACGTTCGGCGCGAGCTGCCCAGGACTTGGCTGCATCCCTCCAATGCCGACATAGGTTGAGGGGACATTGGCGATGGGCGCTGCTGCTGCGCCTCCTAAGCCGAACCGCCCTGAACCTGGCGCACCCGCAGCACCTCGACCGGCCGCACCCGCACCCGCCGCACCTGCACCACCTCGACCGGCCGCGCCCGCCATACCTGCACCACCTCGGCCTGCCGCACCCGGAGGCCCGAAGCCGAAGCCCCCCCGCCCCGAGTCCGCGGCGGACAGTCTCGGCGGCTCAGTGCCCAGCATCGAGAGCACCGACTTGCGGAGGTCCGCCGACTTCTTCTCCCAGTCAGATGGCGAAGCGATCGCGCCGCCCGTTGCGGACTTCAAAATCTCATCCGTTGCCTGCTTCGGATACTTGCTCAGGTCCAGCGAAGTCTTCGTGTTCACGCGCCATGTATCCCAGTTCCACTGGAAGATCAGGTTGCTCGTCCACTTCTTCGTGGAGCGCCCAAACTGCTGATCCAGCCAGTCCAGGTCAGCCTCTTCGTCGTTCGCGCCGTGAAAGCCGGGAACGCGCAGCGTGCCGATGCGGTCGGGCACGCCGAGTAGCTTATAGACCTTCAGCGCGGAGTAGTAAGTCTGCTCAATACCCCAGGTGTTCGAGACCTGATCGTTGTTGCCCCACTCCATCAGGATGGAGCGCGGCGCGATCATCGCGGCCAGCAGGTTGCCATCCACGGGCAACCGGTCTTCACGCCCGGCGAAGAAGCGCAGCTGCGGAGCGAACCATGTTGGGAAGGAGCGCGTGGTACTCTCAATTCCCTCCCCGAAACCGCGCTCGCCGGAAGCACGCCATGGCAGCACGCCTCCCACGCCCGTGCTTCCTGCAATCACCGCTGTGATGCGCGGGTCCAGCGCTGCGGCAAGCGCCGCCATCTTTCCATCGCGCGAGTAGCCGAAGATTGCGATGTGCTTCATGTCCACATGCGGCAGCGTCGCCAGGTAATCCACTACCAGGCCTGCAGCCCATCCGCGTCGTGGCAAGAGGGCAAAGTCATAGTCTGGATAGAGTTGGGCCAGCGCGTCGGCATCGTCCATGGCGTCGTTGCCCGCGAATCCCGCCGAGATGTACCCGCGCCGGATCAGCGATGACGCCCATCCCGACAGGCTGGAGTTGATCAACACCGGAAACGGCCCACCGCCGTCGGGAATATAGACGCGCACGCGCATCGTCCCTTTGTCGCCCGGTCCGAACTCCAGCCGCACATTGCGCACCGTGTAACCGTCCGCATGATTCTCGTCGAGCTGCACGACGTGATCAATCTTCGGCCTAGGCGGTACCGTGCCCCACACATACTTCTGCGATAGCTTCGAAATCTCCTCCCGCCGCGCAGGCCACTGGGCGGCAGTGGTCACGCTGCGCCCATTTAGAAACGTCATTGGATCGGGAAGGCTATTGTGCCTCGGCAACGAGTTGAAGTCTGGTGGCAGGGCGTTTGTCTTCTTCAGCCATGCGTCGAACGGCGGAGCAGGCGGCAGAATCTGCAACAGCTTGTCACGGTACTGCTCGCGGTCCGCAGCCGACATGGGTGACTGCGATTGGGCATGGGCGACCGTGCCAAGAATGATTGCCGACAGCGCTGCGCCGATAAGAATGCGATTTTCAAATACCATGAGCGTTCCGACCCTTCCTTCAGCCCAACATTGTTCTATACATCTTGAGAAATCCCTGTAGCTGCGGGCATCGACAGGGACCCGTTAAAGAAATTACTTCAGCTCCAGTGCGGCACAATTATATGCATCCCGGACAGCCAATCCTCCTCTGTCAAAGAAGGCCCAAGGATCAATCACTACTCTCCAACGAAGAATAGAGACGAAACCGAAGCTAGCTTCAGCCGCACCGTGGTAATTAGTTGACCATTTGCATTGCCGGGCGTGATCTCCGCCGGCTCTTGCGCGCCGGTGTGCGGGTTCCAGATCGTCAGCGTCTTGTGGCCTGGTAGAACGACCTTGGTGTCGATATCTTTCGGAGATGAGTTGGCGAAGAAGTAGATGTCGCGGTTATCCTTCACCTTGTGGATGTAGGTCAGAGCGCCCTCATACTCGGCCCCGTACCGCAACTCGCCCAACGGCTCCTGAATATTCACGTCGCGCACGGGAAGCGCCAGATTCAGAATATTGTCCAGCAGCCATGGATGGGTGTTGGGCAGATAGTAGGCCTGTCCTCCCGCGTTGTTCTTCTTGATGTAATACCAGAAGACATAGTAGTTCTGGCGGTCTTGCGCTCTCTTGAGGTCCGCCTTCAAGGGCTCATCCTTAGCCACGCCGAAGATGTCCGACATAGCCTGCTGCACATCTTTATCCTTGCCGAACTCAGCCGAGCGGGTGGGGAGCTGGTCGGTGGCGATGACGGCGCCGCCCTGGTCGTAGAACTCCTTGATCTTCTTGGCTGCCGCCACCGAGAGCACATCGCCGGCGGGCAGGATCAGAACCTTGTACTCTTCGCGATTCACTTTGTTGTTGAGAATCAGTTTCCCGTGGTCGATGGTGCAGTTCTCGACCAGGACCTCCGGATGCAGATAGGTGTAGTCCACGCGCGACGCACGAAACAGGTCATCGCCGATGGTCTGGTAGTCCGCACCCGCGGTAGGGCCGCCTTCGCGCGCGTAGGCCGTTTCCATGATTTGCGGGGCCTTCTCTCCGGCAGCCAGCGGGAACTGCACACCACCGGCATTGTGATAGTCCGCGTGCAGCGAGTCGATGGGATAGAGAACCGCGACATCCGCCACGTGCCGCCCTCCCTGAAGCATGTAACTAAGACGTCCTACATAGTCGTTCAACTCCACACGCTTGGGCTGTACCGTACGGGCCGGTACCTGGGAGTTGATTCCCATCGCATACTGGTCCATGGCCACCTGGAAGGCCATCTTGTCGGTCAGGCCGCGATACGCGGCATACGTCTCGGCGCGGATAATTCGATGGTCATAATTGAAGCCGGACGAAGTAACAATTTTGTAGGCAGAATTCGTGCGGCCATACCACCAGATATCGTCGATGGTGGGAATGGTCTGGTACTTGAACATCTTGATGAGGTCGCCGGTGAGGGGAGTAGGATTCAGCGGCTCCTCTTGGTCTGTATGTCCACCGAATTGCAGGTTGTGCTCGGTGCACCAGTCGTCCAACCGCTTGATGTAGTTCTCCTCGTACAACGAGGCGCGGAAGCCAAACAGGGCATCGCGCGCGGCGGCAGTGTTCGTGCCAATGTCGTACCACAGCGCCGGATAGTACTTCACCGGTGAATATCCGTAGCGCTTCTGGAAGGCGGCATTGAAGTTCGGCGTCCAGATGCGGTCGGAATGGTGCATCGACGGTTCGTCGTAGAAGGTCTGGGTGATGATGTTACCGAAGTATTTACCCAGATACTGGTTGTACCGGTCATAGGTCAGGGAGATATACGCCGTCATCGCGTTGGGGTCGAGATAGTCCACGACCTGCACTTTCCCTTCGACGAGATAGAAGGCCATGGCCTTCCAGTTGCCCTTCGGCACCTGCGCGATGAGATGGCCGGCCTTACCGCTGCTGCTCACATCCACCAGCTCGTGCGTGTCGCGATTCATCAGGACCGAGCCCATATAGATGCCTTGGGGAATCGCCAAATCGATCTTCTTCGGCCCGGTTACATCCTGCTCTGTCATGCTGAGGCTTTTGGCCACGTACTGGGGAAACTTGGAATATAGCAGGCCTCCCGCCGTGCCGCTAGGGAAGGAGTAGTCGTCGTACAGGACGACTTCGAGCCCCTGCTTTTTGGCCTCTTGCACTCCGGCATCATACAGCTTGAAGTAATCTGGGCTGAGAAACTCGACGCCCTTCGCGCTGGGAGCGCCACGAAAGAATTTTTTGAGATAGTCGTCGGAAAGACCGAGAGATGTGCTGCCCCCGGGTTCGAAGAAGAGGCCGCCGTAGTTCAGCTTGGCGGCCTCATCGACTTCTGCGATGAGGCTTTGCTCGGTGTCCCTGGTCATGTTGATGCTCCCCATGGCGTGTCCACGGAACTGCGCGGGAGGGGCCTTGAAGGTCTGCGGATTGCAGTCGGCAGCAGGTTGTGACTGGCTCAGTGCGAAAACTCCCGCCCCCAGCGCGAGGAGCACTCCTGTGAAAAGAACGGCGCGGACAGATTGCATTAGCATGGGTTTTACCTCTCGGCTATTTAGCTGGAATCTCCTTTTACGCCGTCGATTCGCTTGAATTGTACCCCTCCTGAGGGGGTTCGCGAGACCAACAGTGCAAGTGTGGTCGAAAACGGGGCAGTACCGCACCGCCCTGGATTCAAACATGTAATCGCGCAATCGAACTGCCTACGAAGTCTTAGGGCTGTATCTGGATCGCCTGCGTTTGACATCTGGTGGCGGCACGCCTTGTGCGGGCGATGCAGATACAGCGACTTGAAGGAAGCCGCTTTCCGGGTTGGCTATATATTTTCTATCGGACTGCGGTGGATTGTATGGATTGCAGGGCTGGTTCTTGGGGCCGTGTGGTTCGATTGCTGCCGCGGAGTGTGGAGAAATGGTGGTTTTGAAGCGGCGTGGGAGGGCTGCTGAGGTGGTCTTGTGGAGGGCCAGGCTGGTTGAGACGCAGCGGGGGTGTTCATGCCGGAGCACGCGGGGAGATCGAGGCTGGAGTTGTTTTCTCATGCGGCGCATAGATGGGTGAGGGGTGGAGAACGGGGCAGCAGTTGAGTTGCGGAGAGTCGTTGGACGACGTGCATGGAGTCTCCACAGACAGGGCAGTTCCAGTAGGTGGACGAGCCGGGGTGATCGGCAGCGGGCGATCGCGAGGAGGACCTTCTGATGTTGCCAGGCGATCCAGCGGCGGCTGCGCTCGATGAAGCCCTGCCCGGCATAGCAAACGATATCGGCCATCCCCAGCGGAGGCCGGTCTATGCGCTGCGTATCGCTCCTCCTGGTGCTCCGAGTTGCAGCATGTCGAGTGGGCTTGCGGTTGCGCTCAGATGACGTTGCGAGAGGTGTAGGTAGATCGTGGTCTCTTCGAGATCGCGATGCCCCAGCAGCATCTGGATGGTGCGCAGGTCGGTCCAGCGAGCTCCGGTGGCATAGAGCGTCATCAGCAGCATGCGATAGACCGGTGTCCGGGCCGCATCGATTAGTCGAGCGACCTCTTCATGGCTGAGCACCGGCGGAAGTATTGCCCAGGACTTATCCGCGCGGATGGGTGCCCATGCGTTGCCGCACCAGCCCCAATGCCAGCAGGATGCCGTGGAGCAGCGCTTCGGGGCGAGGTGGACAGCCTGGAATGTAGACGTCGACAGGAATAACTGCATCCACTCCGCCCAGCGAGGCGTAGTTGGTTCCGAAGATGCCTCCGCTGATGCCGCAGGCACCCACGGCCACCACCACCTTCGGATCGGGCGTCGCGGCCCAGGTCTTGCGCAGCGCCAGTTCCATATTGCGCGTCACCGGCCCGGTCACCAGCAACATGTCGGCATGACGCGGCGAGGCCACAAAACGAATACCGAAGCGTTCGATATCGTGAACCGGATTGTTCAACGCTACAATCTCCTGCTCGCAGCCGTTGCACGATCCTGCATCCACCTGGCGAATCGCGAGCGACCTGCCAAGTAGTTTATGGATGGCCGCTTCGATCCGCTTGCCAGGTTCCTCCGCAATGGGGCCGCTGCTGAATGACAGCAGCTCACCGTGGTGGCCGTCGGCTTGCAGGGCATATTCGGCGGTAATCACTAGGTCGCGGCGGTCCGTGACCGCAAGCTCGAACTGCTTGGTCATGCGCACCGCCCCATCGGCGGAGGCTTGCTCGCATTCGCCGCAGAAGATGCAGCGGCCGTAATCCACGGTGACCTGGCGAACTCCGTCGCAGTCGTGGATGGCGATGGCCCCGGTAGGGCACACGTCGGCCGCCGGACGAGCGTCGCTCCATGCTGCGAAGTCGAACTCTAGCCGTCCCCGAAACTGCTCGGCAAGGTGAGGCGCAACGCGCGGATATTCGGCCGTCACGGTGCCTATGCTGATCGATTTTTGGAGGATCTTAAACATAGGGTTATCGGTCCGTCCCCGAGTAGGACAAGTTGAAGCTCTTATTAATCACTGGAAAATCCGCAATGATATTGCCTTCCACCGCTTCCACAATGGCCGGCCAGTTATTGAGCGACGGGTCTTTCACCTTGCATCGTTCCAGACAGTTTCCGTAACCGGTGTGGACCCAGTGAACAATCTCGCCGCGCCAGCCTTCCACTGCTCCGATGGCGCAGCGGTCTGGCGGAATGGGCTGTGTAGGGGCGCGATGCGGACCATCCGGTAGTTGCGTAACCGCCGCGCGGACCATCTGAATCGATTCGCTCACCTCATCGATACGGACAAGCAGGCGGTGGCGGACGTCTCCCGCCTGGTACACGGGCACACGGAACGGCAGGTGGCGATAGGCCTCATACGGGTGGTCGCGCCGCAGATCCAGATCGACGCCGGAGGCACGTCCTGCCACACCAACGACTCCCAGCATGGATGCCTTCTCAGCGCGCAGGATTCCTGTGCGTTGCAGGCGCTCGCGTGTGGAGTTGGAAGATTGCAGCATCGCCACCAGATCGCGAAACTCGCGCTGCACAACCTTCAGCGTCTTCTCGATGGCTTCGACCTGGGTCCGCTGCCAATCCCTGCGCACGCCGCCCGGTGCAACCATACCACGCAACATGCGGCTTCCTGTCAGGGTCTCGCACAGTCCCAACAGAATCTCTCGCACGCGACCGGCATGGGCGTTGGCAATCACGAACCCCACATCGTTGGCGATGGCCCCGGCATCGGAGATGTGGTTCACAATTCGTTCCAACTCCAGCAGAATGGTGCGCTGGAACTGTGCCCGCGCCGGAACTTCGATCCCCGATGCCTGCTCTATCGCGCGACAGAATGCAGTGCCGTGGGAGAACGCCGAATCGCCCGAGATACTCTCTGCCAGAAACACTGCGCGCTGGATGGGAAGGTTCTCGAACAGCTTTTCGGTTCCCTTGTGGGTGTAGAACATGCGCAGTTGCAGGTACAGGATGGGTTCGCCGGCAACCGCGAAGTCGAAGTGGCCGGGTTCGATGATGCCGGCATGGACTGGACCAACCGGAATGTGGAAGACACCCTCTCCATGCGCGGGCCGGTAGACGTGCCGCTCCCCCTCAAACGGTGGCAGCACCGTGTCCAGCGGAAAATCCTTGCGCAGCGGATGCACGTCGGGCCAGTTATCGTGCAGCGCCACGCGCCGCGGGTTGGGATGGCCTACGGCTTCCAGTCCAAACCAGTCCTGAATCTCGCGCTCCTGCCAGTTGACGGCGGGGAACTCCGCGGCCAGCGATGGAAACGTGGGATTCTCCGCGGCAACCGATGCCTTCAGAATCAGCCAGCTTGGATCGCCCGGACGGTCGAAGACATAGTACAGATAGAAAACACCTTCCACCTGTACCCGGTCCTCGGCGAAAACTGTCACCAGTCTAGCCTGGTATCCAGACATCAGATGCCGTGCCATTGCGGTGGCGTCCGGGCCGTTCAGCAGAACCGTAAATTGCCCAGAGGCCGTTTCTTCCACAGCGCGAATCTGCTCCGGAAAACACTCGCGTAGATTGTTCAGCAAGGAAGTCATTGTCCACTCACCACATGTGCCGCCTGGCGCACCAGTTCAAGCAAGGGAGTCGGCACCCAGAATGCTATGACTACCAGCACCGAGGCAAGAGCCAGCAGCGAACCATCGCGCCAGGGACGGCGCTTTGCTGTAGGCGCATCGCTGCGCGGGCCCAGCACCATGTCGCCCACAAACAGCAGTGCGCCCGTAAACAAACCTGTCCCGAACAAGACGAATAAGACGCCGGTAAGTACATGACCGCCGGCTATGGCCGCGCGCACAATCAGAAACTCGCTCTGAAACAGGCTGAACGGCGGCATGCCTGTGATTGCCAGCATGGCCATGAAAAGCACGACGCCCGTCAGCGGCATGGCACGCATCACGCCGCCTTTGATTTTTGACAACAGGTCGGTGCGGAAGTGCTGATACACATTGCCCGCGCAAAGAAACAGAAGCGACTTCGCGATCGTGTGAAACACCATGTGCAGCATCAGGCCCAGGCTTCCCATCGCTCCCCCGATCCCCAGCGCGATGGCCATTATGCCGGCGTGATCAATGGTGGAATAGGCCAGCAGGCGGCGAAAATTTTTCTGCACCAGCACGAAAGGAACGGAGACGCCCATGGAGAGCAGGCCGAAGAGAAGCAGCAGGCGACCCGGATACTCCGAGCCGAGACAGCGGCTGGTCAGGATGTAATAACGGATCAGGCAGTAGAGTGCGCAATTCAGCAGTGCCGTGGAAAGAATCGCGGTGGTGGGCACCGGCGCCTCGCTGTATGCGTCCGGCTTCCATGTGTGCATCGGCGCCAGGCCCGCCTTGGTTCCATATCCCATCAGCACCAGGACGAAGGCCAGCCGCATCGACGTCTTGTCCAGTTGCGCGGCGTGCTGTGCCAGCACCGACCAGTTCAGCCCGCTCAGCCCCTCCGAACCCGTCAGGCCTCGCCCCGCGTAATAGGCCACCAGCGTCCCAAACAGCGCCATTGATACACCCACGCCGCCAATGATCGCGTACTTCCACGCAGCTTCCAAGGAGGTAACCTTGCCATAAAAGGTCACCAGGAACACCGATACCAGCGTGGTGATCTCCATCGCCGCCCACATCACTCCCAGGTTGTTGGCCACCACCATGAACAGCATGGAGAAGACGAACAGTGGCGTCAGCGTGTAGTACATGCGAAGCTGCGACCTCTGCTCTTTGCCGCTTGCATCGTCACCCAGCGCTCCGCTCTGCTGGTCGTTGCGAAGGTATCCGATCGTATAGGTGGTACAGACCAGCGCCACCGATGCCGTCAGCAGAACCACCAACGCGCTCAGTGCATCCGCATAGAAGAATCCGTTTGCCAGCGACACCGTGCCAGCGGCCAGTACGCGTGCGGCCAGTGCTACGGCGATTAGAAAGACCGCGCCAAACCCCACCAGGTTGGCCGCTTCCATGGCCGCTCGGCGTCGCGCAAGGAACGCCGCAGCGGCGGTGACAATCGGGACCAGCAATAAGGCGAGCAGCAGCATTTATCCTCTCAGCCTCCGCAACCGGCTCACATCCACCGACTCAAAGGTCTCGCGTATGCGATACACCAGTATGCCCAGCACCATCGCGGCCACCAGCACATCGAAGAAGATTCCCAGCTCCACAATCAGCGGCATCCCATAGGTCAGCGAGATGGCCGCGAGAAACAGCCCGTTTTCCAGCGACAGCAGCGCCAGCACCTGGGTCAGCGCCTTGCGCCGGTTGATCATGGTGAAAAATCCAATCAGGAACAGAGAGATGGCTACTGCAAGCGCGTTGTGCCCCAGGCCGGGCTCGCCCGGCTTGTAAAACGACTCCGCAACCACATAGCCCACCAGCGTCAGCCCACCCGCAATCACCACGGAGAGAGGCACGTTCACAATCGGCTCAATCTCTTCATCGATCTCCATCCGCTTTACCAGTCGTTCAAACAGGATGGGCACCAGCACCACCTTGACCATCAGGGTGAGCCCTGCGGCAACGTAGAGATGCGGTGCATGGTTATACCAGGCAATGGTGGCGGCAATCATGGCCAGGAAGAAGGATTGCGCCGCAAAGATGCGGATGTGCAGGACGATCCATCGCTGGGTCACCATCGCTATCTGCAGCACAAGCACCAGCGCCGCCATCAGTGTGACGATGCGGTCGCCGAATTGAAGATCGAGTACATGCGTCATAAGCATCAAAAGAGAAACGTGGAAACCAGGGCCAGCGACCCCAGGGTGAAGGCAACCGCCAGAAGTTCTGGCACACGGAAGAGCCGCATCTTGGCGTTCACGGTCTCCAACACAACAATCGCGCAACTTAACAAAAGCAGCTTCGCCAGCAGCCAGCCGATTCCCTCCACGGCTGCAAAGCCGAACCACGTCGGCTGCAGGCCAAATGGCCAGAAGCAGTTGATCAACAGCGTCATCAGGACGAGTTGTTTGATGGAGGCAGCCCATTCAAGCAGGGCTAGATAGGGCCCGGAATACTCCAGGATCATGGCCTCATGAATCATGGTCAGTTCCAGATGGGTGGCCGGATTGTCCACCGGTATCCGGCCCGTCTCCGCGATCAACACCAGTGCCAGCGCGGCGAACGCGAACATCTGCGCAGGCGCAAGAAAGCGCCAGTGTTGTCCAATGGCGGCACCGGCAATCTCGGTCAGGCCGGTCGAGCCTGCCCCGATCGCAACGGTGAAGATGGCCAGCATCATGGCCGGTTCGGCCAGTGCGGAGATGGTCATCTCGCGGCTGCTGCCCAGGCCACCAAACGAGCTCCCGCTGTCCATTCCGCTCAGTGCCAGAAAAAAGCGGCCCAGCCCAAGCAGGTAGATGACAGCCAGCACGCCGCCAAATAAACCCAGCGGCGCTTCGGCGGCAACCATGGGAATCATCAGGCCCGCCAGAACCGTGCTGAAGAAGACGACCCAGGGCGTTGCCGCGAAGATCCAGGAGGAGGTCTCCGGAACCACCATGCCTTTACGAAATAGTTTGCCCAGATCGCAGTACGGCTGCAGAATGCCTGGTCCGCGCCGCGTTTGCAGCCGCGCCTTCAGCGTGCGAATCACGCCCGTCACCAGCGGTGCCAGCGCCAGCAGCAGGAACAGTTGCGCCGCGTTCTCCATCAGCCGCTCCATCATGCTCGCACCCCGAACAACAAGAGCAGGATCAGCGTAATGAAGATGTACGCAAGATAGAGGTTGATGCTGCCCGCCTGAATGCCCTTCATACGGTTCGCTACGGCCATGATCCACTGCCGCAGAGGATCGTAAAGGTGCTTTTCAATGGGGTGCTCGATCTCGCTCTCGAAATGGATCGCGCTGGGGTAATAGGGCGACACCTCATACTCCGCCTGGATCTCCCGGCGCGGGCGATAGAGCGCAGAGAAGATCATGCGCAGCGGCTTTGAAAATGCCGTGGCCGTGTATTCGTTGTCGGCGGTCAGTCCAGGCAGTCCGCAATCCCACGCGGGCCCGCTCACGCTGCGACGCCTCCAGCGCAGGGCCAGCGGTAACGCGAACGCCGCGCCGGCAAGCAGAAAGAACAGTGCTATCCCGGCCGTGGAGATGGTGCCGCCATGGGCCGTCCCCGGCGACAGCGCCCAGCCGTGGGCCATCACTAGCGCGGAACTGGCGCGTACCCCTAGCGCCTGCTGCGTGATGGGATCGAAGACCCGCACGAACCAGGTGGCGCCCAGGCCCAGCGCGACGCATCCCAGCACAAGCACCGCCATTCCGGCACGCATCGGTAACGAGACCTCGCGCGCATCCGCCGCCTCCTCGCTGCGCGGCAGCGCCAGGAACGGAATCGCGAAGGCTTTCACAAAACAGGCCGCCGCCAGCGCAGCCGTCAGTGCCAGCAGAGAACCCGCAATGGGAAACATCAATCGCGTCAGGCTGTGCGTAGTGCCGAAGCCCGCCAGCAGCGCCTGGTAGGTGAGCCACTCGCTCACGAATCCATTCAAGGGCGGTAGTCCGGAGATGGCCACCGCGCCCACCAGGAAACACAGGGCCGTCATCGGCATCTGCCGGATCAGCCCACCCATCTTCTCCATGTTGCGCGTGTGCGTGGCCTGAACGACAGCGCCTGCACCAAGGAAGAGCAGCCCCTTGAAGATGGCGTGGTTGAACGTGTGATACAGGGCTGCAATCAGAGCAAGGGCGGCGAGATTCGCATACCCCAGCGAGCGAAACATCAGCGCGGCACCGAAGCCCATCAGGATGATGCCGATGTTCTCGATGCTGTGCCATGCCAGCAGGCGTTTCAGGTCGTGCTCCATCAGCGCATAAAGCACTCCTAGCAGGGCAGAAGTCACGCCCAGCCCCAGCAGCAGAGTTCCCATCCACAGTGGAGGTGGCCCATAGAAATCGAAGAAGACGCGCGCCATGCCGTATATGCCGGATTTGATAACAATGCCAGACATCAGCGCAGATACATTGCTGGGCGCAACCGGGTGGGCTTTCGGAAGCCAGATGTGCACGGGCACCACGCCCGCCTTCACCCCAAAGCCGAAGAGAAATAGCAGGAAAACGGTGCCCTGCCGGATCGGCGTCATCTGCGAAGCCAGCAGGTGAAAGCTGGAGAAGTCCAGACTTCCACTGGCGGAGCCGAGCAACAGGAATCCGATTAGAAGCAGACCCGTGCCCGCGTGCGACAGAATCAGAAAGAGCATCCCGGCGTTGCGCGTCTCTGCCTTTTCGTGCTCGAAGCTGATCAGGCAGTAGGACATCAGCGCCATCACCTCCCACGCCACCAGGAAGAAGAACGCGTTCGACGCACAGAAGACCATTGCCAGGCTCAGCAGCAGCAGGTTGAAGAAAAACCCAAAGGCGCCCAGGTTCCTCCGCCCTTCCATTGGCCGCAGATATCCGAAGGAATACAGCGAGACCGCGCCTGCCAGCGCCGCCAAAGTCACACTAAAGTAGGCCGACAGCGGATCCATGCGGATGGTCCAGCAGAACACCGGGTTGCCGAATGGTAGGTTGATCGCCGGGGAGCTGCCGCTGAAGATCGCCGCCGACGAACCCGCCAGAACCAGAAGCGAACCCACAAATGCCGCCCCGCATCCAACTCGGCGAGCGGTGGTCGGTTGACGCCAGACGGCCAGGCTGGCCATCGCGCCCACAAGCCACACGATGATTCCGCTCAGAAATAGCTCAGCTATCACCGCGCAAGCGCCTCGCTTTCCACTTCCTCCAGCATCTGAATCGCATCGGCCAGGTTGGTCTGGAAATACCGGCGCATCACGTCGAGCACCTCCAGCAGCACCGGATTTCGGATGGAGTAGAAGACCTGGTTGCCGTCCTTGCGGTTTGTCACAATCTGGCGACTGCGCAGAATCGCCAGGTGCTGCGACAGGTTCGCCTGCTCGACGCCGAGCTTTTCCTGGATCGTACGTGCGGAGTGCTCGCCCTCGCGCAACACCTCAAGAATGGCGATTCGCGTGGGATGGGCCAGGGCCTGAAAGATGCTCGCCTTATATGTCCGCAGTTTCTCCTGCATATAATAAGAATATTCTATATTCCGAATATACACAATGGATGATGGCCATAGTATGCGATCACGCTCATCGAAACCTGGCCGATCATCCGGAAGGACTAGCCAGCCGATTATCTTCTTGCCGAGCATTTAGACGGAACACATGTTCGCGAAGGCAATCCAGTAGTCCGGCAAGCTCGATCAGCCAGAGGGTCACCAGCTCCGTCACCTCAAACTGCTGGTTAGGGATGCTTGTCTAAACTGCGGAAGCTGTGAGCAGCACGTCAATGGGATGGCCTATGGCAGAGTAGGATAGTCCGGCCTCTGGCTTGGATTATCGGGTGGAATCGGATAGGTCTTGCTGCCGTCGTTCAGCTCAAGACGGACGTAATCCCATACAACACCAGTGGTGACGTCTCCGGCGGGTACGGTGAACGTCATCTCATTGGCGCCCGCCTTCATTAGCGAAGCGTCAAACTTTACGATGTACTGGTTCCATACGCCCTTGTTCGTGTTGTAACGCAGGGCGTTAGTGGAGACCGGATGAATGGTTCCAGCCTTCTGTCCATTGACCCCGACGTCCAGGGTAGTGCTGTCAGCCCCAGCCAGCGCAACACGCAGGATTGCGGTTCCCTGAGAGGCCTTCAACCTGTTGAACTTCACCGTCCATGTAGTGGCGCGCCCGTGTCCCCAGGCAGGCCACATGTCCTGCGTTCCGGTTGGATTATTTACCCAGCCGAAGGGTTGGTTGTAGGGGTCTTTGGCGGCAGGATTCAGCCATGCCGTTGTGGTGGAGTGAGGAACCTCCTGGAAGAACCAGTCCTTGGCTGGATTGCTCTTTCCGATGGTGTAGGTGATGTCGTTGGGGAACAAGCCTGCATAGCGCAGCCCCCAGCCCCAGAGCCAGTAGTTTGCGCCATCGCCCTTGAAGAATTTTCCGGCAGTACGGTCGGGATAGCCGATCTCCCATATCTGCTTGCCATAGCGCGCGGGTTTCCAGTCGATTTTTCCGAGGTCGATCTTCTTGCCCGCTTCCACGGTAACCTTCGCGGTCCGATCGTATTCGCCGAGGACTCCCTTGGCAAAAGCTCGCAGAACATAGGTGCCGGGCGTGATGTTAGCGATCGTGAATCTGCCATCCGCCGAGCCGTCGCTCCAGAACTCGTAGTAGTTCCCGTCGTGTGGCCAGGTTACGATGTTGCCGTTCCCGGGTCGCAGTTGAAACCCGGTCCCGCTTCCTGTGTAGTTTGCGTGCGTGAGGCCGACGGTCAGATTGGGTAGCGTCTTATTAGTTGCCTGCGGGTCGTCGAGAACGAGTTGCCCGGTGACCGTGCCGCGCTCCGCCTTATGCGCGTAATCCATACCCTCAACCCAGTCAAAGGGCCATGCGGCCTTGACTGACTTCGCCTTGACCATTGCGTCATTCCAGAGTGCGAGAGCGTTGTCATGCCAGACCTTGGGCGTAGCCAGCGTGCCGCTTCCATAGCTGGCAGTGAACTTGTCGAGGTCAGCCTGCGTCGGGTCCTTAGGTTTATCGATTGAATTGAAGTAGACGAAGATCGGGCCAATGACGTGCTTCCAGTCTTCGCCGGCGGGAATGTCGGTGTTCGCGCCTCCACCATAGTGGCCGGAGGTCCAGTAAACCTGAATGGTGTTATTCGAACCAAACGCCCATGGGCCATTCAGATCCAACTTTTCGGCGCCGCCCCCAATATATTCGGTGGATGGGTTGATCAAATAAACGCCAATGTGGTCTTTGGGGCTGGAGAAGCCCCAGGCAGGATGCTGGTACATGACGCCGCTGTAAGTGTATTTGTGCTCGACCGAGTTCTTATAGAAGCCGGTCATCTGTATGGTCTGCTCCTTGGCGTGAATGACGACGCCAGTATGCACGTCTTCATCGGCGGGTGTAAACATCATGCGGTCGGCGTCGACGGTGAACAAGTTAAAGTTCGGATTGAGCTGGACGTCGAATTGGCTTTCTCCCTCGTGCGCGGCGGGATACGAGGCCGGGTGGGAAAACTCGGCATAGGCGTAATAGCCGCTCTGGCCGCGCTCCAGCGTGTAGCGTAATTCAATGTCCATGCGTCCGTTGTTTACGCCCTTCACTGCGACCTCAGCGCGTTGGCCTCCGTTCTTCGCCGGGTCGATGGTCACCGAGGGGGTCACCGTGCCGGCCGGAATCTGTTCCCAGGTCGGAATCTGAGTACCCATGGGCGTCTGCGGCGTGTGGTACACATCGCCCCCGGTTTGGAACGGAGGTTGCAACGTATTAATGCCGTGATACACCACCTGCTGCACACTGCCGATCTTTTTGATTATCGTTGCCTTGATGATGCCGTTATCCATAGTCCAGGTGTCGCCGTTGTCGGTGAGTGTGACCGGATCGTTGACCGTGACTTTGGCCACCCTCGGCAGCGCAGGGCCGGCAGGTTTAGCTTGAGCTACAGGCTTCGCTGGGGTTGTCTGCTGTGCCTCTGCTCCGGTTGTCAAAAGAACTGCCATGGCAAGAAACGTGGATACGAAGAGGGGCCGTAATTTGAACATGATGCAACCTTTCAGGGCAAACCATGAGGGGTATGGGCTAATGTTTCTGTTAGCGAGAGAACTATAGGCGGATGGTCCTTCTGCCGTCAATGAGCCGGTGATCGGCCCCGATATTCCTGAACCATGTGGGTAGCAGGACTAGATTTGGTTGAGCAGCCCACAAAGGGTTGACCCGGGAGCAACCGGCCAGGACTTTAGGATTGCCAGCTTCGGCACATGGCCAATCCTCGGCGAGTTACAGTAATCATACTGTCAACATCCCAGGCCTTGGCCTAACAACCCGGAACCGTATCCGTCCGAACCGGCAGAAGAAGGAACCATGCAACGACGCAAGTTTTTAAGACTCACCTCTCTCGCCGCTGCAGCATCTGCTCTGCCACAATTCGCAACTCTGACTTGTGCACAGACTGCACGCCCGCACACCGTAGCTGGCAAAACTAACGTCAAGCCGAAGGCAGTGAGATGGCAGCCGCAAGACTTCTCCTTCGCAACGAGGACAACGCCGGACAATCCATTTGTACTGCCATTCTCCGCAGAGGTGACCGGGCCGAAGGGAGTGCGACTTACCGTTCCTGGTTTCTACGACGGGCAAGGGACGTGGAAGGTACGCATCGCGCCAACTGAAGTGGGCCCGTGGTCTCTGGTGACGAGCAGTACCGATCCCGGACTCGATCGGCAGCGGGTAGATTTTACCTGCGTCCGCAATCCAAATGGCGCGGTCCACGGCGGACTTCGCATCGACTCCCAGCATCCCACGCAATTCGTCTATGAGGATGGCACGCGCTACTTTCCGATGGGGTACGAGTGCGACTGGCTATGGGCGATGGACAGTGCCGATCCGCAGCTTACGACCATCAATCCATTTCTCGACAAGATCTGCAGCCATGGATTCAACTTCATCCTCCTGAATACCTACGCGCACGACACAAGTTGGCGTAATGGACACACGGCAGACGATGACTTTGGGCCGCCGCCTCTGTATGCCTGGGAGGGTTCAAACGACAAGCCGGACCATAGCCGATTCAACCTTACCTACTGGCAACACTACGATCGCGTGATGGATGCCATGTACCGGCGCGGCATCGTCGCGCATATTTACCTGCGGGTCTATAACAAGCAGGTCAATTGGCCGGCCAACGGCAGCGCAGAGGACGATCTTTACTATCGCTGGCTGATTGCGCGGTATGCTGCCTATCCCAACGTCACATGGGACCTTGCGAAGGAGGCGAACAAGGAGAGAGATCTGGAAGCCAAGCTGGTGCGCCTGCGCGCCTTTCGCGCCAACGATCCCTACCATCGACTGCTGACCGTACACGACGACAAGGCCACCTACGACAGCGGCGCATACAACGGCGTGGTGGACTATCGCACCGACCAGCAGCATACGGAGTGGAGAAAGGTGATGCTCGCGCATCGGGCGCAGCACGCATGGCCGGTGATCAACGCGGAGTTTGGCTACGAGTGCGGGCCAAAGGGCTTGAGCGACAAAACGTATAGCTTGGCGCAGACACCGGAAGAGATCTGCCGGCTTGGCTGGCAGATGTATATGGCGGGTGGCTTTGCGGCTTACAACTACACTTACACCGCGTGGGACGTGATCCGGCCGCTCGATACCCCAAAGGGATACGAATACTTCAAGCATCTACGCGATTTTTTCGTCGCAACGGATTACTGGAGAATGAATCCGGTAGAAGGAGTCGTCCACGATGGCACTTGTCTGGCGGAGGCTGGGCGTGAGTACGTCGTATATCTCGATTCCGCACAGCCCTTCACGATTACCCTGCAAGGTCTGACAGGGTCACTCAAGGGCGAATGGTACCAACCTCTGACAGGCGTTCGCGTGGGAGCGGGGATGATTGGCGCTGGTGCCTCTGAGTTGGCTCCGCCGACGCAGTGGGGCAGCGATCCGGTTGTCCTACACCTGACCCGTGGCAAACGAGTAGCAGCGGCTGTTGCGTGAATTCCATACCGCAATCGAGGCCGGATTCCACGCTATATGCCAAATTCCTCCGAAGGCGCGTGGCGAGTGCCCTCGGAGATGGCTGATCCAGCGGCATTTCTATCCTGACTAAACCAATCCAGGATGGTGGAGACTATTCGAGAGTCGGCACGTCGGGCCGTTGATTGTCGGGCGGAGTTGGATAGGTCTTACTGCCGTCGTTCAACTCCAGACGGACGTAATCCCATACCACTCCGGTGGTGACGTCTCCATCTGGAACGGTAAATGTCATGTCATTCTCGCCTGCCTTCATCAGGGAGGCATCGAACTTCACGACGTACTGGTACCACACGCCTTTGTCGGTGTTGTAACGGAGAGCATTGGTGGCGACCGGGTGGATGCCGCCAACATCCTTTCCATTGACGCCGATGTTCAGGCTGCCGGCGGCGCTGGGTACGGTGCCGCTTCCCCCGTCTGCCCCTGCCAGTGCGATGCGCAGGATGCCCTGGCCCGTGGAGGCCTTGGGCATATTGAACTTCACCGTCCAGGTAGTGGCGCGGCCCTTGCCCCACTGCGGCCATGGATCATCCGTGGAAGCAGGGATGGCCACCCAGCCGAAGCGCTGGTTGGCGGGGTCCTTGGCGGCGGTGTTCAGCCAGGCAGTGGTGGTGGAGTGAGGCACCTCCTGGAAGAACCAGTCCTTGGCGGGATTGCTCTTGCCGATGGTGTAAGTGATGTCGTTGGGGAAGAGCAGGCTGTAGCGCAGTCCCCAGCCCCATAGCCAGTAGTTGTCGACGTCGCCCTTGAAGAACTTGTCTCCGGTGCGGTCGGGATATCCGATCT
>Ga0073936_10003734_pt1 | contig 21576 bp, 12 predicted proteins | sample AliMusrvi5mmetaG_FD_87041 | JGI IMG/M metagenome (GOLD analysis project Ga0073936, IMG submission 87041) | Freshwater lake bacterial and archeal communities from Alinen Mustajarvi, Finland, to study Microbial Dark Matter (Phase II) - Alinen... | ecosystem: Environmental > Aquatic > Freshwater >... | reverse complement strand
TCCATTTGCAACTTCTCCGAAGTTACAAATGGTGCGGAAATCCATACCAGAAAATCCGTGAAATCCGTGTAATCTGTGGTTTCAAGAACGAATCTTGGATTTCAACTTCCGTTTTCGGCTTGAAACCTACAAGAGTCAGGACCGCGTGGCGATGGATGGTCCACGTCGCCAATCGGTGAAGCTGTAGAACGTCTATATCCACCGATGACCGGCGATTAGACGGTGGTTGAGTTTGCGGTTGTGGGGCTTGCCGGCTATTCGGTGGGACGCCTTGTTTGCCTTTGGTCTTGGCCGGTTCTCGTGCTTGCCAATTGTCAGAATAACTTCTTTTGAGCGGTGTGGATCGCAGAGGCCACTGCTTGAAGCAATTCGCCCAAGGGCTTGAGTGGCCCGTCAGTGTCATCGAGTGTCACGAGCGATTCCACAAACTTATCCTCATGCTCCTTGCGCGCCAACGCGAGAGCGTCCAGGCGCGCGTCGATCCGTTTCTTCGTCTCGGGATCCAGGTCGGCCGCAGCCTTCACGGCATAGTCAAACAGAATGGAAAGCTCCCCATCGTCGATCCACACACCACAGCCGGATTCGCACCCATCTACCAGAACCTGGCTGCTGTATCCATAAAGGTAGCGCTTCATGCCGGAGTTGCACCTGGGGCATTTTAGATGGATGTCACCAGGTTGTTCGTTGGCAATGATCTCACCCTTCAGACTGATCTCGAGATCCGTTGAAAGGGACGTTTCCTTGCCCGAGTCGAGAAGAGCGCGGAGTTCTTCACTATCAAACCACACCCCTTCGCAGGACTTGCATTGATCAAGGTGGAGGCTCGAAACGGTGATGGTGCTGAGCTCGTGAGTCTTGCAGCGTGGACATTTCATGGTATTTTCTGAGTTTGAGATGGCAAGGTGGGGTGAATTTCAGGTTCGTGTTGGCTGGAGCGCGATTCCAACGTTTGGCAGGACGTGCGGGCCTGCCATCCGGCTACCGGGGGGCATCCTTCGACGTCGGGGTTGAGGATTGATCTTTCACGGGAACCTTGTCAGCGGGCTGGGTAGCCGGTTGGGCAGGGCCCGGTTGTTCTACCCTCTGCCACCCGATGCTAGCGCCTAAGCCATATGGGGGACTCGGCCCTCCATCCACCCGTTCGAGTAGCGGATTGGAATGCGATGATGTGTCAAATACAAAGCGGAACCTCTCGATGAGATAGCCTTCCCTCGTTCGCTCCAGAAAGCGCAAATGGCTGGCCCTATCCCTCGCAGCAAAGAAACCTTCCGCCTTCTTGTCGACTCTGGGGGCGTCTTCGAATGAGTAGAACGTCGTGCTTGTCGCTAATTGTGGAAATTCCGCTGAACCAACCGGGACAACAAATGGGTCATGTTCGCACTTCACCTCAAATTTCTGATCTCCGTTCACCCACAGCCACTGACCCGGCTTCTGTTGTATTATGGCGGGCATTATTAGGCCAGATTCCGATATCAAAAATGTGAATCGTCGCGTCAGGTCGCCAACGATGAACGACAGAATGCCGTTCTCAATCTTCACCGGATAAGGACCAGAATCGGTGATTGTAGGCGTCTTTCCACCAATGCCGTGATACTCCGTGACCCGAAACGCGATCTTCCAGTTTCCATCGCTACGGGTGACTATGGCCATCTTTGACCACCCGGAGCCAACGACTGTTCGCATGCCATGATGAAGCCATTCACCTTCGATCAACGTATCCGATCGCAAATTGGTTGATTGATCGGCGCCACCAGCTTGAGAGATCAGCGACAACAGTAGAAACAAGAGTCTTCGTGTCATATTGTAGAACGCTTAATGTGATGCCACCGCGCTAATGGGTGGCCTTGCTGGGTGATTGGGTGGAGAATGGGAGGTTGGCATCCATGATTAGCCTTTGCTGGTAAGAAGCTCCGGTTGTTCTAGTCGAACGCGACTCATGAATTCATCGAAACGCTTCTCGGCTTCAGGAAGGTGGGTGGCTAGAAAGACCGTCCAGTCATAATCTCCCTCAATGGCATGGCATAGCGACAAATGCATCACTCTGTTATTGAGCAACTCGCAATCCTCTTTCGTCCAGAGCCACTGCGACTGATAATCAGGGAAAAATGCTACTGCCGACGCCTCGGAGTTCTTTCCGAAGAATTCATTCACCTTACGCAAGAAGCTGAGTGAGGACTCGATGAGCGCGTTGCGAACTGTCGTCTCAAACGGATGCCCAGATCCCAAATAGCCAGATGGGCAGAGTCGGTTATACTCGCGAAACGCTCGGGCTTGCTGCAACACATACAGCATATCTGTGAGGAACGTCTGTTTTTGGGTGGTTGTCATTATTTTCTCTAGGCTAACGCCTCACTCTGCCGCAGGGCGAGAGGGTGGTTTCGGGTTGGAATTTGTTGAGTTGCTGCCTGTCGGCAGGAGTGATTTGTTCGGCTGATTGCTTTGCCGACTATTGATTAGGCGTCTCAATGAATCACTGCATAAGAAAATGTCCTTCTCGAGAATCCCAGATGAGGCTACCTCAGCAAACCATTCATCTTTTGCATTTGGATTGCGCATGATCGCTTGCATCCTGTCACAATCTGATCCCCTTATCGATCTCTTGAGAATCCGATGAAATTCGCTCTCAAGCAGCGAAGTATCGAACGATGGATGCCGCAATAGCTGCACGGTCATCTGATCATCGAGTTCGTATAATCGCCCAAGCGTCGACGGTGAATAATCGACATCCTGATTTTGGATAGACATCCTGTATGCCTGACGCTTCTCGTCAGTCGCTCTATACCAACTCTCCCGGAGTGAAACCTCAGGATCCTTGCGCAGTATGGAATAGAAATGCTCATAACGTTGATTCGAAGCCGCGGATTGCGCCATGCTCTTCTTCATATTCACCTTCGCATCATATTTTGCGATTGGATATCCGATCACTCCAGTCAAGAATGCTATAAGCAAAGCCCCAATAAAAGCTAGTGGTGGCCGTTGAGTTTCTGAAATGCCGCGTATAATTGGAAGTGCGCCTGCAAGAACAAGAAAGCCCAGGGCACCCGCTCCAAAACCAAGAGCGAGATAAACTAGGGGTTCCAAACTCCATGCGCTATCCGAAAGTCCCGCGAGCTTCGCGCCGAGCAATGCGAACATTGCGCCAAGTAGCGCACAAACAACCATCAAGATAAAGCCACCTATTATTTTCATTTTCTGCCGACAGTATTGTTCAATGACGTGCGGCGTTAACAATTGTTCAACGAACCCGTCGTTGAACAAGGGGCAAATGCAACCCGGACGGGCACATCTCTGGGGGGACTGCTCATGAAAGGGTTCTTAGCCCTCCATGGTCAGCCAGGCAAGCGGAAAGCGCGGGAGGTCGGAAATATCCTGGTCTTTTTCTGGCGGGGGCTTCGGCTCAATTCGAGCGGGCGGGCGGCTGCGGCACCCGGTCGCTCAGGGAGGTGGAGGTAAATGGTGGTTTGGCGGAACTGCCGGTCGGTCGGATGCGTGGAGCGGCTGAGGGCGGTGGAGAACGCGGTGGTGGCGTCGGCAGAACGCTGACGGGCCGCGGGGCAGGCTGACCGTCCGATGGGGTGCCAGATGATGCTGACATGCATTACAGATAGCATGGTCAAAAGAACACTGCAAAAAAGATTGTCGAAATTCAATGGATGGTGATTGGCAATGATGAGGCCGACCGTTGCGTCTCTAACGAAAATTGGGCGACAAAACGAGCGTTTGAATGCATCGTAACCCGTTGATTGTGAGGAGGAAATCTATTAAGCGGGGCGACAAAGTGGAAATGACCGGCAAAGAAGCTATTGTATTTTCCCGGCCGCACCATTCAAATACCCTCATGCGAACACGCCACATCATTCTGCCGATCCTCGCCTGCCTCGCCGCCTGCGGACCGTCCACGCCGTCCGCCGCGCGAGCGCGCCATCAACAAGGCGGCCTGCCACCGGAGCGCCCGCCCCTTGTTTCGGGCGTGGCAGGACCGAACGACATCGGGCTCTTCCTCGCGGGGATGCCAGTGCGGCGCGGAGCCGTCTTGTCCGGACTCCAGCAGACAGCGGAATATCAGGTGCACCGCAGTGAAATGTGCGCCCTTTGGGACTACTGCTCCCTGCGTTTGAACCCCATGCGAACCTGGTCCGACAGCGAACTTGCGCCGGTCGTTGTCGGCGGCGGCACGGTGCTCTACCCCTTTGGCGGGCCGGACCTGCTCTATGTGAACACCCTGTTTCCGAAGGCGCGGACCTACGCGCTGATGGGATTGGAAAAGCCGGGAGATGTCCCCGCGTTGGAAGCGATGCCGCAGGGCGAGGTTCTGGCAGCGCTCAAGACATTCCGGCAGGCCACCCGCTATCATCTGGCAAACGGGTTCTTCGTCACCGAGGACATGCGATCCGACTTGCAGCGGAGCGCCCTGCGGGGTGTCACCCCCATCCTGCTCAGCACTGTGGCGCTTGCCGGCGGCCGGGTCGAATCCATCGGCAGCATCGCCGCCGGCGGCAAACCCGGTGTCGAATTGCGGTTTCGCGACGCCGCAGGCAAGTCGCACCGTGCCATCTACGTGGAGGGGGATTTGTCCAATTCCGGATTCAACGGCGCGTATCGCCAGTGGTTGACCGGTCTGGGCGGCAACATCACGTATTTCAAGGCGGCGTCCTACCTGATGCACGACAGCCAATTCTCACAAGCACGCGATTTCTTCCTCGCTCAATCGCGGGTCATCCTGCAGGACGACTCCGGCATTCCCTTCCGCTATTTCTCACAGGACTGGACGCTGCGGTTCTTCGGAAATTACAACCAACCCATCAACCTCTTCTCCAAGTTCCGGCAGGATGACTTGCGGCAAGCTTATCGCACGCATCCGACAAGCACGCTCCCCTTCGGCGCAGGCTATCGCATCAGCCAATTGGAGGGCAATCTGCTGCTCGCCATCAAGCACTGACCGCTTGCACCTCAACTGCCACGTGCCGCAATTGGCCGCCGCGGGTGGCGTGGCCGCCTATTTCAGCAACTACGAGGGCCACCCTTTGCCTCGCCGACCTTGCCGTGGAAAACCAGGCAAACCTATCGCGAGAAAAACTCCCTGGATCGCGTTTCCCCGCGCAAGCTCCTCGCGGATCGCGGCGAGTGGCCGGTGACGTGAGGGGGCGGCACGCCAAATCCCTTATATATATTTTAAAAATGTGTAAGTTGACCGGGGGGCTCATGAGTAGTTGGAAGAGTATAACAACTCACGCCCGTGAAAACCAACCAATCGTTTGTTAGGGTTTTGTTCGCCGCGCTCGGCCGCCTCGCCGGCTCTTTGTTTGGCCAAATGTCGTGGTCCGCGCCGCCCTGGCTGGCGTGCTGCGGCCGGCGTGCCGTGGCGTGCCGGGACACTCTCAAGGCGCATCCGCGGGCCGCCGCACTCAGCCTGTTGCTGCTGGCGGGGCTGGGCGGCGGCGCGTGGCAGGCGTGGCGTTGGTGGGAATCCCACAAGCCGCGCACCTTTGCACACAACGCATCGCGCGAGGTGAAAGTGACGATGCAGGCCCCGCCCGCCGTGCCAGCCGGCACGCCGGACAAGGATCTCAAGCCGGGCCCGCTGCGCATCACCTTCGCCGGCGCTCCAGTCGCACCGCTGGAAAAAATCGGCAAGGACGCCGCGGAGGCGGTCACTCTCGAACCCAAGACGCACGGCAGATGGACCTGGCAGAACGGCTCGACGCTGGTGTTCCAACCGGATGAGCACTGGCCGCCGGACATCGACCTAACAGCCAGACTGAGGCCTTCGGCGCTGGCCGGGGACCTGCACCTCGACAGGGAGGCCGTCACCGTGAAAACCCCGCCCTTGGTCGCCGGCTTGAAGGATTTCTCGTTTTACAACAGCCCGCAAGACCCGTCGGTCTATCAAGTCGTGGCCGAACTCAAGCTCAGCCATCCGGTGGCGCTGGAAATGTTGCGGCAGCGGCTGCGCATGGAGGTGCTCGGCGGCACCCCGCTGTTCCTGGCCGGCACGCAGGGCGCCTCGGTGTTCACCGTGACCGCCGATCCGGCCTCGGCACGCCGGTTTTTCGTCCGCAGCCGCCCGATCCTCGTGCCCCTCAAGGAGGATTTTGTCAAACTCACCGTGCCCGCCGGGCTGGTGTCCGAGCTGGTTGGCACGCCGCTGGCCAAGGACGTGGTGGCCAAGACCCGCGTACCGGACAAATTCAGTGGCCTGGTACTCGGCAAGGCCGAAACCCGGATCATCCGCACCGACGAGGGCGAGCCGCAACAGTTCGTGTTCATCACCACCAATCTGGACATCGACAGCGCCGAGATCGCCAAGCGCATCGGCCTGTGGTGGCACAAGGACGGCTGGTTTGACAAGGACGGCAACCTCGTCTTCAAGAAACTCGAGGCCACTGCCACCAAGATCGCGCTGGTTCCGGTGGAAAGCGAAGCGCCGGTCGGCAAGCAACACGCCTTCCGCTTCATCGAGCCCCGCACCAATGGCTCCCTGCTGGTCCGCATCGAGGAAGGCGTGAAGTCCCCCGGCGGCTTCGAGACCGACACCCGTTTTGAAAAAGTCCTCGAAGTCCCGCCATTTCCGCGGGAAACCCGTCTGCTAGGCAAAGGCAACGTGCTGGCGCTGGAGGGCGAGCGCAAGCTCATCGTGCAATCCCGCGGCATCGATCACCTCCGCATCACCCTGAGCCGGGTGCCGGTCTCGAAATTCCAGCAGCTCATTTCGTGCACCTATAGCAAGATATTCAGCGGGGAAACCGGCTCCAAAGACGACTTCGTCCAGAAATGGCGCAAAGTCGTCGCGGTGGAGCACCACAACGAGTGGGAGGCCACCCAAACCGTCATCGACATTGCGGAAGCCCCGCCGCTGACCACCCCGGACCAACTGCCCGGCGGCCGCGGGGTGTTTTTCGTGACCGTGGAACCCGTCAAAAAGGCGGATGTCGAGGAGCCCGATGATGATGTTTACTCGCGCATCGAACCCAACACGGAATCCCGAGGCGAGGAATGGCAGGAAAAGAATGACGATGAGGATTCCGACCAAGTTGCGGACGGTTGGCAGCGCGACGAGGGCGAAACATCCGAACGCCTGATCATGGCCACCGATCTCGGATTGTTAGTCAAGGCCGCCGCCGACGGCTCGCGCGACGTCTATGTCATGGCGCTCGGTGCCGGCAAGCCTGTGGCCGACGTGGAAATCCGTGCCCTGGCCCGCAACGGCAGTGTGTTAGAGAGCGCCAAGACCGATGCCGGCGGCCACGCCCGCCTGAATCCCTTCACCGGCTGCACCGGCGAGCGGATGCCGGTGGCGGTGTTGGCCGCGAAGAATGGCGACACCTCGTTCCTGCCCTTTAGCGAGCACCAACTCCCGGCGATGAATTACTCGCGCTTCGATATCGACGGCGTCGTCGCCTCGCGCATCAAGGCGGTGGAGGCCTTCGTCTTCACCGAACGCGGCGTCTATCGGCCCGGCGATGTGGTCCACGGCGGCTTCATTGTGCGCCGCCGCGATTGGCAACCGGTCTTGGAAGGACTGCCGCTGGCCATCACCCTAACCGATTCCCAGGCGCGGGTGCTCGCCACCCAAAAGACCCGCCTGCCCTATGATGGGTTTTTCGCCTGCGATTTCCCCCTGCCGGATGCCGCGGGACTGGGCCTCTATCAACTCGCGGCGGACGTCCTCGACGGCGACGGCAAAACCTTGTTCCGCCTCGGCCGCGCCGCCTTGCGGGTCGAGGAATTCCAACCCGATCGCATGAAGGTAAGCACCAAGCTCGACCCCGCACCGCCGGCGGGATGGCTCGCCTGCGAGGCCGCCGACGCGGTGGTTTCCGTGCAGTCGCTCTTTGCCGAGCCCGCACCCGAGCGCCGCGTCACCATGCGCATCGAGTTGTCGCCCGCCGATTTCGGCTTCCCGCAATGGCCGGGCTATGCGTTCTACCTCGCCGAGGATGAACAAGCCAAGTCCCGCGCCGGCCGCACCATCGAGTTGGGCGAAACCAAGACCGACGAGCAGGGCAACGCCACCTTCAAGCTGCCCTTCGACACCCTCAAGGACGCCACCTTCCGCGCCGCCATTCTAACCGAAGCATTCGAGCGCGAGGGCGGACGCAGCGTGCGCAGCGCCACCTCCTGCCTCGTTTCACCTAACGAATCGGTGATCGGCTGGAAAACCGACGGCTCTCTCGACAACCTCGCCAAGGACAGCGGGCGCGCCCTGAAACTGCTCGGCGTGGGCCGCGATTTGAAACCCGTGGCAATCGACGCTTTGCGCCGCCGTCTGATCGAAATCCGCCAGGTCTCGGTGCTCACCAAGCTCGACAACGGCAATTACGCTTATGTTTCCACCCGCAAGGAACGCCAGGCCTCCGAAGAACCTGTCAGCCTGCCCGCAGGCGAGACCGACTATCAAGTCCCCACCGCCAAGGCCGGCGACTTCCGCATGGAACTCGTCGATGCGGACGGCGAAGTGCGCTGTGCCGTGCCGTTCACCGTGTTAGGCAAGGGCGATGCCAACGCCACCGTCGAGCGCAACGCCGAGCTGCGCCTGCGCCTGTCGGCGGACGAGATCGTGCCCGGCGGCGAGGTCAACGTGCATCTATCAGCCCCGTATGCCGGCGCCGGCCTGGTGACGCTGGAGCGCGATCGGGTGATTGTCTCACAGTGGTTCACGACGAGCACCAAGGAAAGCACGCTGAAGATGAGAATTCCGGCGGATGCCGAGGGCACCTATTATATCAATGCCGCGTTCGTGCGCTCGACTTCCTCGCCCGAGGTGTTCCACAGTCCGCTGAGTTATGCTGCCGCACCAATCAAAGTGCTCGCGCCGAAGAAAACCCTGGCCTATCAACTCGATGCCCCGCGCGAAGTCAGGCCGGGCACGGAAGCGGTCTTCGGCATCGTTTCTAACAAACCGACCCGTCTCGTGGTCTATGCCGTGGACGAGGGCATCCATCAAATCACCGCCTACAAGCTGCCCAGGCCGCTGGATTTCTTCCTGCGCAAGCAGGCGCTCGAAGTGCGGACCCAACAGTGGCTCGATCTGTTGTTGCCGGAATACCGGTTCCTCAAGGCCGCGGCGGCGTTCGGCGGCGATGGCGACGCGGCACTCTCGATGCACCTCAACCCCTTCAAGCGCCGCCAGGAGCCTCCCGTCGTGTTCTGGTCCGGCATTGTCGAGGCCGGCCCGCAACGCACCGAGGTGAAATGGAACGTGCCGGACTATTTCAACGGCAACCTGCGCGTCATGGCGGTGGGCTGCAACGCCGGAGCGGTCGGCACCGCGGAAGCCGCCACCCTGGTAAAGGCCCCGATCATCGTGCAACCCAACGCGCCCGTGTTTGTCTCACCCGGCGATGAATTCGAAACCGCGGTCTCCGTCTTCAATCATCTTGATGTGGCCGGCACTAGCACGATCAAGCTCACAGCCAGCGCATCCACGCATTTTGAAGTGGTCGGCGAAGCCACTGCATCGCTGTCGCTGGCAGGCGCTGCGGAGGGCATCGCGCGCTTCCGCTTCCACGCCAAGGACAAGCTCGGCGCGGCGGAGTTGAAATTCGAGGCCAGCGGCGGCGGCGAAACCGTCCGCCGCGCCACCACCCTGAGCGTGCGGCCCGCCACTCATCATCTGACCCGCGTGACCACCGGCTGGTTCCGCACCGGTTCGACCGAAACCAAGGTGAGCCGCACGCTCTATCAGGAATTCCGCCACACCGAGGCCACCGCCAGCATCGTGCCGCTCGGCCTGGCCCGCGGCTTGGAAGCATACGTCCGCGAGTATCCCTACGGCTGCTCAGAGCAAATCACCAGTCGCGCAATGGTCAAACTCGTCGCCGCCACCGAAGCCGATTTCGGCCTCACGACAAAGGACGCCGCGGACGCCTTGCGCTCGGCCATCAGCCAGCTTGCCTCGCGCCAGCGTGCCGACGGCGGCTTCGGCTATTGGTGCGCGGGTTCGTCCTCGGACTTCGAATTTCACTCCCTTTATGTGCTGCATTTCCTCAGCGAGGCCAAATTGTCAGGCCACGCGGTGCCGGAGGCATTGCTCAATGGCGCGGTGAAATACGCCTCCCGCACCGCCCGTGCCAACGTGGGCTCGGTTTACGAGGCGGAGCTGCAGGCGTATGCGATCTATCTGCTAGCACGGAACGGCGGCAACCCGGCGCCGCAACTGCTCAATCTGCGCGACACCCTCGCGTCCCGCTTCAAGGGCCAGTGGGAACACCGCGCCGCCGCCGCCTGGATGGCAGCCACCTACATGCTGCTCAAAAAGGACGGTGAGGCTAACAAATTATTGGATGCCTGTCTCAAGGGCCGCGCTGGCGGGAAACCCGGCAATAAGAACGAACCCTGGTCATACTATCGGACACCGGCGATGGAGGACATCGGCATCTTCTACATCCAATGCCGCCATTTCCCCGAGCGTGCGAAGAAGTTCGGCATCGACGATCTGGAGCCGATCATGAAACCGCTGCGCGATCAAAGCTTCAACACCCTCTCGTGTTCCTACATGACGCTGGCGTTGAAGGCCTACAGCGATCTGGCGCGGAGCACCGGCGTCGAGGTTTCGATTCTCGGCCTCGCGGCTGGCAATGCCGCGCCCAAGTTGCTCGCCGGCCCGGGCCAGGGGATCCTTCGCGCCGCCTTCGGCCCTGACACCACCGCGCTTCGCTTCGAGCGGAAACAAAACGGCAGCGGCGATATCGGCGCGTTTTTCCAGGTTGTGGAACAAGGGTATGACTCGGGAAAACCCGCCGGCCCGGAACGCAGCGGGTTGGAAGTGTCCCGTGAAATCACTCGCGCGCACAAGGACCAGGCGCTGCGTGCCGGCGATCCGGTGGATGTGCTGCTGCGCGTGCGCAACGTCTCCGGCCGCAACCTAACAAACCTGGCGGTGGTCGACCTGATGCCGGCCGGCTTCGAGGTGCTGGCTGGCGATTTGAAGTCCGGCGCCAACACGGTGGCGGGCACCGAATTCGCCGAGCTGCGCGAGGATCGCACGCTGTTTTTCCTCGGTCTCGCGGCCAACGCGGAGTGGTCGGTGAAGTATCGCATGAAAGCCGTATGTTCCGGTGCCTTCGCGGTGCCGCCCGCCCTCGCGGAAGACATGTATGATCGCGGCCTCCACGGCGTCTCCACCCCCGGCCGGATCGCCATCGAGCCAGCCAAATGAAGCCGGGCGATGAGGCCGACCGCTCACCCGTCAATCTCCAAAGCCTCGGCGTTGAACATATTGCGACCCATTTCATCCGGTTTCCGGAAGGCCGCTGACATCATGTCCTCTTCGTGCGATTGGATCTGCAGCAACGCATGCAAGCCATGCATCCTGGCCGCTGCTTTCAGGGAGCCGCGGATTGCAGCCGCCGTGTGACCTTGCCTGCCAATCAGCATCGTCACATCCCTTTTCACGAGCACCAGCTTGAAGCGCCACACATTCGACTCGATTTCCTGAATCCGGATGCGCGCGCGGCCCGGCTCATCGATCAAGCTGACGACCACGTATTGAAGGAAGTTTTTCAGCCGGACCACTGGCGCCGGCATTTCCGCCTGGCTTGGGTACCGCTTCAATGGCTCAGCCGGTCTTTGTGGCGCAGGTTTCATCCCGGTCGACAAGGCACGTCTGAAATCCCAATCCATCACCTTGTAACGGGCGGTCCGTCTGACAAGGTCGACAAGATCCAATTCCTGGTGCGCCAGTCTATTCACCGCAGGCATGACCGATCTGAAATCCCAGTCCATCACTTGAAGGTTCCCCAACTTCCGCAGGGAACGGGTGAACTCAAACTCCTCGATGTTTGTGTTCAAGAGGCCAATGAAATCCCACTCCGTGACTTGGATTTCTCCGAGCTGCTTGAGGTAGCTGGTGAATTTGGAAATTCGTTTCGACATGGAATTCGTTAGGTGGTCGTTGCCAACCCGTCCGGACCTTTCCGAGCATGTGGCCTGCCGGGCCATGGTGCCCAACCGCTAGCAGATGCTGCCGGGGTTAAAGCGCATGACAAAGCCAAAGTGGGTGGCGGGGGAAGGCACAAGACATGTTTTCGGGTGGAAAGGAGGGAAACAACTGCCGCGGTGGGAAATCGCGGCGGCGACATGGCGGGAAGACGTCAACGGCAAAGGTAACATCTCCACGCTCAGTGGCAAGGATAATCCCGGCCGGACATTTCGGCGAAAGATCCCTGGTTGCCGAAAAACCGGCATTCCCGTTAGAGAATGCCGGTTCGGGGATGGGATGGAGCCAATGAGCAACGACTAGACGTTGGCGGCGGCTTCGGCAGCCTCCGCTTTCTGGTCGCGCAACCAGGCGCGGCGGCTCATCTTCACGCGGCCTTTTTCATCGACACCGACACACTTGGCGGTGATGACGTCGCCCTTCTTGACGACGTCCTCGACGTTTTCAGTGCGGCCCTCGGCCAACTCGGAGACGTGGATGAGGCCGTCCTTACCAGGCAACACTTCCATGAAGGCGCCAAAGGCGGTGATGGAAACGACCTTGCCGGTATAGACCTTGTTCACCTCGATCTCCTGGAACATGCGCTCGATCATGTCCTTGGCACGCAGCAGACCTTCTTCCTTGGAGGCATAGATGTGAACCGTGCCGTCGTCCTCGATGTTGATCTCGGCGCCGGACTCGGCCTGGATGCCCTTGATATTCTTGCCACCCGGCCCGATGAGTTCGCCGATGCGGTCCGGCGGGATCTTCACCGTGACGATGCGCGGGGCATGCGGGCTCAGTTCGTTAGGCGTGGAGATGGACTCGGCCATCTTCTCCAGCACCTTGCCGCGGCCGGCCTTGGCAATGTGAATGGCTTCCTCCAGCATCGCAATGGGCAGGCCCGCGAGCTTGAGGTCGAGCTGATAGCCGGTGACGCCTTCGCTGGTGCCACAGAGCTTGAAGTCCATGTCGCCGTAGAAGTCTTCCGAGCCGATGATGTCTAGCAGCATCTTGTGCGCCTTGAGCGAGCCGTCATCGTTGGTTTCGGTGACCAGGCCGACGGAGATTCCGCTGACCGGACGCGTGAGCGGCACCCCGGCGTCTAGCAACGACATGGTACCGGCGCACACCGAGGCCATCGACGTGGAGCCGTTGGATTCGGTGACTTCCGAGGACACGCGGATGGCATAGGGGAAATCCGCCTCGTCGGGGATGACCGGTTCGATCGAGCGCTCGGCCAGCGAGCCGTGGCCGATTTCGCGGCGGTTGATGCCACCCATGCGGCCGGTCTCACCCACCGAGAACGGAGGGAAGTTATAGTGAAGGATGAAGCGCTTGCTGTCGTCGCCGCCGGCGTAGTTGTCGAAGTTCTGCTTTTCATCGGCGGGCGCGAGGGTGGTGATGGCCAGCGCCTGGGTCTCGCCTCGCGAGAACAGCGCTGATCCGTGGACGCGCGGCAGGGTGCCTACTTCGCCGTAGAGCGGGCGCAATTCGTTGATGCTGCGACCATCGGCACGCACGCCCTTGTCCATGATGGAGATCCGGAACGCCTTCTTCTGGAGATATTCGAAAGCCTGCTCGACATCGAAGTCGGTGGCCTCGGGCGCCCGCTCCTTGATGGCGGCCTCGACTTCATCACGCAGCGCGCCGACTTTCTTGGCACGCTCGGTCTTGGTCGGCGTGTAGATGGCCGACTCGATGCGATCACCGGCGATCTCATAGGCGATTTCCAGCAGGTTTTCCTTGGCCAGGATCGGGGTGAAATCGCGCTTGGCCTTGCCGGCCAGGCGGACGAGTTCCTCCTGCAACTCGACGAGTTGCGCGACGGCCAACTGTGCGAAGTGCAGCGCCTTGATGAACTCTTCCTCGGGGAGTTCGTCGGCCTGGCCTTCGATCATGATCACGTCGGTCTTGTTGCCCACGTAGATCAGGTCGAGGTCGCTTTCATCGCGTTGGGCAAAGGTCGGATTGATGAGGAACTTGCCGTTGACCCGACCGACCCGCACCGCCCCGATCGGTCCGCCGAACGGAATATCCGATAGGCAAAGAGCGGCGGAAGCGCCATTCATCGAGAGGATGTCGGCGTCGTTTTCCGCATCCGCGCTGAGCAGGATCGCGATAATCTGGGTGTCGTAGAAATAACCCTTCGGAAACAGCGGCCGCAGCGGGCGGTCGGTCATGCGGCAGGTGAGGATTTCCTTTTCGGTGGGGCGGCCTTCGCGCTTGAAATAGCCCCCGGGAAAGACCCCGGCGGCAGAGGCTTTTTCCTTGTATTCCACGGAAAGCGGGAACCAGGTTTGGCCGGGTTTGACCTTGGTGGCGGAAACGGCCGTGACGAGGATGATGGTGTCCCCGCAGCGAACGGTCACGGCACCGTCGGCGAGTTTGGCGAGTTTGCCGGTTTCAATGGTAATCGGATTTGAGCCGACTTGGCTCGTTAGCGTATGGATGTTCATGGTTTCTTTCTTGTTTTTCTTTGTTCTTCTTCTTGCTGTCAGTGCATTGAGCCTGCGCGGCGGAATTGCCGGGCAGGCCTCGTTGCGGTGGATTTCGGATCGGCCCCGGTGCCTGCGCTCGCGCGAGAACTTGGAGGCTGGGATCCGGCGGCAGAGGCGCAATGACATGGCGCGTCTGCCGTTTTGCAGAACCGCCACGGGGTGGTCCTCGTGGCGGTTTTGCGGAGATGGGGTTAGCGGCGTAGACCCAGGCTCTGGATGATCTGCTTGTAGCGATCTTCGGATTTCGCCTTGATGTAATCCAAATGCTTGCGGCGCAGCGAGACCAGCTTGAGCAGGCCGCGACGCGACGAGAAGTCCTTGGAGTGGATATTCAAGTGATCCGTAATATGGTGGATCCGCTGGGTGAGCAGGGCCACTTGGTAGGGGGCGCTGCCGGTGTCTCCCTCGTGGAGTTGGTATTCTTTCAGGTTGATTGCGTTGTCGCTCATGGTGATAGGGGATGGATCCAGCATGGCAGCCAGACCGTCCTAGGTTGGGGGTTCGCCGGAAAAGTAGGCGTGCCACGCCGCTTGGCAAGCAAAATGGCGGTGCGAGCGAAGATTTTGTTTCGAGGCCGGTGGCGACCTGGGGGGCCGGTCGCGATCCAGTTGCCGCATGATATTGTCTGTTCTTCACCAAGCGCCGGCCCCACCTGCGGGCATGATCGAGACCGCACCCGGCGCTGCGGACCCTCCAGCCACCGGCGTCCCGCGCCTTGATCGTTCCCACCATCCCCTCGGAATAGGGCTGCCCTGCGCGTGCTTGATAGGAGCGCATGTGTGCTCCTACTGTACTGAACCTGAACGATTTCCAAGCTGATGGGTGAAACCCGAACTCCGAAGTTTGATTCGAAATATCGGTTAGATCAACCACAGATTACACGGATCTCACAGATTGAAATTGGTTCCATTTGCAACTTCTCCGAAGCTACAAATGGTGCGGAAATCCATACCAGAAAATCCGTGAAATCCGTGTAATCTGTGGTTTCAAGAACGAATCTTGGATTTCAACTTCCGTTTTCGGCTGAAACTCCGCTTTCCTGCAGCCTTCGGCCGTGTTGCAATCCCCTCGTGCATGCACTCAGTCTTGCGGGCTCGATAGGAGCCGTCCTTTTCTTCCTTTTTCAAGCCGCCTTGATCGTCGGTTGGCTGGCGAACCGGGCCAAGCGCCGCCAAGGGGAAGCGGAGGCGACGCTGATTGCAGACATCTCGTCGAAGTTTGTCAATCTTGCACCCGCTGAAGTGGACCGCGAGATCATGGATGCGGAGCGCCGCATCTGCGAGTTGCTCGACCTCGATATTTCGGCGATTTGGCAGTGGTCGGCCGGGCATCCGGGGTACTTCACGCTCTCCCACTACGTCAGCGCCCAGGACGGCCCGCAACCCTCCATGCAGTTGAGCGATACCGATTTCCCTTGGTTCCGACAGCTCATGCTGGACGGGCGCTGCGTGCCCATTTCCTCGTTGGATGACATGCCGGCAGAGGCTGCCCTCGACCGGGAGAACTGCCGCCGACTGGGAATCAAATCGAATCTTTGCATCCCGCTCATGGTGGGGGGGGAGCCAGTTGGTATCTTGGGCCTCAACACCGTGCGGGCTGAACGAAAATGGCCTGACCCTCAGGTGAAGCGGCTGCAACTGATCGCCCAGATCTTCACCAATGCACTCGCCCGCAAGCGCGCCGACCAGGCACTGCGCGAAAGCGAAGAGCGCTTGACGCTGGCGGCGGAAGCAGCGGAAGTTGGCGTTTGGGAGTGGCACATCGGCAGCAACAAGGTCTGGGGATCGGATCGATGGTTGCGCCTGCTCGGATTCGCAGCCGCCGAGGACGCCAGTTTTGAAATGGTCCTCGAGCGAATTCACCCCGACGACCGCAGGTCGGTGGAGCGAAAAGTGCGGCACGCCTTGGCGTGCGGAACCGATTTTGTGGGAGAATTCCGCACGGTCATGCCGGACGGCACCCAGCGCTGGATCGCGTCCCGCGGCCTCGGCCAACCCGGTTCTAACGGAACGCTGGACCGCATGCTGGGCGCGGCGATCGACATCACCGAGCGCAAGCGCGCCGAAGAAGCGCTTCGCAAGAGTGAGGCCCGGTTGGCGGCGGGAGTCGAACTCGCCGGCCTCGGGTACTTCGAGGTCGACTACGACGAGCGCACCGGCTTCATGGACGAGCAGTTTCGGAAGATCTGTGGTGTGCCCGCCGACCGGCAACAGGGCTGGCAGTCAGTGGAGTTCTGGCTGGAACATGTGCACCCCGACGACCTCCAACCGCTACAGGACGAGCGGCGGAAACTACACGACGGGACCATCGACGAAATCACTGCCGTGTATCGTTACTTGCATCCGACCCACGGGCAGAAGTGGCTCCATCATCTGGCGCGTATCGCCGGCCGCAGCGCGGATGGGGCCGGGATCACCACTTATGGCGTCGTCCGCGACATCACCGAACTCAAGCGGGCGGAGGAGGCCGCGCTGGACTTCAGCGGGCGACTTCTGCACGCCCAGGAAGCGGAACGTGCCAGAATTGCCAAGGAACTTCACGATGGTCTCAGCCAGAATCTGGCGCTGTTTTCCGTCGAGTTGGACATGTTCGGCCAACGCCTGCCAGACACGGCGGCGCAAATCAACGCCCGCCTGGGCGAATTCTCGCGGCAGACGAAAGGGCTTTCGGCGGAGGTGCATCGCATCGCGCACGGGCTGCATCCCGCCAAACTGACGCAACTCGGACTGGCGGTGGCGCTCAACGGGTTTTGCCGCGAGATGGAGGCTGCCCACGGCATCTCCGTGAGCTTCCAGACGCACGAGGTGCCACGCGAATTGCCGGAGGATGTGGCCCTGTGTCTCTACCGGGTGACGCAGGAGGCGATCCACAACGTGGCCAAACACAGCGGCGCGAGGCACGCGCAGGTCGAGTTGGCAGCGGTGAACGACGCGCTTGCCCTGACCATCACCGACGATGGCAAGGGCTTTGTGATGGAAGCCGAGCGGACCACGGGATCGTTGGGTTTGGTCAGCATGCACGAGCGGGTCCGCCTGGTGGGTGGAGAGATCGCCGTGAAATCGCAACCGGCCGAAGGCACCTGCGTCGAAGTCCGCGTGCCATTCAAAGGCTGAAGGCTAAGGGCTAAAGTTGATGAGAATAAAATGATGCGCTGTACATGAAGCTGACCGGGAAGAGCCCAGAGGAAGTTTTTCCAACCCCACACAAGCTGCCAGCCCATGCCTGAGCTTTCGAGATTTTACGGTATCGTAACACAATATGGCGGACCCACTGCGACGAATGAAGACACTCCTCGAAAGCACCTACGTTTGCGGTGTCCTCGCTGTGTTGCCTATTGCCGTTATCGAGGGTATGTGGTCCCATCCCAGCTTGCGTGAATTTGCCCGCAAGCTAGACGGCTCTGCAATAACGTGGATTGTATTCTCCATTTATGTCATTCTCGTCATACTGATTTGGATCCGATGGAATGTTAGACCAGAACCTCCAGAGCAATGAATCACAACTATCAGAAACTTCAATCGCCCAACAAGATTAGATGAGAAGGCGGGAGGCAGCGGGACTTGAACCGTGTGATACCTTCTCATTGCCATGAAACCGAAATTTCCGACTGTATATGAAGTCGCCCGCTCCGACGCGAAAGAGCCTAGATGCCGAGGTCTGTGAACCCAATACTGTTTCACGGATGAATGGCCCGCGACCTTCGAGGCAAACACCGAGCAATCGATATTCCTTCGTTGCTTCGACAGATTCCCCGCGATTCGCAGCGACGAGCACGTCGCCCAGCTTGAATGGAATCCTGGGACCTCAGGGTTTCCTGGGTTGGCTCGCTGGCCTTCTCCAAGAGTGCTCCGCAGGATGCGGAGCACGACACGCAGGATGCGTGTGCCACCCGAAAAGAGGGTGAGCGGTGGGGAAGCCGGTTTCTTGGGCTGGCTCGCTGGCGATTCCCAAGAGTGCTCCGCAGGATGCGGAGCACGACACGCAGGATGCGTGTGCCACCCCAAGAAAGGTGAGCATCCCATAATCGCGGGCGGAGGACCGAGTCTTCCCGGCAGCCACTGCAGCCGGTGCTCCGCTCAGAATTCGCCGAACAGGTCCATTTGGGCGACGCTGGCCCTGGGCAGGCCGTCCTGGACGGTGATTTTGGCCTTGGGGCCTTGGGTTTTGGCCTCGGGCTTGATCGAGTGGAGTTCGAGGTGGGAGAGGATCGACTTGGCCCGCTCGACCACCACCTTGGGCAGGCCGGCGAGGCGGGCGACCTGGATGCCGTAGGATTTGTCGGCGGCACCGGGGAGGATCTTGTGCAGGAAAATGATTTCATCGTTCCACTCGCGCACCGCGACATTGTAGTTGGCCACCGCGGCGCGGGTGTTCACCAAATCGGTCAACTCGTGATAATGCGTGGCAAACAGCGTGCGGCAACCGATTACGTCGTGGATATGCTCGGCCACCGCCCAGGCGATGGATAGACCGTCAAACGTGGCGGTGCCACGGCCGATCTCATCAAGGATGACGAGTGAGCGGTCGGTGGCATGGTTGAGAATGAGGGCGGTCTCACTCATTTCAACCATGAAGGTCGACTGGCCGCGCGAGAGGTCGTCGGAAGCGCCGACCCGGCAGAAGATGCGATCCACGATGCCGAGGGTGGCGGCGTCGGCAGGCACGAAGGCGCCGATCTGTGCCATCACCGCGATGAGGGCGATCTGGCGGATGTAGGTGGACTTGCCTGCCATGTTAGGACCGGTTAGGATTTGCAGGCGGGCGCTGTCCGGATCCAGCTCGGTGTCGTTGGGGACGAACTTGGTATCGGTTAGAGTTTGCTCGAGCACCGGGTGGCGGCCATTGGTGATGAACATGCGGCGGGAATCCTCCAGCACCGGACGGCAATGGCGGTGATACTGGGCAACCTCCGCCAGCGCGCACAGGACGTCGGTTTCCGCGATGGCGACGGCGGTTTCCTGCAGGGCGGGCAGGTGGGCGACGGTGCGGCCGCGGAGTTCGAGGAACAATTCGCTTTCGAGTTGTTTGGAGCGCTCCTCGGCACCCAACACCTTGTTCTCCATCTCCTTGAGGGCGGGCGTTATGTAACGCTCGGCGTTGGACATGGTTTGCTTGCGGGTGTAGTCGTCGGGCACTTTCGCCAGATGCGACGAGGTGATTTCGATGAAATAACCGAAGATGTTGTTGAACTTGATTTTGAGCGACTCGATGCCGGTGCGTTTGCGTTCGTCGGCTTGCAGGCGGGCGATCCAGTCCTTGCCGCCGCGCGCGGCGCTGCGCAGTTCGTCGAGTTCGGGCGACCAACCGTCGCGGATGATGCCGCCGTCGCGCAGATTGGCGGGCGGCTCGTCGGCCAGGGCGGCGGCCAACATTGTCGTTAGATCGGAAAACTCATGAAGGCGCGAGGTGAGCGCGGTGGCCAGCGCGGTCTCGGTGGTGGCCAGAGTGGCGAGGTCTTCCTTGAGCGCCGGAATGTGCGAGAGCGAGATGGAGAGGGATTGCAGATCGCGCGCGTTGCCGCTGCCTTGGGAGAGCCGCGCGGTGGTGCGCTCGATGTCGCGGATGCCCTTGAGCGCCTCGCGGCATTTCGACAGGAGAAACGGCTCTATCAAAAAGGCGGCGATGAGGTCCTGGCGGGATGTCAGGGTGGCGATGTCGCGCAAGGGATGCAGCAGCCAATCCCGCAACAAGCGCGCGCCCATCGGGGTGGCGGTGCGATCAAGCACGCCTAACAACGTGTTGGCCTTGCCGGCGCGGGATTCCACGAGGTCGAGATTGCGCTGGGAGGCGGCATCGATGAGGACATGGTCGCCGCTGGCACGCACATGCGGCGGATGGATGTGGCCGCAGGGCCGGCGGAGTTGGTGGATCAGGTAATGCAGAACGGCGCCGGCGGCGCCGCTGCCGGCGTGGAGTTGGGAGCAGCCGAAGCCATCTAGCGAGTGGACGTTGAAATGATCGCGCAGCAGTTGGGTGGCGTGCTCCGGAAGGAACGCATAGCCCTCGTAAGCGAGGCTGTGGAGCAGCTTGCCGAATTCCGCGGACTGATGGTCCGGCACTAACAACTCGGACGGGCTGATGCGGGAGAGTTCATCCTCGAGTTGCCCGATGTCGGCAAACTCGGCGATGGTGAACTCGCCGGTGGTGTGGTCCACACAGGCCAGGCCGAGGGTTTTGCCGTGGCGGCAAACGGCGGCAAGGTAGTTCGGGCGCCGGTCGTCTAACAGTGTGAGATCGTCGATCGAGCCGGCACTTAGAATGCGGGAAATCTCGCGCTCGACGAGCTTGCCCGGCTTGGGCTCGGACGTTTGCTCGGCGATGGCCACGCGCTTGCCGGACTTGAGCAGGCGGGCGAGGTAGCTTTGGGCGGCGTGATACGGGACGCCGCACATCGGGATGCCGTTGCGGCGGGTGAGGGCCACGTTGAGGATGGGCGAGGCGATTTTGGCGTCCTCGAAGAACATTTCGTAAAAATCCCCGAGCCGGAACATGAGCAGGACATCCGCTGGCAGGGATTTCCGCATGGCTTGGTATTGGGCCATCATCGGGGTGGCAACGGGCACGGACATGCCCGCAGCGTGGGGAATTTTCCCGGTGATGGCAAATCGGGAATGCGCTCGAAACCGGATTTTCGGGGCGCGATGGGGATTGGTCGAGGGCCATGGCAGTCGAAGCCCGGCGCTGCAAGGAGCGCGGGTGTCTCGCCCGCGTGTCAATGGGACGAGAAGGAGGTCGGAGGGGTAGGGCGTGACGGCCTCGGCACGCCCACTTGTCCCCAGCGGGGTGAGATTTGAACGAGCCGTCCATTTCCACCACCATAGCACGGACTTGCCAGGATAGGTCGCCTCTGACAGGCTCCCGCGATGGGCAAGTTGTGGCGCAAGATTTTCCAGGCGGTGCGGGCGCAAATCCGGTGCGGGCGGGTGCTGGCGCTCTCCCTCCTCGGGGGCGTGGTGTCTCTGTTAGGTTTGGCCGGCGGACGCTGGTGGGGCTTTGACTTGTGTAACAACTTCCAGGCGCAGTATTTCGGGTTCCAGCTCCTGTGCATGCTCTGCTTGTTAGCCTTGCGCCGGATTCGATGGGCCATGGTGCCGGCGCTATTGTTGCTGCTGCCAGGGTGGCATTTGGCACCGTATTATCTGCCCCACGACGACGGCC
>Ga0073936_10003725_pt1 | contig 21594 bp, 19 predicted proteins | sample AliMusrvi5mmetaG_FD_87041 | JGI IMG/M metagenome (GOLD analysis project Ga0073936, IMG submission 87041) | Freshwater lake bacterial and archeal communities from Alinen Mustajarvi, Finland, to study Microbial Dark Matter (Phase II) - Alinen... | ecosystem: Environmental > Aquatic > Freshwater >... | reverse complement strand
GGTGATTTATTGACTATGAAAATACTTTTTTAAGTTCGGTCTATTTCGGCACGTATTTTGAGCAAATACTGTTATTTTTACGATTCATTTTTATTCGGTAAATTTGTGGAGCGTTCTTCTCCGGGAATGGGAACAATTTAAAATTAGATTATCATTGAAGGGAATTATAAAATTATGCCCGAGAAAATAAACCTTACAGGACGTTGGCGATTTGAGGAGGATTTTGGGTTTGGCAAAGACAGCGGTTATGCTGAAATTAGCCAGAACGGAAAACTTCTTAAGGGTGTTTTGCGTTTTTCGGAGCAGATAGATGGTGAGGAGACTTTCATCGTGAAGCAGGAAGTTAGCGGTAAAATCAATGGTACGAAAATAAATCTTAAGTCACATTCCTGTGAAATTTTATTTAGTAATGAAGATATTATCTATGAATTGGATACATGGATAGGCGAAATCCTGCCAACCGGAAAAATCGTGGGAAACAGTCGTGATTCTGAAGGAACCGGCGGTTCCTTCACTATGGAACGTGCAAGCTTTGAAACTTCTGACTTGCCTGATGATCACCAGTTTGGATTGAATTAGTAGTGCTTGATTGCATCCAATATATAATCCGGAATTTTAAACCCTCCACTTTAGTCAAGTCAGAAATAGGTCAATCAATATCAGAAATGGGTCAGTCAATAAATCGCACAACTGTGCGTTTCTATTCAAGTTCGCTTAATTCCAACCAGCGAAATTCTTTTTCATTAAGTAAATCCCTGATTTCACCGTGACGCTGCGATTTACTGACCAGCTCCTCCGACGAACAATTCCCTGAGTTCATCTGCTCTTCAAGCATTAATTTTTCTGTCTCAAGTGAGGCAATATCTTTCTCCAATAATTCAAGTTCCCGTTTTTCGTTGAAGCTCAATTTTCGGATGCCCTCTTTGACCGATTTAGGTTTTGCCAATTTTTCCTGTTTCAGAGGCTGGCGTTGTTCTTTTTCTTTATCCTCAAGCCAATCGCGGTAATCGGAATAATTACCAGGAAAGTCTTTTATCTTTCCATCACCTTCAAATACAAAAAGATGGTCAACAATCTTATCCATGAAAAAGCGGTCGTGAGAGACCACGATGGCACACCCCTGAAAACTGCGAAGATAATCCTCGAGAACATTTAGCGTCATGATGTCCAGATCGTTAGTTGGCTCATCGAGGATCAGGAAATTTGGATTTCGCATCAGAACGGTGCAGAGATAGAGCCTCCTTTTCTCACCACCACTCAACTTTTCAACCATATTGTATTGTGTCTCTGGTGGGAAAAGAAAGTAGTTAAGAAATTGTGAGGCGGTCATTCGGTTTCCGTTTCCAAGGTCAATTACCTCTGCTATTTCTTTGATGACATCGATCACCCGGTCGCCCTGATTAAAACTTATACCATCCTGACGGTAATAACCAAAGCTGATAGTTTCGCCCACATCAATTGTTCCACTGTCGGGTAATAATGCTCCGGTCAGCATGTTCAGAACAGTTGATTTGCCGCTCCCGTTTTTTCCGATGATCCCGATCTTTTCCAACCTGGCAAAGTTGTAACTGAATTGATCTAAAATGATCAGGTCACCAAAGGCTTTTGAAAGGTTCTTGATATTAAGGATCTTACTACCGAGCCTCTTTCCCTGAACGGTAAGCTCAACTTCATCTTCTACGCGACGCTGTGAAGCTTTCTCTTCCAGTTTATAAGCGGCTTCAGTGCGGTACCTCGATTTATGAGTCCGGGCTTTAGGCATCCGCCTAAGCCACTCCAGTTCAGTGCGAAACAGGTTCCTCGCACGATCAATTTCTGCATTCTGGCTTTGGATGCGCTCTTCTCTTTTCTCAACATAATAGGAGTAGTTCCCCTTATATTTGTAGATTGTATTGTCTTCAAGTTCAATAATTTCATTACATACACGATCGAGAAAGTACCTGTCGTGAGTCACCATAAACAGCGTACACCTGGCTTTCTCAAGATATTTTTCAAGCCATTCGATCATTTCGAGATCAAGGTGGTTGGTTGGTTCGTCCAGGATCAGAAAATCGGGTTCGTCAATCAGAATATGGGCCAGAGCAACCCTTTTTTTCTGTCCTCCCGAAAGGAATTTGATCTGCTGATTGACATTAGTAATCTTTAATTGGGTCAGAATCTGCTTGATCCGTAATTCAAAATCCCAGGCATTGAGCACATTCATTCGTTCAATGGAACTGTCTAAAAGTTTCGGGTCATGACTTTCGAGCGCCTTTTCGTAGTTTTTTACTGTCTGGATAATTTCACCAGTAGAGTTAAAAGCCGCTTCCAGTACCGTATCTTCAGGGTTAAGATCAGGATTCTGGCGCAGGTAACCAATCGAAATATGGTTTGACAAAGTTGATTTTCCCGAATCAGGAGTTTCCAAACCTGCAATTATGTCCATTAAAGTCGATTTCCCGGCACCATTTTTTGCAATCATTGCCACCTTTTGACCCTCCGAAACTGAAAGACTAATCCCTTCAAAAAGAGCTAATTCACCCCAATATTTTGACAGATTTTCAACTTGCAGGTATGTAATCATAAAAAATAAAAATTTAGGGTACAAAGTTAACATGAAATCGCCATGATAAGAATAGCTTCAATCGAAATGTATATTTCATCAAGGAGATTCCATTTGGCCGCTAAAAAATAAATTATTTACAAATGAAATATGCAAAAGAGATTTTAATTTTATCGCTCAACTTAAAAGGGCCGATATGCAAAAAAAAGAGCGTTTTGAGAAGGTCATCGAATGGTTTAAAGCAAACATGCCAGTTGCAGAAAGTGAGCTTCGATACGCTGATCCTTTCGAATTAATAGTGGCAGTAATCTTATCCGCACAATGCACCGATAAGCGTGTTAATCAGATAACTCCTGAACTTTTGAGACGATTTCCGACTCCTGAAAAAATGGCAGAGGTGGAGTCGGGCGAAGTTTTTGATTATATCAGGTCTTGTTCCTATCCAAATAACAAGGCAAAGCATCTTGTGGCAATGGCCCGAAAACTTATTTCCGACTACAATGGCATTGTACCCGATGATGTGGATGAACTGGTGAAATTGCCTGGTGTCGGGAGGAAGACTGCCAACGTGATCGCGTCGGTTATTTTTAATAAACCAGCCATGGCTGTTGATACGCATGTCTTCAGAGTTGCTGCCCGCCTGGGTTTATCTACCAATTCTAAAACACCACTCGAAACTGAGAAACAGCTAATTGCTTATATTCCAGATGAGATAATACCAATTGCTCACCATTGGCTGATTTTACACGGTAGATACGTTTGTGTAGCCCGTAAACCAAAATGTGATATCTGTGGACTTCAATCTCTCTGCCTCTACTATTCGAAGCAATCAAATTAATTACTGTTTAAAATAAGTAAAAATTACAGATAGAATTTGTTTTTTGTTCATTCTTTGTAACTTTGCGCCGTTATTTATGAAACAGTTTTAAATTAATTATAAACAAAAACTCAGGTTAGTTATGGCTTACAAAATTTCTGACGAATGTATCGCTTGCGGAACTTGCATCGACGAGTGCCCTGTTGAAGCTATCAGTGAAGGTGAAATCTATAAAATTGATGCAGAACTTTGCACCGATTGTGGTTCTTGTGCTGATGTTTGTCCTACCGACGCAATTTCTCCGGAATAATCAAGAGAAGATATAGACTGAGAGCCTGCTAAGATTTAGCGGGCTCTTTTTTTTCAGATCAGGTAATCGATACAACTATTTTTCTCCTGGATAAATAATCCCTGCCTTTTGCCGGATAGTATCCATTGTTTTCATTAAGGCCTGACTCATGAAAAGCGGCATGATCTCGCTTTGAAGTTTATTCTCCGACAAACATTTCATAGCTTCAAGCGCTTCAAGTTTCAATCCGCACACATTCTCTTCAAATTCATACCGCGTTATCCCCGATAAAGGCTTCTCCACTTCAAGCCACTGATCCAATGAGCTTGATCTTCGCAGATGAATGGTCCCATATTCACAAAAAATATCAGTTCCCAGGCCTGAACCAGTCACAAAGGAGGCGAAAATTGAAGCGGATAGGCCATTCTGATAATCAAACCGGATGGAGATGCTTTGATCAATCCCAGTTTCGGCCAGTTCCGCCTGAGCAGTTATGTTAATGGGTTCTCCCAAAAAATAAAGAGTATCGAAGATCGGGTAAATACCGATATCAAGTATTGCACCCCCGCCAAGAACCGGATTGAAGAGCCTCAGTGAATAATCATATGGCGATTTATTAAATCCGTACCAGGCCTGAATGTACTTAATTTTTCCCAATTCCCCTGAATCGATGATTTGTTTTGCCTTCTGATACGAAGGTTGATGTGGGACCATCATCGCTTCCATTAAGAATACATTGTTCTTCTGCGCTGCTTCAAGCATGCTTCTGACCTCTGTTCCGTTGATTGCGAATGCTTTTTCGCATAGGACAGGTTTTTTATGATTGAGGCAAATGAGGGCATGTTCTGCGTGATGGGAATGCGGAGAAGAAATATAAATGATGTCTACATCCGGATCAGCTGCCAAATCATAATAATTACCATAATAACGTGTCGCGCCAAATGCTCCGGCAAATTCTTTTGCACGTTCAATATTACTGGAACCAACAGCAAATACACAGGCATTATCCAATTGTTGCAATTCGGTGGCAAATTTTCCGGCAATACGTCCCGGTGCAAGAATACCCCAATTGTAGGTTTTTTTAGTCATCGTGCAAATAATTTTATTAGTATAATCGTTTTATTAGATTATCTTCTGCAAAGATATCCTTTTTCAAAAAATATGTTCAATTTTACATTCGCATCAAACATCAAATCTTATGGCACAACAACCTTCAAGAAGTGAGGCTTTTGCCCTCCTTTGCGCGTACAATAAACAGGAAAGTCTGATACGGCACGGGTTAGCAGTCGAAGCTGTTATGCGCTATTTCGCAGAACAATCGGGAGAGGATATTGAAAAATGGGGAGTAATCGGACTTTGTCATGACCTTGATTATGAGCAGTTCCCTGATCAGCATTGCGTTATGACGCGCAAAATTCTGGAAACCGAAAAGTGGCCGGAAACCTATATCCGCGCAATTGTATCTCATGGCTGGGGAATCTGTTCAGATGTTGAACCCCTTGAAATTATGGAAAAGATCCTTTTTGCCACCGATGAACTCACCGGACTGATTACAGCCTGTGTTTATGTAAGACCGTCAAAAAGCATTCTGGATCTTACTGCTAAATCTGTGATGAAGAAATGGAATACAAGGGCTTTTGCCGCTGGGGCCAACCGGGATGTGATAACCAAAGGTGCTGAAATGTTGGGTAGGAAGGTTGAAGAACTCGTTGAAGAGACAATTAAGGCCATGCAACAGAGAGCAGAGATTATTGGATTAAAAGGAACCCTATAGCAGATTAAAAGGTTGATAAACTTAAATTTATCGCTGTTTTTCGACAATTCAGAACATTTAAGGTAAACAGCTGTTTATAGTTTTAAATTATGCATTTGACATTTAAACATAAATTTATATTTAGGTTTTGAATCGCAAAATAAACTTCTAACTTTGTCTGTAAGCCAAATTAATACCCTCAATAAAAAAGTACGATGAAAACTGAGCAATATATCTATTCCGAAGGATCGGGCTGGACAAAAAAGAGTGATAATAATCTGGGAAAGATCGCTCAACTTGTATTTTTATTTGGCAATAAGGAGCTCTTAAAGGAGGAAGAAAATATTGGTTTTATTAAAAGTATTTATACTTCTGCCCAAATTGTTGGTTGTTCAACGTCTGGTGAAATATTTCAGGAGCAAGTATTGAATAATAATATTGTTTGCACTGCAGTTTGGTTTGAAAACACACCAGTCGAGATTGCAAAGGAGTTCATTACTACAATGGATGATAGTTTTAAGGTGGGTGAAAACTTGGCTGAAAAACTTGATAATGAACATCTGGTTCATCTATTGATACTGTCGGAGGGGTTGAATATAAACGGCAGTGAGCTGATTAAAGGCTTGAACAGCAAACTAAAAGATCGTATTCCGGTAACAGGTGGATTGGCTGGTGACCAGGCAAATTTTTCAGAAACAGTAATTGTTCACAATAATTCAGGTGAAAGAAACCTGGTTATAGCTATTGGATTCTATGGTAAACATCTTCGGGTTGGTTATGGATCGATGGGTGGCTGGGATTCATTTGGTGTTGACCGTGAGGTGACCCTTTCGAAGGGAAATATCCTATACGAACTTGATGGCCAGCCTGCCCTTGAACTGTATAAAAGGTATCTGGGGAACCACGCCTCAAAACTTCCGGCTTCGGCTTTGTTATTTCCTTTGAGTCTTCGTTTAAAAGATTCAGATATAGCGCTTGTTCGTACGGTTTTATCAGTAAATGAATTAGATGGAAGTATGATTTTTGCCGGTGATATTCCACAGGGAGAATATGTAAGGTTGATGAAGGCCAATTCAGACAAGTTGATTGACGGCGCACTTGGTGCAGCTGAAATGTCAAAAACCAGTCTTCACGGGTTAATTCCAGACTTTGCGATCCTGATCAGTTGTGTTGGACGAAAGTTGGTGCTAAAGCAAAGAGTGGAAGAGGAACTTGAAATTATTCGCGATGCTATTGGCATGACTGCCTCAATGACTGGTTTCTATTCTTATGGTGAGATCTCTCCAATCAAACCGTTCGGGCAACATTGTGAACTTCACAATCAAACGATGACTATTACTCTTTTTACGGAAGTATAAACTTTGCTGCTATGGGAAACATCCTGAATAAACTTTTATCACGTCAGCTTAAGAAGCACTTTGGCTCGGTTGATAATATTCCGGATGGGCTGAAGGATTTTATTCAGGATATCAATAATACATATGAAAATTTTGAGGAAGATGCACTCCTTCTGCAAAACTCTATAGAAATCAGTTCTAGTGAGCTTCGTGAAGCATTTCAGAAACACAAGGCGGATGCTGAAAAAGATAAGAAAACCATTAATAAAATTAAAGAAGCGATCTATGCCTTAGGTCCTTCTGATTTGACAAGTTTAAGCGAAAGCGGGGCCACATATTCTGACAGTAGTTATTTGTTCGACTCGCTGATAAAATTGATACAAGAACGTAATCAGGCAGAGGAGGAAATTCTTAAGTTGTCAAAGGCAGTTGAGCAAAATCCGGCCTCTATCGTTATAACAGATTTAAACGGAGATATTGAATATGTAAATAAAAAGTTTTGTGATTTGACTGGTTATAATAGGGAGGAAGTCTTTGGTAAAAATCCAAGGATATTAAAATCACCTTCTAATCCCCGCGAGCTCTACACTGAACTTTGGAATACAATTTTGTCCGGAAATGAATGGCAGGGGGAATTGCAAAACAAAAAGAAAAACGGAGAGTTTTACTGGGAATCGGCTTTAATTTCACCAATCATTAATGAGAATCTGCAAATTACGCATTATATTGCAATAAAAGAGGATATTACAGCACGCAAGAGGGCGGATGAGGAGAGAGTACGACAAACCGGATTAATCAGCTCATTGCTTGACTCTATCCCAGATATCATCTTTTTCAAAGATACCAATGGGGTTTATCTTGGCTGTAATCCCCCATTTTCGGAAATGGTAGGCAGATCAAAAAATGAGATAATTGGGAGAAATGACTATGACCTTTTTGATCAGGAGTCGGCAGAACTATTCAGATATTTTGATAATGAAATGCTTAAACAAAAACTTCCTCGCCATAATGAAGAATGGATAACCTACCCCGATGGGAGAAAGGTTTTAATTGATACGCTAAAAACGCCCTATTGGGCAAGCGATGGAAGTTTGATTGGAATTCTTGGTATCAGCCGCGATATTACCAAAAGAAAAGTGGCTGAAGATGCCCTGCAACAAAGCAATCGTAAATGGGAAGCCATTATTTCAGCTTCTCCTGACGGAATAGGGATGACTTCGATAGACGGAAAGATACAGCTTATGTCAGAAAAGTTAGCCTCATTACATGGTTATTCCATCGATCAAAGAGATGAATACCGCGATAAAACAATTTTTGATTTTGTTGATCCTTCAAATCATGCACTCCTTTTTGAAAATATTCACAAATTACTTACAGGCGAAAAAGACCGCAAAATTACAGAATATCTGGCCGTTAAACAGGATGGTAGCCGATTCTACATCGATGTGAATTCTACCATTTTATTTGATGCCATTGGCAATCCTGAAAGTATACTGTTTGTCGAACGCGATATTACCGGACGCAAACAGGCAGAAGAATTGCTTCAGAATGAACGTGCCCTTTTCAGAACAATTATTGATCTGATTCCTGATGCAGTATATGTAAAGGACATTGAAGGGCGAAAAATATTGGCTAATCCCAAAGAGGTTCAATTGGCCGGAAAGATTAGCGAAGAAGAAATCTTTGGTAAAACAGATTATGATCTGTATCCGGAGTCAGTGGCCAAACGCTCTTATTCTGAAGATCAGATGGTGCTTCAGACCGGAAACTCATTTCTTGATATTGAAGGAAAATTGGTTGATAAAAAGGGAAACCTTCATTGGCTTCTGTTGTCAAAAGTCCCTTTGCATGATGTACATGGCAAAATCACAGGATTAGTGGGAGTGACTCACGACATCACCACACGAAAACAAATAGAGAACGATCTTAAACAAATATCTACACGCCTCGCTTTGGCAACACGTGCTGGGGGAGTGGGAGTATGGGACCTCGATCTTATGAATAATTTCTTATTATGGGATGCTCAGATGTTTGCCCTGTATGGAGTTGATAAAATGGATGCGGGTAATGCGGAACAGATCCGGACAGAAGGTACTCACCATGACGATCTTATTCAGATTGACACTCAAATTCAAATGGCAATACGGGGAGAGAAGGAATTTGATATGGAATTCCGGGTAATCTGGCCTGATGGATCTATTCACAATATCAGGGCTCTCGCTACTGTTCAGCGTGATAACTCAGGAAAACCATTACACATAATCGGAACTAACTGGGACATCACTCAACAGAAAAAAACAGAAGAGATACTCTTAATCGCCAAACAGGAGGCCGAAATAGCCAATAAGGCCAAGTCGGAGTTTCTGGCAAATATGAGTCATGAAATACGTACACCGCTCAATGGTGTCATTGGTTTCACCGATTTATTGTTGAAAACACAGTTAAACAGAATACAGTATCAATATGCCAAAAATGCAAATACATCTGGTCATTCACTTTTGGAAATTATAAATGATATTCTTGATTTTTCAAAAATTGAAGCCGGTAAGATGGAAATTGACCGGATTAAAACTGATATTATTGATTTGTCTGAACTTACAACAGATATTGTTAAATATCACGCTTCCGAGAAAGGACTTGAATTGCTTCTGAATATTCAACTGAATGTTCCCCGCTTCGCAGTAACAGATCCTACCAGACTAAAGCAGATATTAGTCAATCTTTTAGGGAATGCAGTTAAATTTACTGAAACCGGTGAAGTTGAATTGAAAATCACTTTCGATAAAATTGATGATTTATCAGGAAAATTTAACTTCTCAGTACGCGATACTGGCATCGGTATCAACTATGAACAACAAAAGTACCTGTTCAATGCTTTTGCTCAGGCTGATTCTTCGACAACCCGCAAATTTGGAGGGACGGGTCTTGGTCTTACAATTTCCAATAAGCTGGCAGAGAAAATGGGGAGTAAGATTGAAATTGCAAGTGAAATTGGTAAAGGTTCGAATTTCTTCTTTTCGCTTGAAACTGAATATGAAATTGGTGAAAAATTGGATTCAGGCAGCCTGACAGAAATAAACCGTGTTTTAGTCATTGATGACAATGAAAATAACCGGATGATTCTTCAACACACATTTAATGAGTGGGGGATTGAATTTGTCGGTGCTGAAGATGGCCTTTCATCACTTGAAATTCTTAAAGGAACGCAATTTTGATATAATTATCGTTGATTATCACATGCCGCTTCTCAACGGGCTTGATACAATAAAGTTGATAAGGGAAAAACTGAACCTTACTCCTGAAAAACAACCTATTATATTACTTCACAGTTCCTCTGATGATACAGAGATTTATGAGGAGTGTAAAAAGCTTGGTGTGATATTTAATCTTACCAAGCCATTGAAATCCAGAGAATTACTTCATTATCTACATAGTATTCGAAATCAGGTGACAGCCTTTCCCTCTGAAACTGGAATTTCACCGGGAAGCGAAATTGTTCAAATGATAAATAGGTCTTCTCCGGTAATACTTGTTGCTGAAGATGTTTTAATTAATATGATATTGGTGACAACGTTAATTAAAAAAATGATTCCCAATGTTATTGTTTACAAGGCGAAAAATGGGAAAGAGGCTTTTGACCTGAGTATTTCAAAAAAACCGGATCTGATCATTATGGATATCCAAATGCCAATAATGTCCGGGATTGAGTCTGCCTTGGCAATACGAAAATATGAACAAGGTTTGGCAAGCCGGATTCCAATAGTGGCATTAACAGCAGGGGCAATAAAGGGAGAAAAGGAGAAATGTATGGATGCCGGAATGGATGATTTTCTTACTAAGCCAATTGACCATAATTCCTTAAATAAGATATTGGAAAAGCACCTTGCTGATTTTTACAGAAAAACCATAAATTCAGGGGAAATTATTACCCAAAATGAAACCAGGTTGCATTTTGATCAAAAATTGTTGATGGATAGCATTGATTATAGTCAGGTCATTCTGAAAGAATTACTTGAGATTGTTCCTTTACAATTTGAGCAGGATCTGACATTGCTTCGTGAGGCGATCCATAAAAAGAACTTTCCGGAAATCAGGAAGGCTGCTCATTCAATTAAAGGTGCCTCAATGAATATGTGGTTTAATAAATTGGCTGAAATAGCCAAAGAAATTGAATCATATCCCGATAGTAATAGTTTTAATGACCTTGAGGATTTGTTAACCGAGCTTATTTTGGAGTGGGAACATGTTCAGTTAATCCTGAACAGCATAGAATTGTAAACAACGGCTACCTTAAAATTCTCCCTGCATTGCTGGCGAAATAATTAGATTATGCGATACAAATAAAATGGAGTCCCCGAAATGGAGACTCCCCTGATGATAATGTAAACTGAATAAAAAACTATCTTTAATAGAACTACAGCTAATCGACCTCATTACATTTTTATATGGCAGCAAAAACCGATGAATTTTCATCTTCAAACTGGTAGAGCAAGGTAGAAAGGTAACGTTCGCCAGTATCGCATAAAATTGTGACAATCTTTTTCCCCTTATTCTCGGGGCGTTTTGCCACCTGAAGTGCTGCATAGGCATTTGCCCCTGCCGAAATTCCTACCAGCAACCCTTCAGTTCGTGATAACTGTCTGCTGGTATCAATGGCCTGAGCATTGGTTACAGTAATAATTTCATCATATATTTTGGTATTAAGTACATCAGGAACAAAGCCGGCCCCAATACCCTGAATCTTGTGAGGGCCAGGATTCCCACCGGAAAGAACCGGTGAGTCGGTAGGTTCTACAGCAATGATTTGAACTCCAGGTTTTCTGGCTTTTAAAACTTCTCCGACTCCGGTAATTGTACCACCTGTACCAATCGCTGCCACGAAAATATCGACATCGCCATCAGTATCTCTCCAGATCTCTTCAGCGGTAGTTGTACGGTGAATTTCGGGATTGGCAAGATTTTTAAACTGATGCGGCATAAATGAATTGGGAGTGGTTTCGGCGAGCTCTGTGGCTCTGCGAATCGCCCCTTTCATCCCTTCGCTTCCAGGTGTCAGAATCAACTCTGCACCCAGTGCCTTCAACAAATTCCGTCTTTCAATACTGAAGGTTTCAGGTAATGCAATTATCAGACGGTAACCCTTTGCAGCAGCGACAAATGCCAGTGCAATACCGGTATTTCCGCTGGTAGGTTCAATAATTACGGAGTCTTTGTTCAGCAATCCTTGTTTTTCAGCAGCTTCGATCATCGCCAGCCCAATTCGGTCTTTTACACTCCCGGCCGGATTGAAAAATTCGAGTTTGCCAATAATGGTCGCTTCAAGATTATGTTTCCTGTTAAAGTTGGAAAGTTCTAATAAGGGGGTATTCCCAATTAAATCGGTAAGATTTGATGCAATTTTTGCCATGGCTTTTAAATTTTATATTTTTAACAAAGTTGCGCCAATCACAACGGGTTGGCAATCCCATAAATTGCGTATTTTATATACCTTGTTTATGGTATATTTGTCATAATCGTGAATTGAGAATCGCTCTGAATTGTGATTTTAGGATTCATTTGCCTAATATTGCCATCCATAAATAATAAAGTAAATCAGTCATGCAGATTAGAACCATTCAGCCCTCAGATAACCAGCAGCTGGCTAAAATTGTTCGCGCTACCCTGACAGAATTTGGAGCCAATCATCCCGGTACCGTGTTTTACGATTCAACCACCGATGCATTGTCCGATCTATTTAAAAAGGAACGGTCAGTTTACTTTGTCGCCGAAATGGATGGGAAAATAGTTGGTGGCGGGGGAATTTTTCCCACCGATGGATTGCCCGGGAAAACATGTGAGCTGGTAAAAATGTATCTGCTTCCCGAAGCGAGAGGGAGGGGAGTGGGGAGGTCGATTATTGAAAAATGTTTGCTGACGGCCAAAGAATTTGGCTTTGAGCATGTCTATATTGAATCGATGCCCGAATTAAAACTGGCTTTAAAAATTTATGAGAAATTTGGATTTGAGTACCTCTCTGCACCATTGGGAAACTCCGGCCATTTTGGATGTGAATTGTGGATGATCAGAAGGCTGTGATGAGGAAATAAAATAATGTGAGGACGCACGGTTGTAGAAGACGCACGGCCGTGCGTCTTCTACAACCGTGCGTCTGATAAATACGTAATTAGCACGTTTTTATCTCTACGCCAGAAGCCAGCTGCCAGAAGCCAGTTGCCAACCGCCAGCTTCCTGTCCCGCTAAATGTAATACTCTATATTGTTGATCCAACCCGCTTTGATGGCATGCATAATCAGTTCAGAGGCATTCGAAACTTCCACCTTTCTGAAGATGTTTTTCCTGTGGGTGTTTACGGTATGATGACTGATGTTTTTCCTTGTGGCGATCTCTTTTGTTGTCAATCCGTCAGCTATTAATTTTACGATTTCAATTTCGGATACGGTAAGATATTTTGGATCTTCAGGAATATATTTGGTCTCGTTATTTTCGAAAAACAGATCAAGAATCTCGTCTGAATAGAATTTTTTGGATTTTAATGCCGCTTCAATGGCAGAAAAAATTTCATCCTTATCAGCAGTTTTGTAAATAATGTTTTTGATACCCATCTTTGTGAGTGTCGCAAATTCTGTTTTGGTGATCGAATTGGTAAGGACAAGAATTGAAATCAACGGATATTTCTCCCTGATATTTTTCAGATCGTCAATGCCATCATAGTCAATATTTGCAAAATCTGTTATTAGCAGATTCCCCCTGCCATTTCCCAGGAGCTTATAAAGATCGTTTCGGCTCGAAGCAATACCGGTAAGGTGATACCTTTTATCCGCTCCGATCAAGGACTTAAGAGACTGAACTACCAGGAACTGGGAATCTGCAATAATGACATCAAGGATTTTATCCGTACTCATAGTTAATGGTTTACAGCTTTTACCAAGCCTTGTTTTGAGAAACCTTTATACGGAGCGCAAGATAATTAAAATCAGCCAATTTTAACCGATGTCATCGTCAACGAACCCATCACTGCCTTATCATTAAAAAATTCGACCGCTTCGTGTTCTCCTTTTAATGCCAGGGTATAAAGTAATGGCAGATAATGTTCCGGAGTAGGTATGGCTAACTGAACTTCCCTACCAAGTGATGTGTAATTGATCAGCTCTTTGTGCTTATTGTTGATAATTAATTGCTTAAATGTATTATTTGCCTGTATAGCCCAGTCAAACCCGTATTCCGGTTCATTGACTTTTTCCCAGGCTACCATCCTGAGATTATGAACCAGATTACCGCTTCCAATGATCAATACCCCTTTCTCCCTCAGTGAGGCGAGTTCTTTGGCAAGTTCATAATGGTACAGCGGTGACTTATTGTAATCGAGGCTCATTTCAACGATTGGCACATCTGCCAGGGGGTAAATATTCTTGATTACGCTCCAGGCTCCATGGTCCAATCCCCACTTCTCATCCAATCCAATAACCGTTTTGGATACGGCTTTTTTGGTTTCAGCTGCCAGCTCAGGACTTCCCGGAGCCGGATATTGTACAGCAAACAGTTCACGCGGGAAACCACCAAAGTCGTGGATGGTCTGCGGTTTAGGCATTGCTGTCACGAATGTTCCGTTGGTTTCGTAATGTGCCGAAATACAGAGGATCGCCTTTGGCTTAGGCAGTGATTTCCCGAGATTGCGCCATGTGTGGACAAAATCATTTTCCTCAATGGCATTCATTGGGCTTCCGTGACCTACAAACAACACAGGCATTTTGGCGGTACGTTCACCTGATGAAAGTAAATTATTCATTTCATTATTATTCATCTCTTTAATTGCTGTTGGAAAAAGAAGAGCCGACCATAAAAAAGATCGTCTGTTCATCATATGATTTTTAAAATACGAAATTAAGTATTATTCTCCTATCGAAAGTAAAATCACCAACCCGCTATTTGAAAGGTGGATCAGTGATTTTCCTTCATTATTTTGGATTATTGAGCGGCTTGTTTTACCAGTTCAATATCGCAATTGATTCTGACCTCTTCGCCAACCAAAACACCACCGGTTTCGAGGGCAGCATTCCATGTCAGACCCCAATCTTTCCGGTTGATTTTTCCAGTGATGGCGAATCCTGCCTTCACATTCCCCCATGGATCTGAACCTACTCCTCCGTGTTCAACATTTAAGGTGACCGGATGAGTAACCCCTTTGATGGTAAGATTACCAATCAGGGTATAAAGATCGTCACCCAGATCTGTTAACCCATTACCTTCGAAGGTGATTTTCGGATAGTTCTCTGCGTCAAAGAAATCAGCACTTTTTAAATGGCCATCCCGGTCGGCTATTTCTGTATCCACTGAAGCCGTATTCAATGAAAAGGAGATGACAGATTTTGAAAAGTCGTTTCCAACCGTTGATACTGCCCCTTCGAATTCCCTGAAGCTCCCCAATACATTGGAAATCATAAGGTGTTTTACCTTGAACGCTATCTTGCTGTGTGTTGGGTCAATTGCCCATTTTGTTGTTTCCTGTGTGCTCATAATTTTTGTTTCTGTTGTTTCTATTGTTTCTATTGTTTATTATTTCCCTAATCCAAGTTGATTCATGTAGGTTTGGTTATCCCAGAATAACGATTCTTCAAACATAATTCCGTTTTTCCAGTGCCCGATTGTACACATTGGCAGTTTGAATGATTTTCCTGTAGGCTGGATAAATTTTCCATTACCAATTGGCATAGGTTTGGAAAATGTACCTTCCATAATACCGGTCACACAAGTCCATTCTCCTGTATTATTCCCAAAACGGATAGGATGTTGTTTGATCCGTGTGTCGGGTGCATAAACAAACATTGCGCTCAGATCTGCAATATGTTTCTCGATACCTGTGGTGAAATGCCCGTCGGGCCAGTTCACCTTTATGTCTTTTGAATGACTTTCGTGCAGGCGTAACCACTCCTGGTTGGTAAAAACTGTGTAATCCAGTGTATCGAAAGTTACGAGGTTCTTTTTCAAGGTCGCTTCACCGGCAGCATATTTTTTAAGGATAATTGTCATTGAATCGATTTTTGCCTGCATCTCTTTGGAATGTACAGTCTGGGCAGAAGTTGTACTAAAAATTGCTGTGGTTGCTATTACCACAACTAACAGGATTGTTTTGAAATTTAATGTGTTGTTTTTCATTTTTAATGTTATAAATTATTTGTACTGTTTTGACAATACAAAGGTGCACCAATCCGTAGGGTCAGTGGTAACAGTATTCAGAAAGGATGTAGTACTTTTAGGAAATAATGCTTTTGGTCATCTCGCGGAACCGGGTGGGTGTAATTTCCATCTTGGAATGGAATACTCTTGTAAAGTACGATTTCTCGTTGTAACCCAGCTCATAACCAATTTCAGAAACGGTTTTGTCCGAGTAAAGGAGCATCCTCTTGGCTTCGATCAGCTTCCGTGTTTCGATAATTTCAGACACACTTTTACTGAAATTGTTTTTGCAGATCAGGTTCAGGTTTCGCTCCGACATATTCAACTTATCAGCATAGAAGGAGACCCCTTCATTGCGGCGATAATTTTCTTCAAGAATTTTCAGAAAATTGTTAAAGGTAACCACCTGCGAAGATTTTGAAATGTTTTCAATCGGCAAATTTCTTTTTCGTTCAGAGTCGACCATTGCAATAAGTCCACTTAGCAGGTGACGTATTGTTGTCAGATCAACCATTTCCTGTTGGTATTCGCCGGCGATAATCTGGCAAAGATTGGTAAACCTGCTGATGCAGCTGCCTGAACTGAGCGGTATATTAGTTGAGGCTGAGAAATGAGAATAAAAACTTAGTTTTGAGTCGGGGATAAATGCAGTCTTATAATTGACCACCCACCCTCGCAAATCATTGTGAGGAATCAGTTTGTGCATCTTTCCCATTGATACATAACAGGCAAAAGGGCCATCCACAATTTCCTTTTGAAAATCGATAAAATGTTCGAGGCTCCCCTGAGAAATGATAATAAGTTCTTCAAAATCGTGAAAATGAGAATCATAAGTTCGTGAGATAATATCATCCACGAGCTCCTTTGTTAACTCGAATATGTGAAACGGTTTATCCATGTATCTACAAAGGTACTAAGAATTTAACAATCTTAAAGATTCACACTTTGGCGAAAGCCTGCTCCAGATCTTTGATAAGATCGGCTTTGTCTTCCACTCCAATTGAGACTCTGATCAATGAATCTTTAATTCCTGCCTGTTCTCGCTCTTTCTTTGTAATTGAAGCGTGAGTCATCAGGGCAGGATGCTCAATTAACGATTCTACACCGCCAAGACTCTCGGCCAGGGTAAACAATTTGAGACTTTCCAAAAAGTGGACTGCCTCCTCTTCTCCCCCTTTTATTTCGAATGAGATCATACCGCCAAAACCCTTTGCCTGTTTTTTATTTAATTCGTACTGCGGATGGGAGGGGAGTCCCGGATAATAAACCCGATCCACTTTCGGATGGTTTTCGAGATACTCGCTTATTGCAATGGCATTTGACTGGTGTTTTTCCATCCTAAGCGATAATGTTTTTAACCCGCGAAGTACAAGGTAACAATCGAATGGAGAAGGAACTGCACCAAGTGCATTCTGATTGAATTTGAGTTTCTCATAAAGCGTATGATCGTTAAGCATGATTGCTCCGCCAATCACATCACTGTGCCCGGCAATATATTTTGTTATGCTATGGACGACGATATCCGCGCCCAAAAGGGTCGGATTCTGAAAATAAGGGGAGAGAAAGGTGTTGTCGACAATCACCAACAGATTGTGGCGATGGGCGATTTCAGATATTGCTGCAATATCACACACTTTCAAAATTGGATTAGTAGGGCTTTCCAGCCAGACCAGTTTGGTTTCCGGCAGTATTGCCTCTTCAATCAGTTGTGGCTGAGATGCATCTACAAGAGTAACACGTAAATCGTATTTCTCTTTCCAAAGGTTAAACAATCGCTTGGTTCCACCATACAGATCGTCAAAACCAATCACATGATCTCCCGGTTTAAGCAATGTGAAAAGCAGGGCAGCCTCTGCTGCCAGCCCCGATGCATAACCTAAACCATAATTTGTCTGTTCGAGCGAAGCATAACGTTTTTCAAGCGCAAATCTTGTCGGGTTGCTGCTTCTGGAATACTGAAACTGGCCTGGATTCTTAACTTTTTTTCTGGCATAAGTAGATGAAAGATAGATAGGTGCAACCACTTCACTATGATTTCCCTCCGAGAATCCGGGTTCTTCTCCGATATGAATTGAACGTGTTTCGAATGAATAATTTTGTATTGTCATTATATTTGAATTTTAATAAATTTCTTTGTTTTCACAGTGCAAATATCCGAAACTAAATTAATGTAAATATACCTGTGATTAGGTATATTTGAGAACTGGCAAAATGACATAATATAGTTATTGCATTTTGATTAGCGTACCATAATTAACGATTACCGGGCGCCAAATTCTATATGCGTTCGCAGAGATATAAAGTGTAAGTCAGTTATCGTTATTCCGACAGTAAGGTATTGATCAGGCCATTAAATTCAATTATAAACTCCTCATAGAATTTGCCTGTCGCCGGACCGCTAAAGCCGGTGTGGACTTTTCTTACATTTCCTTTCTTATCGATGAAAATTGTTGTAGGAAAAGCTGAAATACCATTTAAGTCAGGCAATGCTTTTGAAGCAGATTCAGTACCAGATTTACCCGCAAAAAGAATTTCGTACTGAATACCGAGACGGTTCTTCAGGTTAGTGAGTGATGTTTTTGCCGATTCAAAATCATTCTTTCGTTCAAATCCCAACCCGATAATTTCGATACCCCTCTGGTGATTGGTTTTATACCATTCTGAAAGAAATGCATTTTCGTCCAGACAGTTGGGGCACCAGCTACCAAGAATGGTAACAATGACCACTTTCCCTTTATATTCAGGATCGGTTAATGAAACAGCCTTTCCCTGAAGATTTGGAAAGGTAAAGGCGATTGTTGAATGCCCCTCTTTGAGCTGTGATGCTATGTATGGATCCGGAAGGGCTGCTTTGGCATTGCGCATACCCTCAATTTGCGTGGTGCGGCGGGGATTAATGAACTCTCCCGAAAAAGTGCTGTCATTCGAAAACTCCCCTTTAACCAGATAAGGTGATGAACCCCCAAAGGTGGACAAGAAAAATGCCTTTCCATTTACAACACCTTCCAAAAAGCGGTAATCACCTGTTGAGGTGAGTATCGATCCTGTTATTTTTGCCCCCAGCTGTTTAAAGTTTCCCACCGTTTTATCTCGATTGTCAGGAGATGTAAAATTGATATCCCAGGTTCCGTTTAATGATACCAGGGGAGCAGGATTACCTTCCGGGAAACGGGGCAATTCACCAAACTTTGCCTTAAATGGAATTGAACTTGTCTTTTTATCGGATGCATTCCTGATAAAACGTCCTTCAAAAGTATTTTTAGTCAGTTTGCCCTTTAAAGCTGTGTCGTATAAATCAACAGGAATCATCACGGAATCATTATCGTAAATAATTTTCTTTAATTCGAAGCGATCATTTCCGTTGATTAAAAAAACAGAAGAGTTGGCGGCACTTTTCCCTTCTACCTCAAACAGAAAAGGAATTTCATTTCCCGGAAGAATAAAAACACCTCTCCATTTACCCTCTTTCATCTGAACTGTTCCGGGTTGGCAAGAGGTGATTAGGATTGCAATTAAAGTGAATATGACAAAAGATGCTGTGTTTATATTTCTCATATCTAAATGTTTATTGAAAATAACAACAAGAAAATTTATAAAAGCAACCCCGGGAATACCCTTCCGGGGTTGATCTTGTTTCAGTAAAATTGACGGCTGAAATTACGCTTTTTTTACAATATGTTGCAACCTGCATTATCTGGCATAGTAACGCAGGGCATTAAAACCAACTAATTTTTTTCTTCTTTCATCCCATAACCGTAGTTTAAGTGATCTTAGGCTTGAAAAGAAGGTGACAGGTTTAATATCCTGAAAAATAATATTCTCCTTAAAGCAGACGGGGAGTTTATAATTTGGAATCCTTGGACTGAGGTGATGGATGTGGTGAAATCCGATATTACCGGTAAACCATTGCAGCACTTTGGGTAATTTAAAATAAGAACTTCCCTGCAAGGCAATGTTTTTATAGTTCCACTCCTGGCCCCGGCTCCAAACAACGTTTTCATACTGATGCTGGACATAAAAAAGCCAGACTCCGTGCACGGAAGCGATGTAGAGCACCGGTAATTGTATTAGTAGGTAGGATTTCCATCCTATTGCCCAGATCGTCAATGCGATAACGCCTGCTAAAGCAATATTGTTAAGTTGGTGATAAACATGTTCCTTAAGGCTCATATAATGTTTAGGTAACCGGTTTTGAACGACAAAGACCAGGAAAGGGGCAACACCAAGAAGGAAGAGTGGATGACGGTAGAAACGGTAACTAAACCTTTTCCATGGCGAAAGTTTCAGAAACTCCTCTATGGTAAGAGTTTTAACATCGCCGACACCCCGCTTGTCAAGATTCCCGACTGTGGCGTGGTGCTCCTTGTGTTCGCGGGTCCATTTATGGTATGGTGTAAAAGTCATTAACCCAGTGATAATTCCAACAATCCGGCTAAGAAGTTTTGATTTAAAAAATGATCCGTGCCCACAATCGTGGAAAATGATAAAGATCCTGACTAAAAATCCTGCAGCGAAAACAGATAACAGTAAAGTAAGGAAGTATGAAATTTTAAGGCTCCAAACCATTGCCACCCAAAGTAACAGGTAAGGTACGACAGAGTTAGTAATCTGCCACCAACTCCTTACCGGGTCTGAAAAGTTATACTTTGAAACAATCTCCATCCACGAATTTGAGGTGTTTTTATTTATCTTATCAGCATTCATAACCCTTTTATTTTTTTATTAATTCAATAAGATTAACGGTTTTCTCTAAGTATTTGTTCGGTAGGAATTCAGTAATAAGGGGAAGGATCAGTACAAAGATAATTCGTGCTATGAAAAATTGTTCTGTTCATTGTTTATATTTATTGGTTTATTGTGGCATTCCGCTAATAAATAAATTTTCTCTGATTTAAAGATATATTTTGGTGTAACCAAAACAGACACTTTTTCGTTTATAATACGTGGTATGGATATTAAAAAAGATTTTAAAACTAACAATATTCAGATATGAAAAGGATAGCAGTTTTTTGTGATGGTACGTGGAATACTCCTGATGAAATGGAGAATGGTAAGCTTTGTCAGACCAATGTGGTTAAAATGGCAAATGCCCTTAGCACAACTTCTGATGATGGGATGATCCAATTGCTTTATTATGATACAGGTGTAGGAAGTGAAGGAGATCTGGTAAGGAGGATTTACGATGGAGCAACGGGAACCGGTATATCAGAAAATATCCTTCAAGCCTACCGTTTTGTAATCAAAAACTACAAGCCTGGAGATGAACTGTTCTTTTTTGGATTTAGCAGAGGCGCTTTTACGGTCCGTAGTCTTGCAGGACTGATCAGAAACTCAGGGATTTTAAAACCTGAAAATATCGACAAAGTTCATAAGGCCTTCCTTATCTACAAATCACGAAAGCCACAGCATCAGCCCAGGGAAGTGGAAGCTACACTTTTCCGGAAAACCTTTGCTGTTGCGGAGACCACAATAATCAAGTTTATCGGTGTTTGGGATACAGTTGGAGCCTTAGGGAATCCTCTGTTTATGAATGGAATTTTAAGTAAGAGGAATGGATTTCATGATACCGATTTATCGACGAGAATTGAAAATGCATTTCACGCCCTTGCCATAGATGAGAAAAGGAGAAATTTTGAAGCAACGTTGTGGCATCAGCAGAAGGGTTCAAAGGGGCAGGTTCTG
>Ga0073936_10003719_pt1 | contig 21625 bp, 21 predicted proteins | sample AliMusrvi5mmetaG_FD_87041 | JGI IMG/M metagenome (GOLD analysis project Ga0073936, IMG submission 87041) | Freshwater lake bacterial and archeal communities from Alinen Mustajarvi, Finland, to study Microbial Dark Matter (Phase II) - Alinen... | ecosystem: Environmental > Aquatic > Freshwater >... | reverse complement strand
TTATAAGGTTTATTAATAATTTTTTAAGAATTTATATGTTGATAAGTTTTTATGTTTGATTTATAATTAATAGTTGCAAAAATTAATATCCTTCACGCTTTGTCAGTTTGTTCTTATAGTAATTTTTCCGAAAGGTTTGTCATAACAGGAAAAGGGTACAATGCACGGTTTTACTCTTTCACAGTATGTGAAAAGTCAAAAAAATGAGGGAAATTTGTGATTAAGAATGTTTTGGAATTCCTTGAGCTTTCCGCTGAAAATTATCCCGGCAAGCCTGCTTTTATCGATGAAGCGGAGAGCATAGCTTACAGTGAATTTATAACTGCGGCAAAATCTGTCGGCAGCAGCCTGCTGTGTCTGAATGAGCGGAACAAACCGGTCGCAGTCCTGATGAAAAAGGGCGTCGCCTGCCTTGCGTGCATGATGGGTGTTGCTTACAGCGGAAATTTTTATGTTGTGGTTGACAGCAACGCTCCTGCGGAGCGGATTAATAAAATATTTTCGTCCCTTTCTCCCGTTGCCGTGCTTACCGACAAAGAAAACAGCGAAACAGTCAGCGCTGTCAATTATGATGTGCCGGCATTTTTCTATGAAGACGCGAAAAACTGTCCGGTTGACCTTGCGGGTCTCTCGGAAATAAGAAAAAGCCAAATTGATACAGACCCGCTCTATGCGCTGTTCACATCCGGCTCCACCGGTGTCCCGAAGGGGACCGTTGTCTGCCACCGCAGTGTTGTAGACTATGCCGAATGGGTAACCGAAACCTTTGATATAACTTCAGAAACCATTTTCGGAAATCAGTCTCCGTTTTATTTCAGTATGTCTGTGCTCGACATTTTCAGTGCAATAAAAAATGCCGCCACGCTGCATATCATCCCGAAGACGGTGTTTTCTTTCCCCCTCAAACTTTTGGAATATATCGCAAAAAATGAGATAAACACCATTTATTGGGTGCCGTCGGCGCTCAGCATTGTCGCGAATTGGAAAGCGCTTGATTATGTTGAATTGCCGAAGCTGAAAAAGATTCTGTTCGCGGGTGAGGTTATGCCTGTTAAGCAGCTTAACGTTTGGCGCAAACATCTGCCCGAAGCACTGTTCGCGAATTTATACGGGCCGACAGAGATAACCGATATCTGTGCCTACTATGTTGTCAACAGGGCGTTTGAAAATGATGAAAACATCCCCCTGGGCAGCGCCTGCAATAACTGCGATGTGTTTCTATTAAAAGAGGACGGCACGATGGCCGGGTTAAAAGAAGAGGGCGAGCTTTGTGTCAGGGGTTCTTTTTTAGGGCTCGGGTATTACAACAACAGCGAAAAAACGCAGGAAGTATTTGTTCAAAACCCGCTGAATCCGCATTATCCGGAATTGATTTACAAAACCGGGGACATCGCCAGGTATAATGACTACGGCGAGCTTGTCTATATCACAAGAAATGATTTTCAAATCAAACGCATGGGTTACCGGATTGAACTCGGAGAAATAGAAGCCGCGATAAACTCGGTTGACAGTGTCACCGCCTGCGCCTGCGTGTATGACAAGGAGACCGACTCGTTAAATTTATATTACAGCGGCCGCAATGTTGATGATGATTTAATTTTGGCAACAGCAAAGGAAAAGCTTCCGCCTTATATGCTTCCGAACAACGTAATCTTCGTGAACCAAATGCCTTATAATGCAAACGGCAAAATTGACAGGCTTGCTCTAAAAAAATTCACTGACAAATAACAAGGAGAAAACAAGAATGGAAAAGCTATTGGCGATTTTAAAAAAAATAAAACCGGGCGCGGACTTTGAGGGGTCAAAAAATTTGATTGAAAGCGGAATTTTGGATTCTTTCGCCATCATTTCCCTTGCGGCGGAAATAAGCGATGAATTTGATGTTGAAGTTACCGTAAGGGATATCCTTCCGGAAAACTTCAGTTCGCCCGAAGCGATTATGAAAATGATTGAACATTTGCAGGATGAGGACTGATTATGAGCTATACGGCAATTACATTTCTGGTTTTTTTAATCATTACCGGAACTTTTTACTTCCTGTTGCCTAAAAAATTCAGATGGGGCGTTTTGCTTGCAAGCAGCTTTATCTTTTATTATTTAAATTCGGGATGGCTGACGATATTTCTTGCGGCGACAACGATTTCCATCTATTTTTCGGGCATTTTGATGGCGCGGATAAACGATAAATTCGAAGTCAAAAAAACCGGTTTGTCAAAAGAAGACCGCAAAAAGCTGAAGGCAAAGAGTGAAAAGCAAAAGAAAGCAATTGTTGCCGCTGCGCTGCTGATTAATTTCGGCCTGCTTTTTTTGCTGAAATATTTCAATTTTTTCGGCGACGGTGTGAACATGCTGTTCAGCAGCCTTCATATATCGGCAAAACTTACGACGTTTAATTGGGTAATGCCGCTCGGCATTTCCTATTACACCCTGCAATCCGCCGGTTACCTGATTGATATTTACAGAGGCAAAATAAAGGCCGAAAAGAATCTCGGAAGGCTGGCGCTTTTTGTTTCTTTCTTTCCGCAGATTGTTGAGGGCCCGATCGGACGGTACGACAAACTGGCGGAGACCCTTTACGAGGGGCACAGCTTTGACTATGACCGCTTCAGGCTTGGCGGGCAGCTGATGGTTTGGGGCTTTTTTAAAAAGATGGTCATTGCGGACAGAGCGGCGATGCTTGTCAACACGGTATTTTCGCATTACACGCACTATTCCGGGCTTTCCGTGGCAATTGCGGTGCTGCTTTTCACCCTGCAGATTTATGCGGATTTCTCGGGCTGCATGGATATTGTAACGGGTGTCGCGCAAATTTTCGGCGTAACGCTGGAAGCCAATTTCAGACAGCCTTTCTTTTCAAAATCGGTGGCTGAATTTTGGCGAAGATGGCATAGTACGCTCGGGGCCTCGATGCGTGATTATATCTTTTACTCGATTTCGATGTCAAAGCCGTACAGAAAATTTTCAAAAAATACACGGGAAAAGCTCAATGACCATTTCGGAAACCTGATACCGACAGCGGGCGCGCTTTTCTTTGTTTGGTTCGGAATGGGTATTTGGCACGGCGCCAGTTTGAAATACATTATTTACGGATTGTACTATTATGTTTTTATGATGCTTGGCGAAGCCTTCAAACCATTGACCGAAAAATTGACGGTAAAACTTAAAATCAATATAAACTCAAAGCTGTTTCATCTTTACCAGATGCTGAGAACCTTTGTTGTTGTTTATTTTGGCATGCTGATTTTTCGTTCGCACAACATTGCTGTCGCATGGAAACTGTTTATATCAATTTTTACCGGATTTTCCCTGCATGCGGTTACGAACGGATCCCTGCTGAAACTCGGCTTGAATGGCAGCGATTATATTCTGCTGTTTGCAACGTTTGTCTTGTTGACTGCCGTAGGAACCCTGAAGGAAAAAGACTTTAAAATACGGGAACTGATTGCACAGCGCGCATTAATCATCCGCTGGAGTATTTATCTTGTCGCCATATTTGCGCTTATCATTTTCGGTATTTACGGCAAAGGATATAATGTAGGCACTTTCATTTACGGGAATTTCTGAAAGGCCTGTTGTGTCAAGGAGAATAAATAAAATTATGACAAATAAAAAGGAAAGCCTTTTTAGATTACTCAGAGTTTTCATCTTCTTTATTGTGTTTCTGCTGTGTTTTCAGTTCATCTCTATGGCTTTTGTTCCAAAGAGCGGAAATAAAAGCAGCGATTGGACAAAATACACGACAAAAGCATATATTGGTGAAAGGCAAAACTCAATTGATGTCCTTTTAATTGGAAACAGCGACCTGTACCACGGATTTTCACCGTTAGACTGCTGGAAACAGTATGGATTTTCCAGCTGTAATGCCGGGAAACCTTCACAAACCCCAAGGGGAGCCTATAATGCGCTCCGCGATGCTTTAAAATATCAGCATCCGAAGGTCGTCGCGCTTGAAACGGATCTGCTTCTTATCGATTATATAGACCTTGGTATAAACAGATTCTTTGCTTCCGAGCCGCAATCACCCAAGCCGAATATTCGTGAGCGTATCAAAAATATTGATGAAAGCATTGAAATTAAGCTTGGTTATTATATTCCCAAACTGGCAAAAACAGGTTATACCGGATTTTTAGATAAAATCGAATCTGCTTTTGAAACAGCAATTAATTATTACTTTCCGTTATTAAAATACCATTCCCGTTGGAATTCCCTGCAGGCGAAAGACTTCACAAACATGAAAGCTGATTGGCACTTTGAGGGAAAAGGATTCGTAGCGTCAAGCACTGCGAAACCATATCAGGGCAGCCTTGATTATATGGCTTTGAATGCAAAAAAATCCGATGCGCTCAAAAAGAACACATTGAAATATCTGAATAAAATCAACGAATTGTGTAAACAAAATAACATCAAACTTGTTTTGTTCAGTATTCCATGTGCAACATCATGGTCCGACTCAAAGCACAAAGTAATTGCCGACTTCTCAAATAACAATAAGCTCAATTATGTTGATTTAAATCTGAAGGAAATGAATACCGGTATAAACTGGCTTACGGACAGCAATGACGGCGGCACACATATGAATATTTCCGGCGCTCAAAAAGTATCAGAAAAATTCGGTGAATATCTGAAGGAACATTTTCAGCTGACAGACCATCGCGGTGACCCCGCTTTTGCACAATGGACAGAAGATTTGAAACATATCTATAATTAATATTGATGACCCATTATTGACGGGAATCTTGACCGGCCAACCTTTGTAAAGGAGAATATTGAAATTATGTCAATTAACAAGAAGCGTTTTTTCGGATTTCTCCGAGTCATTATCTTTCTAACAGTTTTCCTGTTGTTTTTTCAAGCCGTTTTGATGACATTCGTTCCGAAGTCCGTCTCGACTACATACGTCCCAAAGGCCGGAGCGAACAGCAGCGCTTGGACTTCAAACATGATCACAGCATATATTGGTGAACGGCGAAACTCAATTGACATTCTGCTTGTTGGAAACAGCAACCTATACCGCGGCTTTTCACCGATTGACTGTTGGAATAGTTATGGAATTTCGAGCTGTGACTGCGCCAGACCGCTGCAATCTCCCCCGGGCGCTTATACTGTGCTTGTGGATGCTTTGCGCTATCAGAGCCCAAAAGTCATTGTGCTTGAAACGGACCTGCTCTTCCCTACTCATAGAACCATAAGTTTAAAAACTGCTTTATTGCCGGATATTAAATCAGTTAATACGGAAACCGGCAAAGATATCGCAAAAATTGCCAGCAGTCTAAAAGACCTGCCGAGCGCAAATGATAATTTGCACTTTATTTACAAAGGCTTCATTGTGTCAAAGGTACAGAAACCGTTTGAAGGCGGATTTAAATATATGACTGTTCATGCAAATACTCCTGTTCCCCTAAAACCCGGCTCTTTGCAATTTCTGAATGAAACAGTTGCATTGTGCAAACAAAAAAATATTAAACTTGTTTTGCTGAGCATTCCGTCGGCTAAATCCTGGTCAATCTCAAAGCACAATGCCGTTGCAGAATTTGCACGGGTCAACAAACTTGAATTTATTGATTACAATCTTAACAAGGAAAATAATATTGGGTTCAACTGGCTTAAGGATACCTATGACGGCGGAACCCATTTGAACATTTACGGCGCGCACAAGGTATCGCTCTATTTCGGGAAATATCTGACGGAAAATTTTCAGCCGGCAGACCACAGGGGTGACCCCGTGTATGCTCAGTGGGCAGAAGATTTAAAACAAAGTTATCTAAACAATGCAGGTACCTTATTTGCTTGAATTTCTGAAAAGCCATCTTTCGTCAAGGAGAATAGTTTAAATTATGACAAACAAAAAGAAAACATTCTTCGGATTGCTAAGAGTCTTCATTTTTTTAATATTGTTTACGCTCTGTTTTAATTCAGTCTCGAAGATATTTGTTCCCAAAGGCGAAAACAACAGCAGCGCATGGACTTCACACACAACCAAAGCTTATATCGGTGAAAAGCAAAATTCAATTGATGTTCTGCTTGTTGGAAACAGTAACCTGTACCGCGGATTTTCACCGATTGCCTGTTGGACCGATTATGGCGTTTCGAGTTGTGACAGCGGAAAACCGAAGCAAACCCCACAGGGGGCGTTTAGCATCCTTGTGGATGCTTTGCGCTATCAAAAGCCGAAAGTCATTGTGCTCGAAACGGATTTGCTTTTTGTTACACATAGAAAACTTAATATTAAAAAAATTCTTTCACCTGAAAAGACATTAGTAGAAAAAGGATTTAGAAGTGATCTCGCAAAAATTGACAATGATATTGAAACAAAGCTTAATTGCTACATTCCGAAATTAGTAAAAACAGGATATGCCAAATTTTTAGACAGAGTTGAATCTGCTTTTGAAACAGAGATAAATTATTACTTTCCGCTTCTAAAATATCATTACCGGTGGGATTCTTTACAGATAAAAGACCTTTCGAGTATAAAAGGAAACTGGCATTTTGCGGATAAGGGCTTTATAACGTCAACGGCAAGGAAACCGTATAAAGGCGGATTTAAATATATGACAGTAAATGCAAAGACGCCCCTTCCATTAAAAGCCGACTCTTTGCAGTACCTGAATAAAATAGTTGAATTGTGCAAACAAAAAAATATTAAACTTGTTTTGCTGAGCATTCCGTCGGCAAAATCCTGGTCAATATCAAAGCACACCACCATTGCCGAATATGCAAAAGCCAACAATCTTGAATTTATCGATTACAATGTTAATAAAAAAAATAACATTGGGTTCAACTGGCTTAAGGATACCTATGACGGCGGAATGCATCTGAACATTTACGGCGCGCACAAGGTAACGCGCTTTTTCGGAAAATATCTGAAGGAAAATTTTCAGTTGGCAGACCACCGGGGTGACCCCGCCTATGCTCAGTGGAAAGCGGATGTAAACTTTCTCCGGCATAAATAACGAAATTTATATTTCTGCATTTGCCATGCATCTGACTGCTTGAGCAGTATTGTCATCTACCGGAGGGCTTCGACTGAAGCCCTCCGCTTTTTTGTTGACTATTGTTTGTTAAAGAAGTATAATTGTTTGTAATCAGGGATAGTAATCAGCTTGGATAGAAGTATATATACGGAGCACAATAAAGAATGAGCAAATCGTTAAAAAAAGATACGGCTTTGGTTGGAACCGAAAAACATTCAATAAGCATGCTTGACGGCAAAAGTGAAAGAAGCAGAAAAACACTGTACTTCTTTGTTTACACTTTTGCTTTTGCCTTTGTGGCTTTCATTGTTTTTTATTTGTATATTGTTGACGGTAAATCATTTGTTTGGGTAGGTAAGACCGGGTCGGACGACGGCCTGGTTCAAAATTATAACGCGCTTCTCTATTACGGAAAATACCTGAGAAGTATCGCATCGACCTTGTTTGCAACCGGCAAGTTTGTTATTCCGATGTGGGATTTCAATCTTGGCCTGGGTTCCGACGTATTAACAACTTTACATTATTATGTTATCGGCGACCCGCTCGACCTGCTTTCCGCATTTGTAAAAAGCAAAGACACCGAAACCCTTTACAGCGCGCTTGTTATTCTGCGGTTATATTTATCCGGCTTGGCATTCTCGCTTTACTGTTTCAAAATGAAAAAGGGCAGATTCGCCGCGCTTGCCGGTTCGCTAGTTTATGTTTTCTGCGGTTTCGCGCTTTTCGCAAGTGTGCGGCATCCGTATTTTATTAACCCGATGATTTACCTTCCGTTGCTATTAATCGGTGTTGAAAAGCTTTTTGCGAAGCAGAAGCCGGCTCTGTTCATTTTAATGGTCTGCCTTTGCGCCCTCAGCAATTTCTACTTTTTTTATATGATCAGTATTCTGATGATATTGTATGCTGTATTCCGTTATTTTGATATTTATAAGAAAGTTGAAATAAAAACACTTGTTAAAACAGTTTGTTCTATGGCCGGGTTTTATACCGTCGGATTAATGATGGCTTGCGCTATATTTATACCGGTTGTCAGCCTGTTCTTTACAAGCGGAAGAATTGATACCGGTTATACCGTCCCGTTCTTGTACGATATAAATTTTTATTTAAACATTGTGCCGGCATTCGCCTCCATTTCTGCTTTCAGCGAAGACTGGACCTTTCTTGCGTACTCCGGCATAACATTTATTGCAGTCATCCTGCTTTTCTGCCAAAAGAAAAAGCACACCTCCTTAAAAGTTGCTTTTTTGTTGCTTTCATTGCTGCTGTTATTCCCGTTTGCCGGACATATTTTTAACGGCTTTTCCTATGTTTCAAACCGCTGGGAATGGGGTTTCAGCATGCTGGCCGCATATATTTTTGCGACCGTAATACCGGAAGTGAGGCTGATAACAAAAAAAGCAGCCGTTATCATTTTCGTAACCGCAGTAGCCTTCCTTACCTATTGCCTGCTTATGCCCAATGTCAGATCCGGCGGAACAACTGCCGCCTGTGTTGTGCTTTTCATCGCGGCAATTGCTGTCGTTTTCTTTTCAAAAAAAAGCAAAAAGCTTTTCAGGGGGTTGATTCTAGGTGTAACCATCATGGGGATTGCCGTTAATTCGTTCTACCTTTATTCCCCGGCAGGGGCTAATTACATCAGTGAGTTTATTGATAAAGGCAACGTGCTTAATACTTTTTACCAATCCCAGGCGGGAGCCGTAAAAGCCCTTCATGACAAATCTTTCTACCGTTATGAAGAGAACACAAGCGGTGACTTTTCCATTGACAATTCATCATTGGCCTTGGGCTTGAACCGTTCGTCCTTCTACTGGAGCCTGATTCCCGGCAACACAAGCAAATATGTGACCGAAATGGAGCTTAACAACCAAAATTTCTCAAATCTCCCCGGATTTGACGGGCGCGCCATGGTTGGGCTGCTCTCCGGCACAAAATACTTTGTTACGAGCATCAATAATACTTCAAATGTTCCGTTTGGCTATACCTTCCTGAAAAATTGGAAAAACAATGCCGGTATTACTTATTCGGTATTTAAAAATAACTACGCTCTGCCGCTGGGATACACCTATTCTTCATATATCATGCGCAGCAGCTATGACAGCCTTTCTCCGTTTCAAAAGCAACAGGCACTTCTGCAAGGTGTGTTGTTGGAAAACGAACAGCCGTCATACAAAAAAACAAATTTAGAATTTACCGATACACCCGTATCCGGTTATCAAGCCAAATATTCAAATGGCCTTTCATTTACAAACGGTGAAATTTTGGTTAAAAAACCCGGCGCCACGCTTACATTGACTTTCGCAGGCAAAGAGAACAGCGAGATCTACCTCAAGATAAATAACCTGTGGTATAACAATATGAATCCGATCAAAGTTTTATCCGCAAAGGAATGGAATAATTTACCGGCTCAAAAGCAAAAAGATTTAATATCAAAAAATAGATTTAAAAGCGCAGGGCAAAGTACTCTTATCGGTGTTTCTTGCGGCAGTATAAGTAAAGATATATTTATCTCAACACCAAGTTATTCCTGGTATATAAACAAGCATGATTTTACAACCAACATGGGTTATGATAATCAAGCCAAAAATGAAATCATTCTGACATTTAACAGCATCGGCTCTTATACTTATAACAATATTGAAATTGTTTCCCAACCGATGGAGAATTTCGCGGAACAGGCCGGTAACCTTCGTAAAGATGTTTTGCAAAATATCAAGGTTTCCGCAAACGCCGTAAGCGGAACAATCAATTTAATAACCGAGAAAATACTTTGCCTGTCAATCCCTTTCAGCACCGGCTGGAAGGCAACCGTTGACGGTACAAAAACGGAGCTTCTTCAGGCAAACACTATGTACATGGCCATCCTTTTACCCGCCGGAAAGCATACCGTCAAGCTTACATATATAACCCCGGGGATTAAACAAGGGCTAGTTGTTTCCGGGGTTGGAATCGTCTGTTTTATCGGCATCATTGCAGCAGGACAAATAAGCGCTTGTAAAAAAAGGAAAAGCATATCCGGGAAATAAATAAAAACTTTGGGGACGGAATTGAAAAACTCCGTCCCCTTAAAAATTATTTTATCTCTACAATAAGCTTACTGTTATTCTCTCCGGCATCTTTCAGAACCTGTAAAAAAGCTTTTCCGTAATCCCCCAGGTTTTTCTCCAAAGTGCCGGCGTGTTCCACCGTAATTTTCGTGTCCCCGCAATCGCTTAAACAATCATACGCGGCGTCAAGATTTTTACCGTAATAATCGGGGAATCCGCATTCCTTCGCAAGATACTCATGCGCTTTTTCCCGCGTATTCATTTTTCGGGCGTCTAAAACTATCTTTTTCATTTAAATTTCCTCAATACAGGCGGGTGAATGAAACGTAGTGATCGCTTGTGTAATAAATCAAGCCGTCATTTGAAAATACAATCCGTTTTGCGCCTCTGCTGGCTGCATGCAGTGTATCAATGTCGCATTCGGTGTATTTCCAACCTGTGGCTTTCGGCAGCAACCCCTCATTATTGTAGAAAGTGTCCCCGCCGATACATTTCCCCGGCGCATATGGGTCGAGATAACCGCCCGGCCAACCGAGCGCCTGTGCCTGCGTTTTTGTTATAAAGTTCTTGGGCAATTTGTTGAAAGTATGAATATAAAGGGCAACATCCGCTTTTGATGTATATACGCCGTCTATGCGAATTCCGGGTTTTGTTGTGGTCTGAATCGGCTTTGTTGTCGGTGTTGCTGTTGTGTGAGGTTTTGTCGTCGTTTTTGCGGTCGTTTGTTCATGCATTGTTATGGTTGGTTTATTTTTTGTTGTTGCTTCGCTTGTTGCTTTTGGTTTTGAAGTTTGCTCCGGTTTCGTTGCCGGCGGCAAGGTTGTCACGGCAATTGCCGTGCTTTCGGTTGTGCCGGTCACGAAGTCAGAGATTTTCTCATTGCAGCCGGAAAAAGTGCTGACAATAATCAAAAACGCCAAGGATATAGAAATTAACCGCTTCATTTTAACCTCCCGCAAATATTATTCATTGATGACATTATATAAATTCATACTTGCTTTGTCAAACATTTTGATAAAATTTGAAAATTGAAAAAACCGTTTGCATTACACAAACGGTTTTTTCTGGTCGAGGCGACTGGACTCGAACCAGCGGCATCTTGGTCCCAAACCAAGCACTCTACCAAACTGAGCTACGCCTCGATGCAAATATTTTCGCAGCGGGGCTTATTATACCCCAGCTCGGGTTTTATTGTCAAGCCGAATTCTTGCAATTTGAAAGAATTCGGCTGTTATTATGACTACAGGACACTTTTCGTCTACTCGTACAGCGGATGTTTATTGCAGATTTCATTTACGCCGACGCGGATTTTTTCCGCGCTGTTTTCAAAATCGGTCGCTGCAAGGTAAATGAATTCGGCGATGTTTTCCATATCGGCTTCGTCAAAGCCCCTTGAGGTAACGGCCGCTGTGCCGAGCCTTACGCCGCTGGTGATAAACGGGGACTGCGGGTCGTTCGGAATCGCGTTTTTGTTTGCGGTGATATAAACCTCGTCAAGGCGGTGCTCCAGTTCCTTGCCCGTAATGTTTAAGGAACGCAGGTCGACCAGCATCAAATGGTTATCCGTACCGCCGGAAACGAGGCTGACGCCTCTGCTCATCAGTCCCTTTGCCAGCGCCTTGCAGTTTTTAAGAATCTTTCCCTGGTATTCTTTAAATTCCGGTTGAAGCGCCTCACCGAAGCAGACTGCTTTTGACGCGATGATGTGCATCAGCGGGCCGCCCTGGTTGCCGGGGAAAATGGATTTATTGATTGCCGGGCCAAACTCTTCTTTGCATAAAATAAGCCCGCCTCTCGGGCCTCTTAAAGTCTTGTGCGTGGTGGTGGTTACAACATCCGCACAAGGAATGGGCGACGGATGAAGCCCTGCCGCCACGAGCCCGGCAATGTGCGCCATGTCGACCATATAAAGCGCGCCGACAGCTTTCGCGATTTTGCCGATACGGGCAAAGTCAATAATTCTGGGGTATGCCGAAGCGCCGGCAACGATCAGTTTCGGCCTGATAATATTGGCTTGAATTTCCATAGCGTCATAGTCAATGAACCCGTCGTCGTTAACGCCGTAGGGTTCAAATTTGTAGAGCTTGCCGCTCATGTTGACGGGAGAGCCGTGCGAAAGATGACCGCCGTGGGCAAGATTCATGCCCATAACGACATCGCCCGGGTTTATCAGCGCGGAATAAACAGCCATATTCGCCTGCGCGCCCGAATGCGCCTGAACATTGGCAAATTCAGCGCCGAAAAGCTCTTTTGCCCTGTCAATCGCGAGGGTTTCGACGATGTCAACACATTCGCATCCGCCGTAATAACGCTTGCCGGGGTAGCCTTCCGCATATTTATTGGTCAGAACAGTGCCCATCGCCGCTAAAACGGCGGGGCTGACTATGTTTTCCGAAGCGATCAATTCAATATTTCGCCTTTGGCGCTCAAGCTCCTTTTGCATTGCTTCGCCGACAGCCGGGTCGTATTTCGCAACAAAACCTATGGTATCAACCATGTCCGAATACATAAAAACACCCTTCCCAAATATTTTCCGAGGATAATTATTGATATAATGATAACATATCGAATAGTGTGTGTCAAACGGCATAGTGATAAACATTTGGTGAAATAATGCGATTATTTTGTAAAAAGTGTGCGCTGAAAAGACTTTACATTGCTTTGGTTTTTATATATACTATTAAAGAGTAATTTTAATTGTCCGGGCATTTTCGACAGAGCAGGCAGTTTTGATTCGGCGGTTTGCCTATTTTAAGGAATGGAACTTGTTATGATTCAATTTGAAGAGTTGAGACTGGAACTTTTGGAATACAGGGAAAAGCTGTCCCACCTCAAAGAGGCGCTGGGGCTTAATCAAATGCTGAAAGAAATCTCTATGCTTGAAGAGCAGAGCGGGGCAGCGGATTTTTGGGGAGATTTAAACAATTCTCAAAAGGTTCTGCAGCGCATAAGCATGCTTAAAACCAGGGTCGCATCCTTTGAAAAACTAAACGGTGAATTTGAGGACGCGCTCATGATGATCGAGCTTTCCGACGAGGAAGGCGATTTGGATTTACTGCCGGAATGTAAACACAATGCCGAAAAGGTTATCGCCGAGCTTGAAAGCCAAACCCTCAGCACGCTTCTTTCGGGCGAATACGATGATAAAAACGCCATCCTGACCTTCCACGCGGGAGCGGGCGGAACCGAGGCGCAGGACTGGGTTTCGATGCTTGTGCGTATGTATATACACTGGAGCGATATGCACGGCTTTAAATCCAGCATGCTGGACTTTTTGGACGGCGACTCAGCCGGGCTTAAGTCCTGCGTACTCTTAATTGAAGGTGTAAACGCCTACGGATTTTTAAAAAGCGAGAACGGCGTTCACCGCCTTGTCAGAATTTCTCCGTTTGACGCATCCGGACGAAGGCATACATCCTTTGCTTCGCTTGAGGTAATGCCTGAAATTGACGATACTGTTGAAATTGAGATAAGTCCCGATGATTTAAAGATGGATGTCTACCGCGCAAGCGGCGCGGGTGGGCAAAAGGTAAACAAAACCTCCTCGGCAGTGCGTTTAACCCATATACCTACGGGTATTGTCACCTCCTGCCAGGTTGAACGCAGCCAGCACCAAAACAGAGAAGTTGCGCTTCGCATGCTGAAATCAAAGCTTGTCGAAATCAAGGAAAGAGAACATCTTGACAAAATTGAGGATATAAAGGGTGACCAAAAAGAAATCGGCTGGGGCAGCCAAATCCGCTCCTATGTCTTCATGCCCTACACACTTGTTAAAGACCACCGCACAAACTTTGAAGTCGGCAATATAAACGCCGTTATGGACGGCGCATTGGACGGGTTCATAAACGCCTATTTAAAAATGGAATCCCTGGGGCAATTATTAAATTAATTGTCCGGGGCTGCACAGTCTGGAGGGATTGCGATGCGTTTTATTGATATTTCAAGAGATTTGCTTACGGCACCCGTCTACCCGGGGGACCCTGAGACTTCGGTTGAACAGGTTTTGTCGATCGGCGGCGGGGACGACTGCAATCTTTCCGCGGTTTATGCCTGTGTTCATACGGGAACTCATGCGGATGCCCCCTTGCATTTTATTGAGGGCGGCGCAAGCATTGACACCCTGCCTTTGGATGTTTACATCGGGCCCTGCACCATTATCGAAGTGCGGGAAGGCGTGATAACCGGCGAATATGTCAACAAGCATTTCCCCCGCAAATGCGAAAGACTGCTTATCAAGGGCGGCGGCAAAGCCGTGTTTATGGACAGCGCGGCGGAAGAGGCTGTATCGCTCGGTGTAAAGCTTATCGGCACAGACGCGAATTCAATCGGCTATGAGGGTAACCAGATAAAACCGCACAAAGCCTTCCTCAGCAAGGGTGTCGCGATTTTAGAGGGACTTGATTTGAGCGAAGCGGAACCCGGAAACTATTTTTTAATCGCAACGCCCGTTAAACTCGGCGGGCTCGAGGGCGCGCCTGTCCGGGCAATATTAGCAACGGAATATATTTTTTGGGGCGGGAAAACATAAGTTCACGCTTTCTGTAATTGCGTATTTCAATTATTCAATGTATTATATTTTTGTTTACCGGACCTACTCCTAACTTTATGTAGCGCTCAAATTTTTTCGAGGTGAATGAATGAAGCGGTTTTTGGATGTGTTTTTCAGCGCAATCGCTATTCTTTTATTGTCGCCTGTGCTGTTGGCCATCAGCATCGTCGTTTTAATTGATGACGGCTGCCCGGTGATTTTTAAGCAAGACAGGGTTGGCAAAGACGGCAAGCTTTTTAAAATTCGAAAATTCCGCACAATGAATAAAGGAACCCGCAATGCGCCGACCTCGGAACTGCGCGAAGCGGAAGCCTGTATCACGCACAGCGGAAGGTTTCTTCGCCGCACAAGTTTGGATGAACTTGTGCAGCTGTTTAATATTTTTGAAGGGACCATGAGTTTCATCGGTCCGCGTCCATTAATTCCCGAGGAACGGGAAATAGACGAACTCAGAAAAAAATACAATGTTTACATTGTTCGTCCCGGTATGACAGGGTGGGCTCAAATAAACGGCAGGGATTCTCTTTCAGATGAAGCGAAAGCAAAATTCGACAGGGAATATGTCGAAAAACATTCCCTGCTGTTTGATTTAAAAATTCTTGTCAAAACCTTCGGCACCGTGCTGAAAGGCGAAAATATCGTTGAAGGCGGAAAAGAAAAAATCGAAGAAGACAACGAAAGTTTAGACGTCTAAATCCGGCTTGCTGCTGTCTTCTATAAATAAATGTTTTTCAATTTTCGGTTATTTAACCTTTTTATACTTTAATTTGCCTTTAAATATTCCTCAAGGCACATCCCGCTCGCTTTTATCGCTTTTGCCGCTTCCACACCCACATAGCGCCAATGCCACGGTTCATAGGTAATTTCCGTTATGGCCTTTTTATCCTTCGGGTATCTCAGAATAAAACCGTAATCCGCCGCGTTTTCCATCAGCCATGTGAATTCCTTTGTGTTTTCAAAGCTTGTATCAAGGCTGATAATGTCCATCGCAAGCCCGGCATTGTGTTCGCTGCAGCCGGGAGGCAGTATTATCTGCGCGGCCTTTTGCGTCGCGGTAATCTTATCGTAGCCCTGATTCATATATTTTCTGATTTCATTGTTGAAATTTGTTTTTTGTGTGGAAATTCTTCTGTAGCCCGACAGCGGAAAAAGCGTCAGCCCGTCTGCTTTTGCCGCGTTATACATTTCGGTATAATAAGGGGCCACTCTCGCATCAAGCTGTGCCGGGTCGCCTTTAACAGCATAGGCAAGTTCGGGCGAATAATCCTCGGGTAATATATAATTTCTGTTTACAAGCAGAAGATTCCATTTAGTTTTGTCAATAACCGCAGGCTTCGGGTTGAATCCCGCATAAGAATATTCATAGTCGCCTGTACCGGAAGAATCGGTTGTAGAACCGGTTGTTGCCGATTGGCCGGTTGAAGTTTCTGTCTGCGTTGTTTCTGTTTTTTCTGTTGTCGCGGCTTTCCCGCTTGTGCTTGCCATTGGTTTCGTGGTAAGTGTCGTTTCTTTATCATTTACATTGCCGCATCCGGCAAAGTTAATAAGTATAAACGCGACAATAGCCAATCCGAAGAAATATTTCGCTTTTCTCATTTTGATTTCACCTCTGCTGTTTAAACAGCAGCCTTTCTTGTATAAAGCCGGTTCTTGCCCGCTGTTTGCCGATAACCATTATTTTAGTATTTTTCAAACTCAAAGTCAACCGGACATAAATATAAATTGGAGTGATTATTATGCAGGCAAATCAAACCGTGAAAAACTACCCCTCAAAGCTGAGAGAAAGCGCGAATTACACTGTGCGGACAATCAAAAACATCTGCAAAAACATCGGCCCGCGCGCGCCGGGCAGCGAGAGCGAGAAAAAGGCGCAGGAATTTATCAGCGATGAACTGAAATCCTGCTGTGAAACGGTAACCATTGAGGAATTCCCCGTGCACCCGAACGCATTTTTGGGCTGGGTTCGAATTTGCGCCCTGCTGATGTCTTTAGCTGCCATTGCTTTCAATTTCGGTCTCGGCCTTGTTGCACTTGCACTGACTTTACTAGCAATTTCTATAGTTATCGGCGAATTTGTGCTGTATAAGCAAATGCTTGACCCGTTCTATAAAAAGAAGATTTCGCGCAATGTTATCGGCATAAGGCACCCATCGGGCGAACTCAAACGGCGCATTATCTTATCCGGGCATTGCGATTCTTCAAAAGAGTGGACGTTTACACATCTCGGCGGTCCAACACTTTTAAAGACAATTTTGATATCAAGCATTATCGGATTTATCTTCGCTATTGTTGTTTCGATTATAGCCATTGCGAGAAATTTCATCTTTCGCTTTGGTCTCTTTGCTCCCCACGACACTCTTATTAAAGTGCTCGGTTATGTCTTTCTCGTGCTGATTCCGGTTTTCATTTTTGCATCCTTCTTTGAAAACAGGAAGTTGACCGTTATGGGCGCAAACGACAACCTTTCCGGCTCGCTTGCTTCCGTCGGCGTGGCAAAGTTTATGCAGATAAATGATATTCGGTTTGAAAACACAGAGGTCCGCATTTTAATAACCGGTTCCGAGGAAGCAGGGCTTCGCGGAGCAAAAGACTATTGCAAGAAACATCTTCAGGAATGCCTGGATGTTGAAACCGTTTTTTGCGGTACCGATACAATGAAAGACCTTGAATATATTGCTATATATAACCGCGACCTTTCAGGGACTATTAAGCACTGCAGCAATGCGTGCGCACTGCTTAAAAAGGGTGGTGAAATTGCCGGTGTTGACTTGCCATTCAAAACGATTACACTTGGCGCTTCAGATGCCGCTGCTGTTACGCAGGCAGGCCTTTACGCCGCCGCTCTTGCCGCAATGGACCCTGCACCTGCCCGCTACTATCATACGCGGCTTGACACTGCAGATATTCTGGAACCGAAAAGCATCGAAACGGGACTGAATATTTTGATTGAAACTGCATTCTTATTTGATGAGCAGGGGTTGAAAGAAAGTTATTGATTCTTTTGAAAAGAATTTCAAAAATTATACTGTTATGTTGTAAATAAGTGTGATATAATCTTAAATAACTTACAGCAGGCGGCGTTGTTTCACAGCTGATTCATTATGTGACTTTCAGCCGTTTATATGAAGGGAGAAAATATATTTTATGAAGAAAAAAATCTTTAAGGTCCTGGCTCTTGCTTTCGCGCTTTCCCTTGTCTTTTTGCTGGCGGCCTGCAGCGGTACCGGAAGCACTGCAACCACCGTTACAACCCTGCCGCCCGTTATCAGTAAAACCGCACAGCCAACAACGGTTATGGCCGCGCTTGATTACTTCAACAGGGTTATGGATGCCGTTAAAACCGGCAAGCCGGCGGTATCTCCGAAGGTTTCAAAAGATATCTCCAATGTTGTTTGCGACAACGCAAGCCTGAAAGCCGCTATCCCGACGCTGAAAAAATATATGCTCAACACCAGCGCGGACAGCGCCAAATACGGTGCTGACTTGACAAACATCTTCCCGGTTAAAGGGCAGGACTGGGGCAGCAGGCTTACCGCTGCCGATGTCAGATACGCCAACTGCCTTGAAGCGCAGACTACTTATGAAATTACAATCCGGTTCAACGACGCAACCGAACCGGCTCCCTTAAGCAGCTCGCTCGGCAAAGCCTTTGACCTTACGACAAAAGACGCTGTATTGAAAGAGTTCAGCAAAGCCGCCTCCTATATAACCGTTGACAGCCTTAATTTGGATTACACCGGCTGCTATATCCTCTGCAGTGTGGACAGGGCGACCGACCAGGTTCTTACCGTTACCTACATCATGAATGTTAACGCAACCTCCACGGTGACCGGCACAGGCTCCCTCAAAGCCATGGGTACCGTTCCGCTTTCGCTCACCTATTCAAGCACTGTTACCTACACCCTTGACTGGACCAAACCGTAAGCAAAATCAGCGAATATAAATTTTAAACGGAGCAGGTGAAAACCCGCTCCGTTCTTTTAACCTTTATTATATATTAGCCAGCCCTTGAATGTATCCGGTTCTTTTCAGCAGGGTTGAAGATGAAATCTGAGAAATATAAACGGTGATTTTACCCTTGCTGTCCTTGCAGACGGTGAAAGACTTCGGCAGTTCCGTGCTGACATTTACCACTTTCCCTGCCTGCTCGGCTCTCTTGAGGTAATCCCTGGTTATTTTGGAGACCGTTGAGGTGTCCAAATCAAAGATGCCGATTATCTCTTCAAAGGTAACAACCGTATCCTGCCCCAAATGCAAATACATATCGGTTCATCCTTTCTCAACGGCTTTTCGGGAGGGAAAGCCCGTCCCATCACAGCACTTATCACTGACTGCTCTGTTTTATTTTCCCCGCCTCAACCTCAAAGGTTTTGCCGGTGTTCACGCGGCTTAAAATCGACGGGTCGCAGCAGGTAATAAACACCTGCCAGCCCTCCAGGTATTTCAGTAAAAATGTCTGCCGGCCGCAGTCAAGCTCGCTCATCACGTCATCAAGCAGGGCAACCGGCTGTTCGCCGCATGTTTCCATTAAAATCGCCGCTTCGCCGAGCTTAAGTGCCAGCGCGCAGGAGCGCTGCTGCCCCTGTGAGCCATAGCTCCTCGCGCCGAGCCCGTTGATATCTATCATAAGGTCATCCTTATGGGGGCCAACAGATGTCAGCTGCCGCCTTATATCTGTCTGTCTGTTTTTTTCGAGCGCGGCGAGCATGGCGTCTTTCAGTTCTTTTTCGGTTTTACCTTCCGATTTGAAGCTTTGAATATATTCTATTGCAAGCGTTTCTTTTCCCGCTGAAATCCCTGAATATATTTCGGCCGCAATAACGGCAAGCTCTCCAATATACTTTAATCTATAGCTTAATATTTTTGCGCCGATGCGCGAAAGCTCCTCATCCCACGGGGCTAAAAGCAGCGGGTCCCCGCCTTTTTCCGAAAGCTGCTTTAACAATGCGTTTCTCTGTGCCATTGCCTTGATATACCTTGAAATCAGGCAGGCATAGTTGGGTTTTAACAGGCTTATCGCAATATCGATAAACCGCCGTTTTTCCGAAGGGCCGTCCTTTACAATCGACAAAGCCGACGGAGAAAAAACAACGGCCTGAAACTCCCCCAGAAGCTTGCGGGGAGTTTCCTGCCAAATACCGTTTAGCTTAACCTGTCTTTTTGCGTCAATGGTCATCTGCGCGTTTTGTTCCCGGCCTCTTGCGAAAAAATCGATTTCTATGCGCGCTGTTTTTTCGTTTTCATTTACCAGCTCGCTGCATTTGTGTGTGCGAAAACTTTGGCAGCCTGTAAAAAGCCAAATGCTCTCGATGATATTGGTTTTCCCCTGCCCGTTTTCGCCGTATATGATGTTGATTCCCGCAGAGGGTTCAAATTCAATTTTTTCAAGGTTTCTGTAATTTTGAGCCTGATGTCGTTCAATTTTCATTTTTTCCAATCACACAAACAATGTTGTTAAATTCCACCTCATCGCCGGCGCGAAGCTTTTTCCCTCTTTGAAGGCATATCTCACCGTTAACCTTTACCTCTCCGTCCTGAATAACTGCCTTTGCGTGCCCGCCGCTTTGAACCAAATCGCACAGCTTCAGAAAAGCGTCAAGCCTGATAAACTCGGTATTGATGCTGACGGTTTTTCTCTGCTTTTCTTTGATATGCGCTTTGATTCTTATTTTCATTTTTGATTTTCCTTAAATTTTTTCCTGTTATTTTAAACAACGGCGGGAGCAAGCGCCCGCCCTGCCGCTTATAAGCCGAAAAACGCTCGCCTGCGGTTATTCCGCCTTTAATCTGACCGGCAAAATAAGGAAAACGAAGCTGTCGTTTTCCGGCGGAAGAATAAGAATCGGTGACACCGCGCCGTTCAGGTCAATTTTAACCTCATCCGTGTCGGATACTCTCAACGCATCCAAAAGAAACCGGTTGTTAAATCCTATTTCAACGGCATCACCTGTTACTGCCGCGGAAATTTTGTCGGTTGCTGTGCCTATAGCCGTGGAACTTGAAATTCTTATTGAATTGTCATTAAAAAGGCATCTTACGGGGCTTGTTATTTTATCCGATATAATCAATGATGTTCTTTCAATGCTGTCAATAAACATCCTTGTATTGACTCTGACCGATGTTGTACCGGTTGCGGGAATAGCTGATTTGTAATTTAAAAAATCGCCGTCCAAAAGCCTGGAAACAACACTGTACCCGCCTATTTCAAACACTATGTGTCTTTTTCCGACACCGAGGGATATTACAGAGTTCTCATCATTAATAAGTTTGACCACCTCGGCAAGCGTTTTTGCCGGCACCACAAAGGATAGGGTATCGCCTTCGTAATCAATAGACTCTTTGCGTATAGCAAGCCTAAAGCCGTCAACGGCGATAAGTCTGATTATTCTTTCGCCTATTTCTATTTTAATGCCGGTATGTACAATTTTTGTGTCCGTTGTCGCTACGGCAAAAATTGTCTGCCTTACCATTTCCTTTAACACATCTTGCGGCAAGGTGATAGGAAACCCGCCTGTTACGGATGGAAGCTCCGGATATTCTTCCGCGGACATCCCCATAATATTATATTTTGCTTCTCCGCTGGTAATTCTCGCAAGCTGCCTTTCGTCCGCTTCTATGCTGACTGTTTCGCCGGGCAGTTTTTTAAGAATATCGCACAATATTCTTGCATTGATAAGAATGCCTCCGGCTTCTTCGACTTTTGCTTTAATTGAGGTGTTAATGCCAAATTCCAAGTCATATCCTGTCAAGCTTAATTCACCGGTAAGCGCTTTTATTAAAATGCACTCAACAGCGGGAATAGATGTTTTTGTCGAAACAGCTCTCTGGACATTCTGACATGCTTGAGAAAGTTTTTCGGTTTCACAAGTGAACTTCATGATTAAATCCTCCTTAAATACAATATATATCATTAATAATTATAGTAGCAGTAGTAGGCAGCGTGGAAATTCTTGAAAACTGCCGCGGGCGTTGAGGGCGGGGAGTCCCGCCGGAAAAATGAAAACTAAAATACTGTGGAAAAAAAAGGTTTTAAAATAAAAATAAAATACAACGGTAAAAGT
>Ga0073936_10003716_pt1 | contig 21630 bp, 10 predicted proteins | sample AliMusrvi5mmetaG_FD_87041 | JGI IMG/M metagenome (GOLD analysis project Ga0073936, IMG submission 87041) | Freshwater lake bacterial and archeal communities from Alinen Mustajarvi, Finland, to study Microbial Dark Matter (Phase II) - Alinen... | ecosystem: Environmental > Aquatic > Freshwater >... | reverse complement strand
GGGTGCTGTATGGGGGCACAGGGTTTGCTGTTGCGCCCTTCACCGGGCAGCCCTATGAAACCCAGTTCGAGCATGGCCACAATCCGTACATGGTTTTTTATACAGAGGGGCAGTCCGACTTCCTGTTCCGCAGGCAGAAGGAAATCGTGTTGTACTGCCAGCCGAGCCGCCGGGGCTTGACGCTGGACTGGCGGCTTTGTCGCAATCTGGTCAATACCCCCATGAGCACGGGCGTTTGCCAGGTGGCGGCTGACAACAGTTTCCGCATTGTGCTGCCGACGAAATCGTTGCCGCCCGGTTTTTATGATTTGCGGGTCAAGGTCCATCTCACGGAGACGAATGCCCTTGAAGGGGTCACCACCTTCGGGTGGAAGGTCGAAAAACAAACGGTCGCCATGTCCCGCCCCGCCGATTTCGATGCCTTCTGGGAAAAGGCCCGGGCCTCTTTGGCGGGATTGGGATTGGATTTGCACGTTGAACCGCCCCGCCTTTTCACCGGTTCCGAGATTGATCGTGAAAACCTTGAACGCTCGAACCGTCCAGCGCATAACGATCCGGAAGGGGAACGGTTCAAGGAGGTCGAACTGTACAAGGTGGATTTTGCCACTGTGGGGCAGCGGCGGATCTATGCCTGGTTTGCCAAGCCGGTGGGTCCGGGTCCCTTTCCCGCGTTGCTGCTGGTTCCGGGGGCGGGGAACCGGTACATCCCGGCCCCGTTGGAACCGGCGCGCCATGGTTATGCCACGCTGGCAATCCATATGCATGGCGAACCGGTTGATCTTGAGAATGCCCGATATACCGGCCGTTTCGTGGATGACCGGAGCTTGTATCTGAATGCCCTTCAGGCCATGAATGCGCTGGTGGCCTTGCCGGGCGTGGATACCAACCGGATCGCGGTCGCCGGCAGCAGCCAGGGCGGACGGCTCTCTATTGTCGTGGCTGCCATGGATCCCCGTGTCAAGGCTGCCATTCCCATGATTACCCATTTTGCCTGTCTGCCGTATGCCGGTTGGGCGAGGGCGATGGATGCCTTGAGGTCGAATGGGCGGGCCGGAATTCCCAAGGACTGGGGCGCCAACGACAAGACGGTCCGGGAAGAGACGTATTTTGACGTCCTGAATTTTGCCGATAGGATTTCGTGCCCGGTGTTGATGTGCGCCGGACTGACCGATACCGTTTCTCCTCCGACTACTATTTATGCGGTCTACCAGACCCTCAAGGGACCGAAAGAGTTCTACGCCTGCCCGAACAGCGGGCATGCCTGGTCGCCCGCCTTTGACCGTTACGCCTGGCGCTGGCTTGAGAAAATGATCGGCTCAAAATGAAAGGTCGGCAATGAAACGAGGAAACCTGTTGATATGGCTATTAGTGGCGGTGGTGGGTACAGGCATTGATCATGCCGGGGCGGAAACCGCCCTGGGTGATGGCGGCCATTTCCTGAAGTATGGCCCGAAAGTCTCCCTGTTGAATCCTGACGGGCGGGCCTTCACCGTGACGATCCATCTTTTCCGCTGGCCTGTCCCCCAGTGGAATCCCGATGGCGTGGCGCTGCGCATCATCGCGCCGGATGGAAAGGCCGTGGTGGATGGATATTCAGCCATTGAGGGTGCCAGTCGGACATTCCAGATTCCCGCAGGCTCACAAGGGGTCTATGGTGTTGAGCTGAATTTGGCGGCGACGCCAACGCCCGGCGGCCCCGATTTTTACATCGAGTCGTCATTGGATCGGTCGGTGGTCTGGACTGGCCGGCCGCAGGAGCATGGTGTCAGCGGGCATTGGATGATTGTGCAGTGTTCGGTGCCGCGCCGGTACTGGTTCTGGGTGCCTGATGGAGTAAAGTCGTTTTACGTCCACACCCAATCCATACAGCGGTACCAGTCCCAGCGTGAGGATTGGGGCATTACGGTTTTTTCGCCCCGGGGGCAACGGGTGCGGACGTTGTGGGGCGATCTGGACTGGACGAAGGGTTATTATAACGAGGGGAATGGCGCCTTCAGCACGACCGAATCCCGGATTGCGACGGCAAAGGTGAATGTCGAGCCCGGCGCCGGGGGGCGGTTCTGGTGTGTGGAAATCCGCTTTGGCGATTCCCACAATTATTCAAAAATCAGCTTCTCGCTTGAAGGCGTCCCCCCTTACCTCGCGCGAAGTCCGGAGGAGTGGTTTAATCCCGAGACAGGGGCGGTGCCTCAGCCGGAGATTTATGATAATGATGCCTTTATGCAGTTTGCTCGTAACCGCCAGGAGGATGGGTGGCCCTATCTTGAGAATTTCTCGCCGTGCCCGTCGCTGGGCGACCCGGATGGGGCTTCGATTCGTGGTGCCGCGACTTTTGCACTGTGGAATCCTGAGGATCGACCTTTGAAGTTCAAGGTGGGTGCCTACCTGCCCCGCGATATGTTCAGCACCAACACGCACCTGAACGCTGACGTCAAAATTACGGGTGCCGACGGCAAGGTGATCGTAAATAGAAAAGATCCTATCTATCATCTTCATAATGATCACGGCATGCCTCAGCTCATTCCGTTGACAGGCAAAGGAGTGGCTAAAATTGAAATCTCGGCGGTTGAGCGATGGGTGGCTTTCACCTATCCCGCAACCCCGCTGGTTTTGCTCGGGCGGGAGACCGAAGGCGGTTGGTCCCGATTCGACCTGGAAGTGGGTTCTGCCCGCAATTGGTATTTCTTTGTGCCGCGGGGAACAAAGGAGTTTTCCGTCCGAGCCTCCGTGCAACACGAGCAGGATGTCATGAACCTAGAGATCAATGCGCCGGATCGGACGATGGCGGTGATTTATGAGCGTGCCGGTGAAAAGACCATCAAGGTGCCCGCCGGGTTGGATGGCAAGATGTGGCACCTTCGGGGCGATATTGGCAGTGCCACCGTTATGCAAACTCCGGGTGGGCCGGAAACCCGCTATCTCGGACTCTATCTAACACTGGATCTCAAAGGGGTGCCCGGCCTTCTTTCCCCAACTTGGGAACAGTGGTTTGATCCTGCCCGCCCTCTTTCTCCCTTCGCAAGAAGTCGGCGTGATTAATTTGCAATCACACTTGTGTGGATAAAAAGCATTGACTGACGCTTGATGTGTTGGTTAATACTCGATTAATCAAATTGCATGAATCACTCTTTGGGCTGGGAGATGTCGATTATGGTTGTAATATCTGAAGGACTGTCCAGACGGCGTGTCAAGCAGACTTCCGTACGGGAGCATGTGCGGGGTATCCTGCTGGAAGAGATTACCTCGGGGCGTTTTCCGATTGGACACAAGCTCCAGTCCATCCATGCTTTGGCGAAAGCCTTTGGCATCAGCCCCTTTCCGGTACGGGAGGCCTTGGCGGATTTGGAGGCCAGGGGGTATGTTCAAAGTAAGCATGGGTCGGGAACTTACGTTACCGCGAACCAGCCGCCGTTGACGGTGGCGGACGCCGTGATGCTATGTATCGAAGCCAAAGCCCACTTGTTTGGGGACTTTGGTTCCCTGTTGATGGGGCGACTACTCAATAAGGGGTTTTTGCCAGGAGTTGTGGATACGGGGTTTACGGACAATGCGGGGGTCCAACTCCACCGGGCTCTGGCTTCCGATGCCAGATTCTTTGTGGCGCATGGTGTGCGCTCCTTTGATTTTAATGCTTTGCAACGGGCCGCTTTACCCGGGCGCCATATCATCGGCGTTATTGATTGGGAAGCGGAGATACAGATAGCCGGCGTCCACCAGATTGTAACCGACCACGCCGAAGGCGGGCGACTTGTGGCCCGTCACCTGTATGCGCGGGGGCACCGTCATGTGTTGCTGCTCGGAACCGATTCAATGATCTATGACATTGCCGGCACTTCTGCGATTCAGCGCCGGAATGGCTGGGGTTTTGTCGAGGCCTGGAAGGCCCTTGGTGGTACCTGGCAAACCCTGTGTAGCGATGTGGTTCCGGACACCGCGGAGATTACGTTGAACACCGATTCGTTTCTCAATTGTTTCCAGCGCGGTAATGCCCCCACGGCGATCTTCGGCCTGCGTGATGTGGAAGCCTGGCAGGCGCAGACATTTCTGTTAAATCATGCCCCGGCGTTGGCCACCTCGGTTAAAATTGTCGGCTATGGAAACACCCCCTGGAGCCAGGCTGGCCATCCGCCTTTTACCACTGTCGAGCTGCAACTGGAACGTATGGCGGAGGAGACCGCCCGGTTGATCGAGGCGTTGCGGGCCGAAGAATCGATGCCATCGTCTGAGCCAGTCGTCATTCAGCCCAGTCTGGTTGTACGAGGATAATTCCTCGATTCACTGGCATATGAATACCGTTCCCGTGAGGCGGTAATACTGCGTGGTGGCAAACACGTTGTTGGAAGCCATGTTCATCCAGCAGGCCCAGATCCAGTTGGAGGAGCGGGCGCTGGTGGAGATCCGAAATTCATCCATGCCGCTCTGGATATCTCTGGGGCCGGTCCGGACTTTGGCAGTCCCGAGGCAAATGTTGGTTACGGCACCGGCGGCGGAATACGTGTTGGTCATAACTCTCTGTCCATCGACGTAGAGCCGGTCGGCGTTGCTCGAACTGCTCATCGTAAACGCCAGGTGATGCCAGCTGCCTCTGATCTCGGATACCGAACCCACATAGCCGACCAGACCATTGGTGAAGCCGCCGTCACCATTTAGGAAAGCAATCCCCGTGTTGTTATTGGTGTGAATTTCAGCGATGACCTGGCCTCCATTCCCGGCCAGTTCCCACCAGTTACGCCAATCAATGGCAAAGGAGGAGGGCACGTTAACCCAGCATTCGACGGTGGCTTCACCAAAGGTGATGCCGACGCCGGTGGCGTTGGCGGACACGCTGTCGCTGCCTCCGTTGAACTTCACGGCATGACCGACGACTCCATTGGTGGTGGTGGGACTGCCCGCCACCGCCCCCAGCAGACCGTTCGTCGAAGAATCACGCAGGTTATCGGTTCCATTCAGATGCCAGACGGCGCCATATCCTCCCGACCAGGTGGCGCCGTTGGTCCGGTAGGCGGGAGCGGTCAAGCCACTCTTGCCCCACAGCGCCCAGATCATGGTGTTGCTGGGCGCCAGTTGTGGGATTTTCACCCACACGAGGGAATCCCCATTGGTGTTCCATTCATCCACTTCATAACTGAGTTCATTCGTCCGGGTCGAGTCTGCAAATCTGAGATCTGCATTCGAGCCTGACTGGAACTGGTTATATTGGAAGCCGGTAACAGGGGTTCCCAGCACGATCAGGGCGGGGAAATTGGTCAGGGTTTCAGACCGGGTGTAGCCGGTGAAGGAGATCTGCGCCCGATTGGTCCAGGTGGTGATCGCATCCGAGGCGATGACGACCGTGTCCGCGTTGGGCGCGCCGATCTTGTAGCCTCCCGGAGATAGTGTCAGGAGCACTGTTTTTGCGGGCTCAAAGAGCTTGTCAGGGATCGGGGTAACGGTGAGGGTCACACGGTTCGAACTCGCGGGAATGATTAGCGTTTGGGGCAGGGCTGCATAATCCACACCGTTAATGGCGGTCCCTCCGATGGTCACGTTTACCGTCAGCGCGGCGTTTGTGGCGTCAGGCGGCCGGGTGAGGGTGAAGGTCCCCGTATCCGGTCCGATTTCCGAGGCGGCCGGGTCGGTCGCCACAATCGTCACTGCCCCGGTAATAAAACTCATGGATGAACCGGCCCATGAAGAGCCATAGGCGTTGGTGGCGTAATAGCGGAAATAGTAGACAGGACTTGTGCCGGATAACGCGATATTGGTGCTTAGCGTTCCAATGCCCTGCGGAGCAGGAAATTGGTTCGTGTTTGCCCAGGCTGCCGTGTTGGTTCCGCCATCGGCGGGACCCGAGAAAAGAAAAACCGTCGTGGCGGCGGTCCCTGTCGAACTGAGCGTGCCGTATACGGTGGCCGAGGTGGCCGTAATGTTAGAGACGGCCGTATTCTGTATGGTCGGGCCTGCGAAGTTTAACCAGAGATAGGGAGGGTTTGCACCCTGGGCGGAATCGAAGGTCTTGCCGGTGCCTCCCCAGGGCTCGGTGCCGAACAGGCAGAAGCAGTTTGTCGTTCCGGCCGTGATTTTACTGGTCACGTCGATCCAGTACCAACCTGATCCAGGCAACCCGAACATCAGAGTCCCGGCATCAACACCATTGGTTCCATTGTAACTCCAATTCGCGGGAATGGCGCTGAGTTTGCGAATGTTGGCGCCCCCGTATTGCTTACTGCTGCCTGCATTAAAATAGAAGAAGAGTCGCGCTTTGAGGAATGATACTGGCGGAACCGCGAAAGCCACGAAGGCACGGTCGCAGCCTAAACCCCCATCTAAATCACCACCGGTTAGGGTGTTAGTTGAGGCTGATGCTGCAGAGCCGTTCGTGTGGAACGTCTGATCGTCCAGTGCGCCGGAGGAAATCACCTGGATGGTCTGTCCCGTTTTCAGGGTCCCGGAAACCGTCAAGTAGGGTGAAAAGAAACCTTCTGATGAACTAAACCCCCGTTGGGTGTCGGGAAACGATTCGGCGGTGCCGCGAATACTGAAATAATTGGTTGCGCCGACGGAAACCGAACTTACCGTTTGGGAATAATACTGTCCGCTGGGTTGATTCGTGGCTTGCAACATTCCCACCCAGACGGCGGGGTCGTTATATTGGAAGCCTGTGGACAGGCTGGGCGTCACCTGGTAAAGCGCGGCGCCGCCATAGACTGTGCCGGTCTGGTAATAGGCGTAGAATGTGGCTGCGGTGGCAGTCAGAAAATCGTTGAGTTCGAACGTCATGAACGCCCGGTCGGCCCCGATGCTTAAATTGCCGGCCCACAGAGTGTTGGAACTGGCAGCATCCGTTGTGAGATTGGAATGGATTGTGATGTCGTTATACGCCGACCAACTGAAAGGCAGCACGTTCACCTGGTCGGCATGGGTCTGGTTCAACAGCACCAGTGCCAGCGGCAAACTCCAGTAAAGGCCTGTCCACCGATAATTTGATTTTCTGCACATATTTTTGCTCCTTTGCGTCTTACTTGTTGATCCGGCGTTCCCAGGTTCGAACATAATCAATTCTATAGACCCCGGGCAGCCGACGGTCATCCGGCAGCGCCTTCAAAGATTCGTTGGCCTCGATATTGATGCACAGATACAGCGGCTGATGCCAGCCGGTATTTTTTTGTTCACGGATCAGGGCTCCATCCACGTACCAGCGGATTACCTTTTCGTCCCACTCCAGCCCATACACATGATAGTCAGCGGAGACGTCGTAAGGGGCGTCCCAGAGCAGGGGATGCTGAAGATGATTCTCCATGTCGCCCTTATAGGTTGGCGAATGGAAGACATGCGCATTGGAGGAAAGCTTGCGACGATACTCGGGCACACCGGCAGGCGCCTCAAAAATGTCAATTTCCGTCCATTCCGCCGGGGTGTTCTCGTAAAGCCAGAAACAGCTCACCAGGGTGGAGTCCATCAGCTTTGCCCGGATCTCGAAGTAGCCATAACGGACGAGTGATCGGGCCATGATATACCCGCAACGGTGAGTAAAGCCCTTGGGCAGGGTTCGCCCATCGCTTTTCGGGGCCGTCAGGCAGAGTTCCCCTTTGGTCACGGCAACGCAGGCGGGATCGAACAGAACCGGGGGGCGGCCAAGCCAGGTGGGGTTGAGGTCACGCCATTTGGTGGCATCCAACCGTTCCCCGTTAAATTCATCCGACAATGCGTTGACGGCATACCAGTTGTTGGAGAGACCAGGAGGATTGGCCAGTCCCGGTTGAGTGATGACTTGTAAGAAGGCCGCCACCAGCAACACGCCTGCAAGGTGATTCTTGATTGGCCCGATATGCCGGTATGGTTTCTGCATGGTTTCTGATCCCTCGGTTGACTATCTTAAAAGGTACACTGTCCCTCTGGGGGAGACGGTGGTGGTGGCAAACACGTTGTTGGAAGCCATGTTCATCCAGCAGGCCCAGACCCAGTTGGAGGAGCGGGCACTGGTGGAGATTCGAACTTCATCCATGCCGCTCTGGATGTCGCGCGTCGCGGTCCGGACTTTGGCACTCCCGAGGCAAATGTTGGTGACGGCCCCGGCGGCGGAATACGTGCCGGAACCAACCCTCTGTCCATCGACGTAAAGCCGGTCCGCGTTGCTCGAACTGCTCATCGTAAACGCCAGATGATGCCAACTGCCCCTGATCTCAGAAACCGACCCCACAAAGCCGACGGGGCCAGAAGCGAAGCCGCCGTCACCATTTAGAAAAGCAATCCCCGTGTTGTTATTGGTGTGAATTTCAGCGACGACCTGGCCTCCATTCCCGGCCAATTCCCACCAATCCCGCCAATCGATGGCAAAGGAAGCGGGGACATTGATCCAGCATTCGACGGTGGCTTCACCAAAGGTGATGCCGCCGCCGGTGGCGTTGGCTGAGACACTGTCGCCGTTACCGTTGAATTTCACGGCATTGCCGACGGCCCCATTGGTGGTGGTGGGACTGCCCGCCACCGCCCCCGGCAGACCGTTCGTCGAGGAATCACGCAGGTTGCTGGTTCCATTCAGATGCCAGACGGCGCCATAACCTCCTGACCAGGTGGCGCCATTGGTCAGGTAGGCGGGGGCGGTCAAGCCGCTCTTACCCCAGAGGGCCCAGATCGTGGTGTTGCTGGGCGCCAATTGCGGGATCTTCACCCACACGAGGGAGGTGCCGTTGGAGACCCATTCATCCACTTCATAGCTGAGTTCATTGGCTTGAGTTGAGTCTGCGAATCGGAGATCGGCGTTTGAGCCGGACCGGAACTGGTTGTAGTTGAACACGGCAATGTTAGTGCTCAGTACAATCAATGCGGGGAAATTAGTCAGGGTCTCGTTCCGGGTATAGCCCGGGAAGGAGATCAGGGCCTGGTTCTCCCAGGTGGTGCAGGTGTCCGCAGCGATGGTGACGGTATCGGAACTGTTTGCTCCGATGCTGTAGGCGCCCGGGCTCAGGGTCAGGGTCACGGTTTCAGCGGGTTCGAATAACAGATCCGCCTTTGGGGTAATGGTTACGGTCACATTGTTTGAACCCCGGGGCAGGGAGGCGCTTGTGCTGAGCGTATTGTAATCCGTTCCATTACTCGCGGTGCCGCTGATGGTGTAGTTCACTGTCAGCGATTCATTGGTGGCATTGGCGGGCCGGGTGAGGGTGAAGGTCCCCGTATCCGGTCCGATTTCCGAGGCGGCCGGATCGGTCGCCACAATCGTCACTGCACCGGTAATAAAACTCATGGATGAACCGGCCCATGAAGAGCCATAGGCGTTGGTGGCGTAATAGCGGAAATAGTAGACAGGACTTGTGCCGGATAACGCAATGTTGGTGCTTAGCGTTCCAATACCCTGTGGACTTGGAAATTGATTCGTGTTCGCCCAGGCTGCCGCATTTGTCCCGCCATTAGCGGGCCCCGAGAAAAGAAAGACTGTCGTGGCGGCGGTCCCTGTCGAACTGAGCGTGCCATAGACGGAGGCCGAGGTGGCCGTGATATTGGAGACGGTCGTATTCTGGATGGTGGGGCCGGAGAAACCCAGCCAGAGATAGGGCGGGTTTGCGCCCTGTGCGGAATCGACGGTTTTTCCGGTGCCCCCATAGCCTTCGACGCCATAGAGGCAGAAGCAGTTGGTCGTCCCGGGCGTGATTTGACTGGTCACATCCAGCCAGTACCAGCCAGCACCCGGCGAGCCTCCGAACAAGGTCCCCGCATTCACTCCGTTCGTCCCGCCGTAACTCCAACTCGCGGGAGTGGAGGTGAGTTTGCGAAGCATGGCCGCACCATACTGCTTGCTTGCGCTCGGGTTGAAATAAAGGAAAAGACGCGCTTTGGAAAATGAGATCTGGGGGACGGCGAAAGCCATGAAGGCCCGGTCATCGCCCGCACTCACATCGAAATTGCCCGCGCCCAGAGTGATCACATTAGCCGCCACTGCTGTGCCGTTGGTGTGAAACGTCTGATCGTCCAGTGCGCCGGAGGAAATCACCTGAACGGTCTGTCCCGTTTTCAGGGTTCCGGAAACCGTCAAATAGGGTGAGAAATAGCCTTCTGATGAACTAAACCCACGCTCGGTGCCGGTAAACGATTCGGCGGTGCCGCGAATACTGAAATAATTGGTTGCGCCGACGGAAACCGAGCTGACTGTCTGGGAATAATACTGTCCGCTAGGTTGATTTGTGTATTGAAATGTTCCCACTGATACTACGGGGTCGCTATATTGGAATCCTGTGGACAGGCTGGGCGTCACTTGGTAGAGCGCGGCGCCGCCATAGATTGTGCCACTCTGGTAATAGGCGTAGAATGTGGTTGCGGTGGCAGTCAGAAAATCGTTGAGTTCGAACGCCATGAACGCGCGGTCGGCGCCGACGCTTAAATTGCCAGCCCACAGGGTGTTGGAAGTGGATGAGTCCGTGGTGAGATTTGAGTGAATGGTAATGTCACTGAACGTTACGTTCCAACTAAAGGGCAGCACATTCACTTGTGTTGCCTCTGCCGGTGATAGCAACGCCAGCCCCAGTAACAACCCCGCCAAACCTTTCGCCCATTTTGCGAAACGGACGCTCTTATTGAGTTCCATTCCCTTCAGCATACTTTGATATCTCTGTTTCATAATTATACCCCCGCTATGTTTCCTTGTTACCCCTAGTCCTTTATCTTCGTCACGAACCCGTCGTCCGCACCCGGTAGAAGGCCGTATTGGTCGATGGTGCGGGATCGGTGAACTGGTTGGTCCCGCTCACGTCTGCCGGTACGCCACTGGTCAAAGACGGCATGATCCATCCCTCGTTGAGACTCATCGCACGATCAATGCTGTAAGTTTTCCCGCTTACGCTATTCCAGATGAGCGTGACCCCATTGCCGGAGGGAGGGGACACCGCCGAAAGCCTGAAACAGGAAGAGGGGTCACATGGATCTGTTCCTGCCAGATATTCGTCCTGATTCAAGGCACCATCATGATCCCAATCATCGGTTGGGCTGCCATTGGGCTGATTGGTCCCTCCAAATGCCCAGGCTTCCCAGGCATCCGGCAGTCCGTTGCCATTGTTATCAATGGGAAAGGCCTGCCGACTGATCACCAACTGGGGCCGCTGGCTGGCGGTGCCTCGCGAGGAGGTGATACGGCGGCCTGTTCCGCCGTAGCCTTCGACGCCCAGAAGGACAAACCCATAGTTCGACACGGCCCCACCCACCCAACCGGTGACGGCTGATTTAACATTCATTTCATACCAACCCAGGGCGGGAGGTACTTCGCTGGAAGCCCCTGTGGTGCTGGCAAAATTAGTTATCCCTGCGGAATTGCTCGCAGATCCCAGTCCATAGACGACATTGCTCACGGTCCAATCTCTTGCAGTTACCCGGCGCAACTGCCCGCCGCCATACGGCTCCGTTGCTTCCAGGTAGAGACGTAGCGTCGCGTTCATGATTGGGGTGTTGTTGGAGATGCCGGAAAGATTGAACTTCAAGAACGACCTGATGTCGCCACCGGTCACTCCAATTCGGGCCATGTTGAGGTTGGTGCCAGTGGAGGAAATGATGTCGTTATTTGGATTTGTGTTTTGGGTGTCACCGCTGGGGCCTCCTGATGATGTCCATTCCACGGGGTCAATCTGCACGTCGCTTGTTGGGGAGAGAACGATATTGGTTACATTGGTCACAAGGAAGGACATGGATGATGTGGCCCATAGCGAACTGGACGCGTCAAGTTGGTAATACCGGAAGAAATAGGTGGCCCCCGCGATCAAATTCGACACGCCAAGGCTGAAGGCGGTGGTGCCGGACACTGCGTTGGAGCCCATGCTTGTGTGGTTTTGCCACGTGTTGCTTGTCGTGCTGCCATCCCGGGTGCCCCAGTATACGACCACTTCGACTGGTACTGCGTCGGTCTTCACCAGTGACCCGGTCAGCCAGGCGGCATTAATCGTGATTCCCGCCGCGCCGGTATTGAAGATGCCGGGCTGGTCGGAACCGATGCCATTGGTTCCTGCCGACCAGCGAAATCCACCGCTTTCATAGGCTCCCTGATCCGGGGCGGCGCCCTTATAGCCATCCGTATAGCCGTTGACAACCACACCGGCGTCAATGGCTGCCGCGCCCGCCTTGAGTCTGAAGTCGCGGTTGGTGGCGTCCTGAAGTTGAGCGGCGGGACTGGACCCCAAATACAGATTGTTGGTGTTTGAGTATTGATAGAGATCTGAAGTCCAGAAGTTGGTGTCGGGATTATTGTAGGGCCACTGATCATAAGTCCAGGTGCCGATGTTGTCGCAGGCGAACAAGGTGTTGTTATAGACCAGGTTGGAGTAGGCGGGACGGTTGATGCGGATGCCATCGTCATTGGGACAGTTCCAGATGACATTGTGATCGACGATATAGTTCCGGCCATAGTTGTCGAGGTAGATGCCCGGTCCGTTGGGGCCTCCCTCCTGATTATCGTGAATCCAGTTGTAGGCGATGCGTGTCCCCGCTCCATCACTGAAGCCGAAATAAACAACCCCGAGATCGCGACAAAGCAAGCCGCTGTTAAAGCAGTCATTATGATGGATATTCGCGCCCCTGGGGGCACCTGTCAGGATATCCCGCCCGGTGTTGTACAAGGTGTTGAACGAGACTTCATGTCCTGTGCCAAACATGTAAATGGGACAGGCGTACGTGCCGGAGTAATTTACGTCGTGAATGGTTGTCCGGGTGACCAGATTACTGGATCCATTAAGGACAATGCCAGACCCGGCGCTCCAGGCAATGCGGCAGTTGCGGATTTCGTTGAATTTGCCCGAAATCGTGATGCCGCTATGTCCGCTTTCCGCCCCTCCACCCCCAGAATATCCCGACCAGGTAAAGTGAGTGAAATGACTCAGATACTGTGCTTCGCAGTTTTCCAGCCGGTCATAATTTGAATTCATCCGGATCGCCCCTGCGAAACATTTCAACCCGCGCACAACCACATTGGATTGTCCATTGAAATCAATGCACCAGGATCTGCGTTTGGCTTCAACCAGGTGTCCTGCTGGCGAGCCGCTATCCGGGGCCCAGAGATAGAGTGTGCCCGCCGCATAGTGCCACTCATTGGTTGTGTCCAGTGCGCCCGGTACACCCGTGATATAACCTTGTCCGCCGTTGAGGTTAGCGCCTTTGATAAACCAAGGGTAGCTCACTTGATTCACGTAGAGGGTCCCTGGAACGGACGAGGTTATTTTGGCACATTGGAATGACCAGCGTTCGTAAAACCCGCCGACGAGGATGCCCCCCTTCCAGAAATCATTGGTCTGGGTCAGTGCGCTACAGTTCACGCTGGTAGTGTTGGTGGTGGTCATGTCTGCCAGCGGAGGATGCAGTAAATCGGCGGAGCCCAGATTGGGATAGCGGGCCTGAACCATCATCACGCCGTCGACGAAGACCTGATTGAATCCTTCGCCCAGATCCCAGCCCATCGGCGCCTGGTAAATGGTGTTGGTGCAAAGCGACCAGTTAGTTAAAACATCCGCCGCGCTGATGGTTACCACCTCATTGCTGTAAGCCGTGAAAGTAATGGGCAGCAAGGTCGTTCCCGATTGCGCAACGGTGAGCGTTTCACGGTAGGTGCCGCCGCGAACGAAGCAGGTGTCTCCCGCCGTCATGACGCTCGTGGCCTTCGCTAACGAGGCATAGGGGACGGAGCTGTCTGTGCCACTGTTGGAATCCTTGCCGTCCCTGGCCACGAAATAGTCGGTGGCCAAAACCTGAGCGGGCAGACAACTCCATGTCGCCATAATCACCACGAATATCAGTTCTCTAATCAGATGATATTTTATGACTGTCATGTACTCATTATCCCGCTTCAACCGCCAGAATGCTTGCACAAAATGATAACATATTGTACATTAGCAATAACGTTTTATGCACTCATTACTCGCAAAGAGAAAAGGAAAAGCCGTTCGCCGGGATTTCGGTAAGCCGATTCCCAAGCGGGTTCTGGTGTTCCTTGCATGGTTCAGCCATAAGGCGATTCGCGGGATTGCCCGGTATGCGCGCCAGGCCGGGTGGACACTGGATATCAGTCTGACCTATATGGATAGGGTCTCCTATGATGTCCAGGCCGATGGCATGATCACCCTGTATCACCCTGCTGCGGCGATTGCCGGGTTTTTGCAAAAACGGGCGAAGGAAATTCCCACGGTAGATATCGCTGCGCAAAAAGAAAATCTGGATGTTCCGCATGTGCTGCCCGATAACTTTGTCATTGGACGCATGGGCGCCCGGCATTTCCTGGAGCGCGGCTACGCGCATCTGGCGTATGTTGACTGCTTTGGAACTCTTTCTGAAAGTGATCGCAAGGCGGGCTTCAAGATGGAAGTCCTGGCGGCAGGAAAACAATTCCATGAATTGAATATGTCCTTTAACAGAGCGGTTGGGGATGAAGAGCGGATTATTTTGGGGCAAACGATTATCCAACTCCCCCGGCCCCTGGCGGTCATGCCACTCAGTGATCCTTTGGCCGTTACGATCATGCAGTATTGCATCAAGGCCGGTTTGAAAATTCCGGATGACATTGCTGTCCTGGGGGTGGATAACGACGAGTTGATTTGCGAGTTTGCGCCGGTCCCGCTTTCCAGTGTGGATGACAACATCGAGACCGTGGGTTACGAGGCGGCGGCATTGCTGGATAAGTTGATGGAAGGGGAGCCTGCCCCTGCAGCGTTCATTCGTATTCCGCCTAAGGGGATCATCCTGCGCCAAAGCACGGATACATTGGCCATTCCGCATCCCGCGCTTGTCAGGGCGTTGCGGTTTATTCGGGACCATTATAGCGATGCCATTCAAACGGATGACGTGGTACACGCCTCGGGCATGTCGCGACGCGGTCTTCACAATGCCTTTGAGCTTCATCTCCGACGTACGGTGATTGACGAGATCACCCGCCTGCGGGTGGATCATGCGGCAAAATTATTACGGGAGACACGCAAGAAAACCGACACGGTGGCGCTGGAAAGCGGCTTTGCAAATTATGTCCGCCTGCACCGTGTCTTCATCCGTCATTTTGGAATGAGCCCGTCTGCATATCGAAAATCGAACACGGCCACGGCGGATTAACGCAGGGTGGGGTTAATCGTCGGGATTTAGTTTCATTCATACCGATAACTGAACCGTCCGGCGGGGGCGACGTCTCCACTGAGATAGAAATCCATGATCTCGCCCGGACGCTGGATGTTGTCCGCCCATTTGAAATCAAACCTAGGCGTTATTTTTTGGTCGGTCAATCCCAGCGCCGCGCTGGGAATTGCCAGATGTAACTCATGGCCTTCAACACAGAAGCTCACGGGGGATATCTTTTTCCAGTTCCAGTCTCCCGTGTTTTTCTCCAGCCACGTTGTGCTCTTGTCTACCACCGTTCGATTGACAATGAAATCGTATCCTGCCCATGAGGGTTGCCCCTCTTGCCGGGTATTGATCAGCAGCCACATCCAGTTCGGGTCCGTTGCAGGCGAAATGAGCTCACGACAACGGGCATAAAAATATACCATGTCCTGATCGTATGAAACCTTGAAAGCGGCAAACTCATTCCGATGGGTATGGTTGGTGTAATGCAAGCCTGCGGCGCCAGGCCAGTCTCTTGGAATATGTCGGCCTGTCGGGTTCAGGAACTCTGGCTTAATGTCGTGCCACTGCTCAAAGGGTCCTGCCAGATCAATGCTCCGGGCTGCTCCGGCGCGGGGCAGTTCCGGTGTGCCCTTGTAGCGCCGGATATTGGCGATCATCTGCCAGTAGTAGTTGTCGCCATGACCGCCTTTCATGGGTTCGATGTCGCGACTGTGTTCCTGGTCAAACTGGTCCACGAATTCCAGGGGACCATCCGCTGTACCCCAGCGTCCGGCAATCCATTCATTCCAGCCAGTGATCATGACAAAGGGTGGATCCAACTCAAGGGCCCGTTTCCATTGCTCCTCGACATTGTAACCCCGATCCACTGAGCCGGCGGTGGTCTCAATCATGTTATTATGAAAGCTCCGGCCGCGTGCCTCACCTGAGCTCATACAGGTCGGGTATCCATCACTTCGGCGGAGATTTTGTGCCACCGATACATTGACCTGCTCGATTTTCGTCGGGTCATCATTGATATACCCATAGGGCTGGGGATACGTGGCTTCCCAATGCCAGGCATCGCCGGTGTTCACCATGGCAAAAGGCCAGTGGGCGCGCCGGAGGGTGAAAAAGTCGCGCATTTCCTCCGAGGCGTCGCCCGGGTTGCAAATCATGAGCGGCTTGCCCTGCCATCTGAACCACAACTCCGGGTTGAGGCCCGGCTTGTAGAGTTCATTGTAGATCTTTTCCGCCGTCTCACCGGCTTTGGTGTTCACCATGAAGGCGATTTGCGGGGTACGCCCACCTTCCTTGCGAACCTGATTAAACGTTTCGCAGAGTGCCCGGACGGTTTCCGGATAGGTCAAGGTATTGGTGGTATCGAAAATCAGCATATCGACACCGGCATCGGACAGCAGTCTGGCATGGCGGCGCAAGACCCAGGGATCAGCGCTATGGTAGTATCCGTAAAGTGATTCGCCCCAGTAATGCATTGTTCCACCCGATGGCCCCCAAAGGGGTGAGTCCGGCTTCTTGGCTGCATCGGGATCTGTCGCCAGAATCTTGGCAATGTCGTAGGGACCTTCGCCGTTCTTTTGCTTGTACCGCTCACCGATTAAATCCAACCACAAGAAGTAGAAGATTCCGACAAAGCGCCCCGGGCGCAGGGTTCCGGTTTCGTTTAACAACGGCAGGCTCCGCCCCAGTTCATCCATGGCCGGCCACGGTGTGCCGGGATTAATCGTTTCCATCATGATTGATATCCCTTACTGATTGAAATTCGCTTTCGCAGAAAAGAAGGCTGCCAGAACCGAAACATAATGACAAGCATAAGGTAAACACATTGGTAAACACTTTTCGGTCTGGAATAAAGAGAGTGTTCGGAGGGAGACTCAACCGCCCGGGTTCATGATGCTCATGGCCATGACTCCGATTACGATTTCCTGGGAGAGCGCTTCAAGCGTGACCTGTTTGAGTTCCACTCCCTGCCGTAGGCGGGCATTTAACAGTACACCCCGGCAGTTGTTTCCCAGTTGAACGAGGGGGGGTGGCGTTGCCGGCAGCGCAAAGCCATCACGTTGATATTCGTAATCGCGTATGCCGAGGGGACATAGGGTCCAGAAATTCAGGGGCGGAATGATATCCACATCCTCTGTGATCCCGTCGGCGTAACTCAAACGCAATCGTGCATTGGCAATTCGGCATTGCATCGGATTGGTGGTGCCGCAGAGCAGAAACCAGATGGCTTCACCTTGTTGTCCCACAGGGAAGCTCACTTCGCGTGGCCAGTTGTCCCAGAGCGAGACAAAGGCGATATTGCGGTCCTCTCCCGGCCATGTAAACGGAACTCCCTGGGGCGTTTGAAGTGTGCCATGCGTATCCAGAAACTGCGGCACATTTGCCAAATCGATGGTTGGCGCCTTCATGCCCCAGAAGGGGAATGTCCAGGGGGAGTAACCGTCAGACCCGATCCGGACGGAACATGTCGCCGGCCTGGGCGACAGGTATTTTTGCTGATATATGGTGCGGATATCTCCATTCAGTTGGGCACGGAGGTCGCGACAGTCCCATGAGGTGTTGGGGGGCACCTTGGAAACAATGCGGGCAGCGTCAAGGGCTGCGATCCTGGCATCCTTCACCTGTATTTTGAAGACACGCCACTGTGGCAACTTACCCACCAATACGTGCGCCACGACCAGATGATGTCCGGAATTATGCCCCGCCTTGGCAATCACACGGCCCTTCTCAATGCGGACGTCTGTCAAAACACCCTGCGGATCCTGAATTTCCTGAACCGGGTCCGATCCGGTGTCGAGCACAACAGGTTTCCCGACCTCTACTTCAAGTTGGAGGGATTCACTGTGCGAGGCGATGCAACCTGCAAGCTTTATAGCAACTTCCGCACTGGTACAGACGGCCGTGTCCATACAAAGTACCGTGCATCCAAAGCCCGCTTCCGTTGTCCATTGAGCGGCATGACCATCAACTTCCACGCTCTTGATCTCTTTGGCCCGCACAGGTAAACGCAAGGACAACCGGGACGGCTTCTGGATTGTTATCGTCCATTGCTGCACTTCTTTTGCTTCACGGAAGCGGATCGAAATATCGGGTGTGGTTATCGAGGCATGATCCCATGACGGAGGGAATTGCGGCGCCAAGTGAACGATTCCGTTCGGATAATCCGGACGGTAACCGAACAGCCCTTCCACAACGGTCCGGCAGAACATGCTGAGTACATCGCTGAAATCAGTTCCGCCATTGGCGCAGGCCAAGGCACCGGGGACCACGCCGTAATACATGGATTCCAGGAAATTGCCCTTCAGGATATCCCAGCCTTCTGCAGCAAGTCCGGTGTGGAAATAGGCCAGCGCCAACGCATAGTTGTCGCCGGGAAAGAGTTCGCGCACAGACCACATCGAGGGCACCCAGTTGCTGGTCCAGCAGCGGGTTCCGCCGTAAGGCATTTTGACGCGCTCCAACCCCCATTCGGTGTAGTGCAGAGCCTGTATGGCTTCCTGGGGCTTTAGCAATCCGCTCTCGATGGGGAGGAAAATCGAGCAAAGCCAACTGTCCTCATGTATGCGTTGCAGGCCGCCTTGTTCCTTGTATTGGGCAACGTAGCCCTTGGAGGGAAGCCAAAGTTCAGCCATCAATGCCTGACGGATTTTGTGAAGGCGGGACTCGTGTTCGGTGGCGGACCGCTCATCCCCTGCGCGTCGGGCCATTTCCGCCGCCGCCCGGTGTCCGGCATAGGCATAGGAAGACTCTTCCGCACTGCCGCCCCCGTTATACCAGACGGAGTCCGTCGGCCAGGAATTGATGTAACTCTCATACAACCCGTCGTCATCAGGATCGAAGCATTCACGAGCCCATTCGAGGTGTAACGCCAATGCCTCGCGTAGGAGTGCCTCGAGTTCGGCGTCTCCCGTCCAACGCCAGGCATGAATCAACTGGTCAAAAAACTGGGTCTGAAAGTTGTACATGTGCGCATCCCGGGTGATGCGTCCGCGGCCATGGAAGCGTGAGTCACCGGCTTCAATGCAGAGGAGCTTCTCTGGGTCTGCATGGGCAGACCTTGCCGTCGTCTCACAGTTTTGTGATGCAATATAGTGATGCGCTTCGGCCTTCACATTGTCATGCCAGCCGAAGGCGGTGGCGCCGTACATGGAACGCCACCCTGGAAAGGGAACATTCCAGGCCATGGCCCCATGAACATAGACGGGCGGATAGTAGACTGAGTTCATGGCATAGCAGGCGGCCGCAACCCCGGTGTCGAGGCGCGGTTCGGGTGTTTCAAGGACAATCCGGGCGGCTATTTTCTCAACCCGTGCGGCTGCGCGGTTGAAGGCTTCCTGTGGGACATCGACATTCACTGCAAAATCGGGCGTAGCGGAAAAGGCTTCGACGATCCACTCGATCGCGTGGGTATCCTTGAGGTCGATCAGGCCGCAAACGATTGGAAACTCGTTGGCGGAATTGGCGGCTAGATCGCTTGGGTTGGCCCACCCGGCGGCATCGGCTATTCTTAGTGTGCCCGCCGTGCAACGGCCCGCCACCGTGTGGATAGGCTCTCCCGGCGGGGTAAGCAGAAATCGGCCCGATTCAATTCGTATTCGATTGCCGGCGCAGTCGGCAGGCAGAAAACATTTACTGAGTACGGGCGAAATGCGGTTGAAATCGTTACTGTGTTGATCCAGCACGACGGGATCAAACGCGTTGGGAACGTTGTGACATGGCGTGGCTCCGCCGAAAGACCAGATCAGTCGGTCCCCAAAGGTCGCCCCCTGATGCTTGAGTTTAGCCGAAAACCCGTCGGCCCCTTGCAGTGGAATGACCTCCAGGTTAATTGTGAGACCTTCGAAAGCCGGATCGCGAATTTCCCATTCCATTCTCCCGGGCCGATACCGGCTGATCCGCTCTGCGCTCTCATGCAGCCAGTAAGCGCGGTCTCCCCGCCACACGGCGAGCGTGAAACAGCCGTAGACGAAGGGAATCCGGGCCAAACGCACATGCGGCCGGTCTCCCGCAAGCACATAGCTGGGACGATGGTCCCCATATAGAGGCCGGTTGTTATAGTACTGGCCATTTCGGCCAACAATACTTCCATTTTCTACGGTGTAAGAATTCATATTTTTAGGTTTATCGTGCCGGGCGCAAAACATAGGCGTGTGATACCGGGTGCCGCGCTGCAGATAGTTGCTGCTCCAACACCTTGATCTTGGCTGTGAGGTCGCCGCGCTTAGGCCAATTTATCAGATAATCAGGGACCATGCCTTCGAAGTAACCGGCCTTGTTCATCTTGGTCTCTGCAAATACTTCCACGGCAGCAAAATCATCGGGATTGATTTGGCAGTTATTGAGAAACCAGCGTACAGCCGCGTAGTTGCGCAAAATCACCTCGGTCGAATGTCGTGTTCCGTTCATTTTCGCTACGGACTTCGCTTGTTTATATTGCGGGGTGGCCGAGTTGAACGCGAGGTTCACCCCCTTCGATAACTCATCCGCCGAATACCTTCCTGCCGACGCCCCGTCGATCAAGAGTTCATATTTGTCTGTCGCTAGGCCTGTAATGGACAAGGTTTCCTGGTTGAGTTCCTGTTCGATCGGCAGAAGTGCCAGCTCTGCTTTCGCGCTCTCATCCATTGGAAACGGCAAGGCCTTCTCCAACACGGTGAATTCCCATGTGCCGGTCTTATTCATCACCTGACTGACAGTGGCGTTGGAGCTTTCTGCCACCCGTCCTGTGGCCGCATCAAGAACGACCTTCGATACCAGTGCGGGAGCCCCTTGCGCTTTGAGGAAAAGGCAGGCCATCATCAGGTGTCCGGCAGTGCCGGGATGCACGCGATCCGGTCCCACGATGGTGTAAGCGGGGGCAGCCTTTTGACGTTCCAGATTGAATGCCGTCATGGGCCCGTTGAAATCCACGACCGAGCCCTTGTTTGTAGCGGCAAGGATCCGGACCATCTCGGCGCAACGGCTCAGGCCGTCGTTGCAGCCCGGCTGATTGTTGTTGGCATCGTTGACTCCCGTCTGGTCGAACGGGGAAGCCGTGAGGAATAGAAGATGGGGTTCGCCTGCTTCCCGGCGGAGGCGCCCAGTGAGCGTCACCATGTTCTTCTGGAAACTGTCCAATGCGGCCTGTTGGGCTGCTTTCTGCTCTGCATTGGGCTCGGACACATAGCAGCCGCGGTTCACGTCATTCATGCCGAACATGATGGCCACTGAGGTGGGCTTGTTGGCGGTCACATCCTCTGTCAGTCGCCCTTGAACGCCCCAGGCAGAATCGCCCGCGATTCCCGCGTTGACAAACCGGATGGTACGATCCGGAAAGCGCGTAAGATAGTAATCATAGATGAAGCGATGGAATAGCCCCACATGCGTGATGCTGTCCCCCAAAAAGCAAACCGTCTCGCCATCTTTAAAGACATTGCCACTCGCAACTTGCATTGATAAAAGCGTCATATTCACTCCCGATAGCCAGTAGCCAATGCAACAGCATCATCCAAAGCGGGGCTTCGTCTTCGAGTGCATTTGTTAAGTTGCCAAGATTGTCATGATGAGAGCCGAAAAACAAGGTAAACGGGGATATTT
>Ga0073936_10003712_pt1 | contig 21654 bp, 11 predicted proteins | sample AliMusrvi5mmetaG_FD_87041 | JGI IMG/M metagenome (GOLD analysis project Ga0073936, IMG submission 87041) | Freshwater lake bacterial and archeal communities from Alinen Mustajarvi, Finland, to study Microbial Dark Matter (Phase II) - Alinen... | ecosystem: Environmental > Aquatic > Freshwater >... | reverse complement strand
GCGCCCGGAGTTCGTCAGCCGTATGAGTCCATTCAATTTTTACGTACACTTGCTTCCCTCGCGAAGAACAGATGTTCTATATGCGAGTATATCAGGTTTGGTCAGATCTCACAATCCGTATATCGAAGTTGGTTTAGAATATACTGCAACAAACGAAGATGCATATAGAGGCGCTATTGGTAGCAGAAACAACTCAATTATCCGCATTTTTCCTATCCCCGATATTCCTAAACACATATCTGAAACATATTCTATTTTACTTCGCATTAATACTATCCATAAATTCCTTGCGAATACTGACAATACACTACAATGTAACACAAAAGAATTATTGCTTGACCGTTTACAAATATCAAAAGATGAAATTATCCATATCGAACATCAGAGAGATTTGCAACTAAAAAGAGATCCCCTTAGAAAACATGGAAACTTGGGTGTCGCCTTAATTATACTTGCATCATTGATAACATGTATTGTTGTTCCTGCGATTATCGGAGATATGACGTTACTCCCTTTTTTTCTTCTCCCATTGATAATTGCTATTATCGGTATATTGATTAAACGAAATTCTATCAAACGCATCAAATCTTTAAAATAATTCACTGCTGTCCAAGATAATTCAAAATCGCCATTTTAGACAAGTCTTCCCTTTGTAAATCAGTCGGTCGTGTCGTCTTTTTCAAAACCACCCCCTCTGTTTGGGGGTGCTGGAGTTTCCAGCCGATCATGCTACCGCAAATCCGAGCGTGAGTTGATAGGGTGGCTCTTCGGGGGACACCTGGAAGGGATCAGTGAGAAAGTCCCACAGATTTCTATAAGTGAAGAGATTCAAACGGAGCATCGCCACCAGTCGGCACGGCGGCCACCCGCACCGCGAGGTGAACTGGAGATACTTCAGCAACAACAGGATGATCAATGCTGTCCAAATTTGACTCCCCCCTTGATCTCATCGCATGCTTTCCGATATAATAACGCGTCACCTATCAATTTTATTGCCGCTACATCGCAGACAGGATAGGCGCAAATGTCGTTACCCGAGGCCAGAACCAGCAAAAGGGGCAGCTCAACGCCGACCGGCACCGCGACACCGGATATGGCGCTGGAGATTTTTCGCCGTTATCGCGAGTCACATGATCTCGCGATCCGCGACCAGTTGGTCTGTGAACATCTCCCCCTCGTCTATTCCCTCGCCCGGCGCTATAGCGCCTACGGTGAACAACTCGATGATTTGATCCAGGAAGGTTCCATCGGTTTATTACGCGCGGTTGACTGTTTCGATCCACAGCGCGGCATCCGCTTCAGCACCTACGCCTGCCATCTCATCATCAGCCGCATGTTGCACTATCTGCGGGATTGCGGCTACCTGATTCGCCAGCCGGCTTGGGTGCAGGAACTGGATACCAAGGTGACGCGTGCCACGCGACAGTTGGAGCAGCAACTCGGCCGCGAACCGTTTCCGCGTGAAATCGCTCATCATCTGAACTTGACGGAAGAATCGGTGCGCGAAGTGCTGGCCGCACGGGAGACGCGCCAGGTGGTGTCGCTGACCGCGCCCGCGGAAGAGGGAGAAGACCAGTCGCTGCTGCTGATTGACCGGGAGAAGATTCACCAGCGGAAACCCAAAACCCTGCAACTGCCCATCGAAGTCCATATCGTGTTGGATGTAGCGATCGCGCAATTGCAGCATCTCGAACAACGCGTATTGCGCTTGTTTTTCTATGGCAGCATGACGTTGTCGGAGATCTCCCGTAGTTTATGCATCTCGGCCCCGCGTTCGGCCTACCTGCTGCGCCAATCGATCAAGAAAATCAAAAGCGGGTTGGAGGCGCAACGCCGGGAAGAAGCGCGCTTGTTTGCCGCTGATCCCCCGCCGGCCACCGCGCATGCCACGATTCCCCGCTTCGACAAACATACTGGCGTCTACTCGGACGCGTATCTTCGGATTCGCCTGGCGGAAGAATTGGCCTGCGCGGAACAAGAACCCGTTCCCTGCGCGCTGGTGATGCTGCGTCTCGACGGAGTGGAAGACGGTTCCGACGGTCACCCGATGCTGGCCGCCGTCGGCCACCAGTTGCGCCATTGTCTTCATGCCACGGATATCACCGCCTACCTGGGCGCCCACAGTTTCGGCATCCTGCTGCTCAACGCGGGCACTGCCGCGCGTTCAGTCGGCGCGCGCCTGGGTGAGCAAGTGAGCCTGCTGCCCCCCACGGGAAGTCGCCGGCTCTCCGCGCGGATCGGCGCCGCGGTCTTCCCTGACGACGGCACCACCCCGGCGCAACTCTTCCGGCGTGCCGCTTCCGTACTGGACACGAAGGTACGTTGAAAGCAGGTTATCGTTCACTAATGAACGATGTCTGGGACATTTTACAAAAAAGCGGTAAAAAAGTAGCTGAGCAAGGTGTGGAACGTTATCGGAGTATGGAATAATATTGTGGGGAAACAAGGGAATTATACCCTTGTATAGCGTCCCGATGAACAGGGACACCAAAATTTCACTTGCTACCAAAAGGAGGCATACGCACATGACCCTTTCCGGTTTATCACGGCGTCGAGGTTTTACCCTCATCGAATTGTTGATTGTGATCGTAGTGATCGCGATCCTGGCGTTAATTGTGATTCCGCGCTTATCCGGCGCCAGTCGCAAGGCCAAAGAATCCACCTTGAAGGCGGACCTGCAGACCATTCGTTCCGCTATTTCGCAGTTCAGTTCGGACTGCGGCTGCAATCCCACTGCAATCACCGACCTGGTGGTCACCACCGCGCCGGGCAGCGGCGTCGATGACAGCGGCAACTCGGTCACCATTCCGACCGGCAGCTTCCAGGGACCATACCTGATGCGGCAAGGCGGTATCGGCGGCACGTCCATCGGTATCCCGATCAATCCGTTCACGCCGTTAGCCAGTGGCGCGATTGATCCCACGGTGGGCAATCACTGGACCTATACCAATGGCGTGGTCTCACCCAAGTATCCCACTTCGGGCAGTACGTTGGATGGCATCCCCTACGCCAGCTTGTAAACACCCGGTCAATTCGCAGACAGGAAAACACCCGCCAGACTCGGCCTGGCGGGTGTTTTCCTGTCTGTGCATCGGCCCGCAGAATATTTGTAGAATTGCTGATCTTCCACATGCAAAGTTAACGGAAATATGGAATAATAGCATTGAAAGGCAAGAGGGTCGCATGCCTCGCACATCCGCATTCGCGTAATCCGCGTGTTTTTACCTTGGGAGGTACCATTCATGGCTTCAGTATTGACGGTATCACGTCGACGAGGATTCACCCTCATTGAGTTGTTGATTGTGATCGTAGTGATCGCGATCCTGGCGTTGATCGTCATTCCACGGCTATCCGGCGCAAGTCGCAAGGCCAAGGAATCCACCTTAAAATCAGATCTGCAGACCTTGCGTTCCGCCATCACCCAATTCTCTTCGGACTGTGGGTGCAACCCTTCTGCCTTAACGAGCCTGGTGGTCACGACGGCGCCGAGTAGTGGTGTCGATGATAGTGGCAACGCCGTCACTATCCCGACCGGCAGCTATCAGGGCCCGTATCTGCTGCGGCAGGGCGGCATCGGCGGTACGTCCATCGGTATCCCGATCAATCCGTTCACGCCGTTAGCCAGCGGCGCGATCGACCCGACAATCGGCAACCACTGGACGTATCTCAATGGCGTGGTCTCACCGAAATACCCGACTTCGGGCAGCACGCTGGACGGTATCCCCTACGCGAGCTTGTAATCATCCGGCCACTGGCGGATACGTCCGCCAGTGGCCGGCGGCAGGCCGGCAGGTTTAGCTCCCGTGCATAATATTAAGATAATTTAACAAATTTATTGCTAAATGTTACTGTCTAACCGGGTTAAATCAGTGCTTGGTATGGAATAATACCCTTGAAGGGCGAGAAGACGACATGCCTCCCTCACGATTGCCCACTTGAATCAGTAAGATATCCCTTAGGAGGAACAGCTAATGCGTTTCGCACTGCCGGCCATGCGCCGTCGAGGGTTCACCCTCATCGAATTGCTGATTGTGATTGTAGTGATTGCAATCCTGGCGTTGATCGTCATCCCTCGCTTATCCGGCGCCAGCCGCAAGGCTAAGGAATCCACCTTGAAAGCGGATCTGCAAACGATTCGCTCCGCCGTCGCCCAGTTCAGTTCGGACTGTGGCTGCAATCCCGCCGCGATCACCGATCTGGTGGTCACCACAGCGCCCGGCAGTGGCGTTGATGATAGTGGCAACTCGGTCACCATCCCCTCCACCAGTTGGCAAGGGCCGTATCTGATGCGACAAGGCGGCATCGGCGGGACCTCGATCGGTATTCCGATCAACCCGTTCACCCCGTTGGCCAGCGGCGCGATCGATCCCACGGTAGGCAATCACTGGACCTATACCAATGGCGTGGTAGCGGCCAAATATCCCACCTCGGGCAGTACGCTGGACGGCATCCCGTACGCGAGCTTATAAGCTGAATAGCCCAACAAGCAGCACGCCCGCCGTTCCGATAAATCGGGACGGCGGGCGTCCGTTTTGGTAGACGTTTGCGCGCAATCACGTCGCGGCTGTCACTTCCCCGCACATGATCCCGCGGAGAACGGGAATAAGATATGCGACGTCGCCGGGTAAAATCACCGTCAGCTTTGCACTCTTTTGTTAGCACGAGACCAGCATCAACCCCTGCATCATTGCGCCTTCGTATCGACCAGGCGACGACTATCAAGGAGGAAACTGTCTATGAGCCAGACTGGATTTACTTGGCGTCGCGGGGGATTTACCCTCATCGAGCTACTGATCGTGATTCTGGTAATCGCGATCCTGGCGTTGATCGTCATCCCGCGCGTCACCGGGGCCAGCCGCAAAGCAAAGGAATCAACCTTAAAGGCGGATTTGCAGATGCTGCGGTCAGGTATTGCCCAGTTCAGTGCCGATTGCGGCTGCAATCCCACCGCCTTGACCGACCTGGTGGTCACCACGGCCCCCGGCACCGGAATCGATGATAGTGGCAACTCGGTTACCATTCCGGCCACCAGTTGGCAAGGGCCGTATCTGATGCGACAAGGCGGCATCGGCGGCACGGCGATCGGCATCCCGATCAATCCGTTTACCCCGCAGGTCAGCGGAGCACTGGATACCACGATCGGTAATCACTGGGCCTACACCAACGGCGTCGTAAGCCCCAAATATCCCACGTCCGGCAGCACGCTGGACGGCATCCCGTACGCGAGTCTATAAGCTGATCGACCTGTTGGTTATACGCCCGTCATTCTGCTTTCACAGGATGGCGGGCGTTTGTTTTGGTTGGGGATTGCGCGCAATGTTGTTTATCTTGTCAAAGACGACACATGTGCATACCGTCGACGGGAATAACCAGTTCGAAGTCGCCTGAAGGAAGCAACCATATTATTTGCACGCCCAGCAGCGCACGATCGCAGCACCGCACCGCAGCATCATGACGATAACGTTACTCCAGTCGACTATCAAGGAGGCTAGGTTTATGACACAAGGTAGATTCACTGTACGTCGCACGGGATTCACCCTGATCGAGCTATTGGTCGTGATCCTGGTGATCGCGATCCTGGCGTTGATCGTTATCCCGCGCGTCACCGGAGCCAGCCGCAAAGCGAAAGAAGCAACGTTGAAGTCGGATCTGCAGATGCTGCGGTCAGGCATCGCCCAGTTCAGTGCGGATTGCGGCTGCAATCCCACCGCCTTGACCGATCTGGTGGTCACCACGGCCCCCGGCACCGGTATCGATGACAGCGGGGCTTCGGTGACGATACCGACCGGCAGTTTCCAGGGACCCTATTTGTCGCGGCAAGGCGGCATCGGCGGGACGGCAATCGGTATTCCGATCAATCCGTTTACCCCGTTGGTCAGCGGGGCCCTCGATACCACGATCGGCAATCACTGGGGGTATACCAATGGCGTGGTGAGCGCGAAATACCCCACGTCCGGCAGCACGCTAGACGGCATTCCGTATGCGAGCTTGTAACCGGCAGTAAATACGCTATCGTGTCCGGCACCCCGCAACGGCGTGATGCCGGACACACATTTCTCCCGCCCCTGTCGTCAACGCGGTGATTCAACTGCCGGCAGGGCGGGAATCGAACAGGGGAAGATCATTCCTGGTGAGAAAGATTACGAATTAGTGAATTTTTGCACGATGCCAGGGCTGTCTCCCCTTGACGGGAGTGGAGAATGGGTATATATTAACACGGTTGCGGAGTGCGTTTGCTTCGCAATGTATTCTCTGCACGGACCGCGCCGGCGGCCGTAATATATAGAGATAAAGGTGGTGGTACGCAAATGGACGGAGACCCTAGTCGTAGACGACAGGGCAAAAACTGCATACGGCACAGGCAGGGGGCAGTTGTGATTTCCCGAGACGGCCAGGCGCGGACCATCCACGCGGACGCCACTCGTACGAATTAATCCCGATGTCGGGTGACTATTCGTCGCCTCGCTGATCACCTCTGCGCGTCATTGATCCTGCTCTACGGATCACGATGACGCACGTACCCACGCTGAACAGCAGCGGAGTTTCCGCGCGCCATGTTCACCTCGCTTCACGGGGAACGATCGCCTCGCATGCCTGCGCCTCACTTTCATTCGGTGGGAGATATTGGCATGAACGCAAGCGATCAACACGTTGAATTAACTGAACCTCCAAGTCGTCAGGACCTGGAGCAGGCCTTGCAACGTGTAGCCAACCCCGTGCGCTCTGCCCGCAACGCACACCCACGATTCCGCCCAATGCCGACGTAGTTCGGTCGCGCAGGGGTCATGGGAACACCGCGGGCGCCGGAACCGACAGTCCGGCGGAACCGAGTAAGGAGGTGGACGATGACCTTCGTGACAACCGACATGGCCGCTGCAAGCAAAGTGCGTGTCGTGCGCTCCAACTGGGGGCGCCGGCTGCTGAGCTTGCTGATGGTAATGGGACCGGGTTTGATCGTGATGGTCGCCGATAATGACGCGGGCGCGGTGTCTTCCTACACCCAGGCCGGCGCCATCTACGGCACCAGACTGCTCTGGCTGTTGTTGATCTTATTGCCCTGCACCTACTTCGTGCAGGAAATGGTCGCCCGCTTAGGCATCGCCACCGGGCAAGGCCATGCGGCAATGATCTACAAGCGGTTCGGCAAATGGTGGGGTGTCTTCTCCCTGGTCGACCTGCAAGTGGTGAATTTTCTCACCCTGGTCACCGAATTCGCGGCCATTAATCTGGCGATGTCGAAGATGGGTATCTCACCTTACCTTTCAGTGCCGCTGGTCGCCGTGGGGCTGATTCTCATGGTGATCACCGCCAGCTATCGCCGCTGGGAGCGCGTGGCGCTCCTGCTCTGTGCGCTGGATGTCGCCTGGTTGGCCTTTTCACTGTGGTTGGGACCGGCGTTCGGGATCGTCGCGCACGATTCCCTGGTGCCCAGCCTACCGGCCAACGGCATCACCGCGGATTATCTGTTCCTGGTGATTGCCATTGTGGGCACGACCATTGCGCCCTGGCAACTGTTCTTTCAGCAGAGTTGCGTGGCGGATAAGCGCCTGCGCTTTGCGGACTTGAAATGGGAGCGCCTGGACACGTTCATCGGCGCGATCGTGGTCATTATGATGGCCGCCTGCATGATGCTGGTCGGCGATGCCGCACGGCGGTATGGGATCGGTCACGGCGGCTTCCGCTATGCCGATCCCGCCCAGATGGCGGATTTTCTGGGGATGGCGTTCGGTCCCATCATTCGCAACGGCATTCTGCTGTTGATGGTGAACGCCGCGGTGTTGGGGGCGACCACGATCTCGCTGTCCAGCGCCTGGGCGTATGGTGAAGTGAAGGGCTGGCCTTCCAGCCTGGAGTTGAGCTTCGGAGAAGCGCCGGGCTTTTACTCCCTGTATATCGTGGCGGTGACACTGGCGGCGGCCATCGTGCTGATCCCCCGTGCCCCCTTGCAATTGATCATTATCGGGGTGCAGGTGCTCGCGGGCATCATGCTGCCCTCGGCGATCATTTTCTTGCAGTTGCTGCTGAACGATCGCGAACTGTTAGGTGAAAAGTTTACGAACAAACCCTGGAATAACGTGGTGAACTGGACCATTATCACGGTGCTGTTCGCCTTGTCCTTAATCCTGGCGGCGCAAGTCGTCGCACCCAATCTGTTCCCACACGCGTGAGAGGTTGTCTGAAAAGCCTCTAAGGAATCATTGCACAAAAACGAGGAGGAACGACGATGGTAACCATGACCAACGTGAAAGATGACAGCTTCTTCTATCTCGTGCATCCGCTGGATGACGAGCCGGAAGTGAAGTGCAATGCCGATGAATTGGGTCCTATGCCGATGACGGCCAGCGTCAAGTTTTCCCTGTTGGCGCTGCGCGGCTATCTGATCATTATGGGGCTATTGGTCCTCTACCATGTATTGGACCTGGCGGGGGTCTTCCCGCACCTGCATTAATTTACCGAGCACATCGGTACATGTGCCAACACGCCAGTGAACACACGCTGTTCACTGGCGTGTTGGCGTTTGAAGACCATATTATCCGTGTTGCTCCCCTACCCTGTTGTTGCTGGTCGCTCATTTTCCAACACTGATACGCATATTATTTTGCGAAAAACGTAACCGTTCAGGTATCTCTGGCGCGCGAGCGTCCTCGCGAGCAGATCGGGTCTCCATTGGTGCTCACGAGCATGCTCGGAAGATAGGGAGGCTGATCGATTACAAGTATTGCGGTATTATCGGGCACAATTGGCGAATAGCGTGAACATCCTGCATAATCTTCTGCGAAATCTGCGTAATCTGCGGTTAAAAAAGTTTGGTCGTTGACGACCAGACTGAACGGTTACGAAATAACAATTGAGCGAAGTTGCACAACCCGGTGACACGGGAGTAAGATGAACGACCATATGCGAAAAGAGGAATTGGAATGCCGCTCGATGACGACCGAAGCAAAGCTATGCGATATGACTATCCGGAGTTTATCCCGGTCAGCGCGTGGATACTTCCCGCTGCCTGGATGAAATATCGTGAGGCATTGGAAGCGATTGTCCGCCGTCACCCACTTATCATCGGCGACCAGCGCGACCGGCGCGATTACGACGCCGTCAGCGACACCTACGTGGCGGGGCAGTCTGTCGATGAGTGGGGGTGCGTCTGGAGCAATATCTCCGCCGGCTGCGGCAGCTACGTCTCCGGTCATCCCTATCCTGACCGCGCGATGATTTCCCGGCTCACACCGCCGGCGCCCGGTTTCGGTTTACCGCACGGCTTCATGTTTCTGCGCTTAATCTACCTGCGCGGCTACGAAGAAGCGATGATCGACTTCGCGGAAGATGCCCCCGAATTGCAGCAGATGATCGACATCGTGCTGGCATACAATGTGGGTGAGACGACGCGCCTGCTGCGGGAAGATCCCGATATGCTCTGGTGCGGCGACGATCTCGGGATACAGATCGCCCTGCCGATCTCACCGGAGCAATGGCGCCGCTACCTGAAGCCGTGCTATGCCAAACTCTACGGCATGGCCCGCGCCATCGGCGCCGGGGTCAACATGCATACCGACGGCCATATCATCCCGATCATCGCGGATCTTATCGAGTGCGGCGTCACCGTGCTCAACCCGCAAATCCGCGCCAACGGCCTGGACGCCCTGACACGCGAATGCAAAGGCAAGGTGTGCCTGAACCTTGACCTCGACCGTCAAATGTTCCCCTTCTGCACCCCGGCGGAGATCGACGCCCATGTGCGGGAAGTGGTGGAAACACTCGGTGCCCGGGAAGGCGGCTTGTGGCTCACCGCCGAGATCGGCCCCGACATACCGTTAGAGAATATCGAGGCTATCTGTGTGGCGCTGGAGACGTATCGAGGGTATTACCGGTAAACGCTCAGGGATTGCGATCGGGAAAATTATGCCTTTTCCGCTGCCAGTATAATCGGGATCCAGACTTCCATCACCGATTGCTCGTTGTCCGCACCTAAAAACCGGGCATCGTATCGTTCAAAGTCGTAGGGTGCCGCCTGCACGTAACTCGACTGGGGCAACCACGTCTGATAGGCATACTGAAAGGTTGCGTGGAGTTTCCCGGGAAGGGCGCCGTGGTGAGTGAAGACGGCGTACTGGTGGGCGGGAAGTACCTTCCCGACTAACTGCACGGGAATCGCCTCCAGTGAGGTGACTTCCACCCCCGCCAGGTAGAACCACTTGCCCTCGGTGCGGAATTTTTCCGGGTATGCCTCAACGCCGTAATATGTCGCCGGTTCCCGCTGATGGGGGATGTGGGCGTTGATTTTATTGGAAAGATCCCATACCTTCGCAAACTGCCCATTATCCGGCGAGCCGTAAAACGGCACGCCGATGACCAGGATTTGCGGATGCTCGATGATTTTAGGGGTTATTTCCATCCTATAACTCCTCTGTCCGACAACCGTATGGGCCGCCGGTTTCCAACCGGCCCGTTCTGGCCAGTAGTTTTACCTATCGCGAGAACGCGGGCCGGCTGGAAGCCGGCGGCCCATATGGGTGTCTATTAATCTAACGGGCTGATCTCGATATCGTCTACCCAGACGGTGCCGGTGCCTTGCACGTTGAGATGCATCGTCCAGAAATGGGCGTAGCGCGGGAAGTCGGCGACGAAGCTGACGTAGGTCCACTCGCACTTGTCCTTGATGTCCAACGCGGCTTGTGTATTTTTCGCGTCGCGCTTGACCGGATAGACGATGCGGTCGGCTGACAGCGCCACTTTGCCGGTGAATTGATCCGCCTTCACCCAGCAACCAAAGCGATATTGGCGGGCGAGATACGGGCCGGTGCGGTACGACGGGCCAATCTCGTCGGTGGTCACCTCCGCTTCGCCGGGTCCTTTGCTCACTTTCGGGGTGATGCGCATCGACTGCTTATCCCCATGCCCCACCGTGCGATCGATGGTATACTCGCCGTGCCAGCGCACTTTTGAATCACCGGCCACCTCCTGTACGAGATCGGTACAATGGTTCACCGGCTCGACATGCGCCACCAATTCGGTGTGGTTTTCCGGACGATCAGCCGGGAGCACGCCTTCGGCGATGATCTGCTGCACGCGTGCCGGCGGCAGCGGGTAGAAGCGGGCATGGCCATAATAAAATTCACCTTTTTTCGCCGGCGTGTTGGTTACCGCCACGTGTTCGACGTGCTGATCGAGACCCCAGAAGCAATAGTCGGCGAAATACTGATAGGCATTATCGTCCGGCAACTCGACTGCCGCCGCCCAGTCGTCTACGGTGGTCGCGAAAAAGCCGCCTTTGCGGATAGACAGGTCCTTCGTTTGCGCGTTGCCGTTCTTATAACGATGGTTGGTGGGGAAGCAACCGTACTTGCCGTCCACCCGGGTATACAGCGCGTAGTTCGGGTGGGAGCGGCCGGTGGGCATTTTGTCGGTTGCCGGCGCCACCGTTTGGTAGAACATCGGATCGGCCAGATCGAAACCCCACTTGCACTTCCCATCGACCAGCGCCGTCACCTTCTCCCGCACGTCCCAGATATAGCCCACCGCGGGATCGTAGTTCAGCGTCCAGTTATTCACCCCTGCACAATTGCCGTTCTTGTCATCCTGTTCCACATCGAACGCGAGCGTTGCGCCTTCCTTGCGCACAATCAACCGTACGTCGTCTTTCCAGTCGGTGCCCCAACTGGCGCCCGGCTGGTTGATCATCATCGGCATCAAACCCGGGGTTAGTTTCATTTCCTGAATCGAAGCCCCTTGTTTGGCAATATGGGCAATCGGCTCGTCCCCGTCGAAGATGTAGTTGCGCCCGACCCAATTGCGGAAATGGAAGGCGGGGCTGTGGACGGGTGCGGCTGCCGCGGGGGCGACCGCGGGCGTCACGCGCAGATTGGCGAAACGCACCTGGCTCTCGCGCACGCCGAAGGCAATTTTACCTGAGAGAATCGGCTCGACCGGATCATAATAGCGCAGCACTTCCGTGCCATCGACCGCCACGGTGATCCAGCGTCCGGCGGCGGTCACCGTAAGCCGGTAATCTTTACCGGGAGCAAACACATACGGCTTCACGCACACCACGCCACCTTTGGTCTTCCATAACTCCACGTGGCCGTAGCCGCTGGACAGGCGCACCATATAATAGCAATCCGGCCCCTGGTAGCGGACCAGCAGTCCGGCGTCGGAACCCATCGCTTCCCGGCCCCACTGATAATTCATGAAGACGTTGTCCTGCCCGGGCCGGATGCCGTTGAGGGGGGCGGGATCGTCGATATGCACGGTGGTTTCCAGGGTGTAATCCGTCCAGTTGGCCTCACCGGCCGTCGCATAGCGCCAGAGGTTGACCGAATGCACGACGAAAAAGGTATGCGCATCATCGGCAAAACCATCCAACTTAGTACCGGGCAGATCGCGATACCGCGGACTTTTACCGGTAATCCCCTGCCCACTGGTCGTCCATTCACCGGTCTTCTCACGAAACACCCGCGCGAATGCCTTCGCCGAGTTACAGTCGAGCAACGGCTTCACCGCTTGCCCCCAGGCCAGCACACCCACGGCCAACCAGAGCATCACACACACAAGACCCTTCATGCGCAGCTTCCCTCCCCCTGGAACGTTACAATTATCGTATTTTGACACGAGAACGGCGGGAATGTTCCTGGACGATGCCGGCGCTGATGCGGGTATTGTCTGGAACGATAATACCTGTGCTGAAATAATTAGATGGTTAGAAGCTTTTGAGATTCAAGGGTACTACGGATAAGGTATCAGTAGACCAACAGGAATATCATAAAATCAGTTAATCACACAAATCATAGTTCCAGACAAACAGCGCTGACACATCCCTCACTTTGGTGTATAATTCAAGGATTGAGCGGCATATGTGCCGTCTTCATGCATAATCTGCTACCCCTCGCGGTGATTAACCTGGTTCGTTGGCTGCACGCGCGTGCAGGGGAGATCATACCATGCCCGGCAAGAAAATTCGGCACCCGCAACCACCGATTCCTTCCGCGCAGTCTACCGCCGCGGAGCAGGAAACTGCGAATAATTTCCCCATAATCGGCATCGGAGCCTCTGCCGGGGGACTGGCGGCATTCCAGGTCTTTTTCTCGCACTTACCGGTGAAGATCGAGACCGAGCTGGCCTTTGTGCTGGTGCAGCATCTGGCCCCCGATCATAAAAGCCTCCTCAGTGAGTTGATCCAGCGCTACACGCACATGCAGGTCATCGATGTGGAAGACGGGATGATTGCGCAACCCTATTGCGTGTATGTCATCCCGCCCAATACCGACCTGGCGCTGTTCCATGGTCGCTTGCACCTGATGGAGCCGGCGACGCAGAATCGCATCCACTTGCCGATCGATCAGTTTTTTCGCTCGCTGGCGCAGGAAAAACAGGAAGATGCCATCGGCATCATCCTCTCCGGCGCCGGCAGTGACGGTACCCTCGGCGTGCGGGCGATCAAAGAGGCGGGCGGCATGATAATGGCGCAGGCGCCGGACACCGCGGAATATGACAGCATGCCCAATAGCGCCATCGCCACCGGATTAGTGGATTATATCTTGCCGCCGGAGGAGATGCCCGCGCAATTGCTGGCGTATCTGCAGCAGGTTGCCCGCGTGCGGACACCGGAAACCGTATCGCCTTCCGAGAAAGATAGTGAAGCGCTGCAGAAGATCTTTCTGCTGCTGCGCGCCCATACCCGCCACGACTTTTCCGACTACAAACTGCGCACCGTCCTCCATCGCATTGAACGGCGCATGGTCATTCACCAGTTAGAAAACCTGACCGCCTATGTGCATTACCTGCAGCAGACGCCGCAGGAGGTGTCCATCCTCTTTCGTGAGTTGCTCATTGGCGTCACCCGCTTCTTCCGCGATCCGGAGGCATTTGCCGCTGTCAAAGTGCAAGTCATCCCACAGCTCTTCGACGGCAAAACCGCCGGCGACTCGGTGCGGGTGTGGGTGCCCGGCTGCTCTACCGGCGAAGAAGCCTATACGCTGGCGATGCTGTTGCAAGACTTTATTGCCGCGCAAAATACCGATGTCAAGGTACAGATCTTTGCCACCGATATCGATCCGTTGGCGATCGAGACCGCGCGCATCGGTGTCTACCCCCGCAACATCGTGACCGATATCCCGGCAGAATATCTCAGCCGCTATTTCGTCCAGGAGGAGCAATACTATCGCATTAAAAAAGCGATTCGCGATCTGGTGGTCTTTGCCGAGCATGACATCATCATCGATCCTCCCTTTTCCCATCTGGACTTCATCAGTTGTCGCAACCTACTGATTTACCTGAATGCTGATCTGCAGAAAAAACTACTGCCGTTATTCAATTATGCCTTGAACCCCAAAGGGATACTATTACTCGGCAGTTCGGAAACCATCGGGGATTTCAGCGAGCTATTTACCACGCTCAACCGCAAATGGAAGATTTATCAGCATAAAGCAGCGACGGTCCCATATCGCCTGCTGCAAAATGTCCAACCGCAACACAGCAAAGTCACGCCGCGACAAGGCCTGACCAACCGAGAAACGCGGAGTGAAGAACCGCTCTCGCTACGGGCGATTATGGAGCAAAATCTGCTCGCGCACCATACGCCCGCCGGCGTGCTGATCAATGACGCCGGCGAAGTCCTGTTCGTGCATGGGAGCACCGGGCGTTATTTAGAGCCGGCCTCGGGTGAAGCGAATCTCAATCTGCTGCGCATGGCTCGCCAGAGCATCCGTTTAGAGTTGGCAACGGCTGTGCGCAAGGCGATAGCCCAGAAGGAAGCGATTCGTTATGCGGGCTTACAAGTACCGGTCGATGATCGGATGCAGACAGTGGATGTGGAAGTGAGCCCGGTGACGACGCCGGCGGCACCGGGTCTGTACCTGGTCGTTTTCGAAGAAGTGCCTACCATCCCCTGTCCACCGGCCGCGATCTCCTCGCCATCGCCCACTGACCAGGATCAGCGCATCGCCGCGTTGGAAACCGAACTGCGCGGGAAAGAAGAATATCTGCAGACGCATATGGAAGAACTGACGACGGCGTATGAAGAGCTGCAATCGGTCAACGAAGAATTACAATCCGCCAACGAGGAGTTGCAATCCACCAATGAGGAGATGGATACTTCGCGCGAAGAACTGCAATCGGTCAACGAAGAGTTGACCACGGTCAACAGCGAGTTGCAGAAGAAGATCGAGGAACTGGCGCAATCGAACAACGACATGAACAATTTGTTGGTCGGCACCGATGTCGGCACAGTCTTTGTCGACCGCGAATATCGCATCATGCGCTTCACCCCCGCCGCCACCGCCATTGTCAATCTGATTCCGTCCGATATCGGACGTCCGATTGCGCACCTTGCCACCAACCTGGTGCACTACGACACGCTGTTACCGGATGCGCAACGCGTCTTCGAGACCCTGCAACCCAAAGAGGCGGAGGTGCAAACCAGCGACGGGCGCTGGTACCTGATGCGGATATTGCCGTATCGCACGCAGGATAACGCCATCGATGGCGTCGTCATCACCTTCGTCAATATCACCGCGCAGCGCGAAATGCAAGCGCAACTTCAGGCAGCGCAATTGGCTGAACAAGCGCATGCCTTTGCCGAAAGTATCGTCGAGACCGTCCGCGAGTCGTTGCTGGTGCTGGATGCCGACTTGCGCGTCGTCTCCGCCAACGACGCGTTTCTGCACGCGTTCGGCGTCAGCAAAGCGGAAACGGTGGAAAAGCCCCTCTACGATCTGGGTAATGGCCAGTGGAATATCCCCGCCTTGCGCAAATTGTTGGAAGAGGTGTTGCCGAAACGCACCATTGTCAAAGACTACACCGTGACCCATACCTTTGAACACCTCGGGACCCGGGTTATGCGTTTAAATGCGCGTGAGCTACGCCAGATCGATGGCCAACCACGGATGATCTTGCTGGCGATCGATGAGGTTACGGGAGAAGCCACGCCCTGAAGGACGTGGCAAGGGTAAGCACGCTGAAGCGCGCTTTGACCGCACTCTACGCTTTCTTTACCGGGTGATATGCGCACATTCACATTGACGGACTACTATTGAGCCGGACAAAATATTGGCATATAATTCCATAGCCCACGGTAACGTCGTGGGGAAGCGAAAGGCCTACGCTGCTCGCGCGCTGTAAAAGCATAATTCCATCTCGTAGGCGGAGGAATTATACCTCTCCAGGGCAGAACACTCTCTCGACGCACGGGTCCCACAGCGCTGCTGTGGGCTATGGAATTGTATGCCAATATTTTGTCCGGTTCATTAGATTCTACTCCGTTATGTTTTCACCGCAGGGCGCTGAGACGCAGAGAACAATCTCGCACTGGACATGGTGGCCCTGAGCATGCCGGCACCGGACAGCCGGATTCCAGGTGGCCTACCACAATATTCCTTCTCCTTATGCTCTGCGTCTCGGCGTTGAAAAATATCTTTCACGGAGTAGAATAAATTTAACTTTGCTATTCACGGATTACTAAAGCTTTGCGCGACCGGAGCGATTGTTGCTCAATCATTTTACTCTTAGCATTTTCCATTTCGCCATTACCACAGTGGGTTAACGCTAAGATATGGAGCTGTCATGCCACTGCATCATGACTCGGCAGTCAATACTGCACCTCTGCAATACGCGCAGCCGAATCGCGGTTTGCTCTCCACGCTGCCCGACGAGGTGATGTCGGATCGTTTCCTGCGCGTGCGGTGCGATCCGGTGTGGCGATGCGGGACGAACAACTTCGAGCGCGAAGGCTCGGTGCTCGATTGGCGTAAGGCGTTGCCGATCGGCAACGGCGATTTTGGCGCCGCCATCCACGGTTATCCGGACAACTACACCTTCCACCTGGCGAAAAACGATGTGTGGTGGGACAACGTCGCGGAACTCGACCCCTATCCCGCCATGCCGTTCACCGAGTTGCGTGAGCGCGTGGCGGCAGGCGACCCGGAGGTGAAGCGCGATATCCGCCGCGCGGCGATGCAGAATCTGCGCGCCGAACCTACCCCAACCGGATGCGCACGGCTGACGCTGCACGTTTGCGGCGCCGGCACGTTTTATAACGTCAAGGAATACCTGAATATGATGAACGCCACCGCGTCCACCGAGTTCTGCGTTTCGCAGAACGGGATGGATGGCGGGGCCTACTGGATACAGTCGTTCGCGGCACGGCTGGAGGAAGTGCTGGTGATTCGCCTGCGCCCACCGCAGGTGCCGAATAACCTGGGGATGCTGCGCTTCGAATTGGGACGCGACCCGATGGAAATGCGCGAACCAGTTCGTGACCATTGCACCCAGGCGGAATTCGACGCTCAGTTCCAGCCGCACGCCGATACGGATGGTCGCTTCGGCTGGTTTACCATGCCGCTTTCCGGCGGGGATTCGTATACCGTCATGATCGCCAACGACATGCAACACTTGCGGTTGACGGCGGACGAAGGCGATGTGCGCGGACGCGGGCGACCGCAAGATGGACCGCTGACGCTCTTCGTCACCGTGGTCAGTTCGCACGACGCGGACGACCCGGTCACCGAAGCACGACGGCGGCTGGAGCATGCGCTGGCGGTCGGCTTTGACACCATTTGCAGCGAACACGGTAGTTGGTGGGGGCGCTTCTGGCGGCGGTCATGGATTGCGCTGCCGCCGGACTGCTCCGAGCGTTCCTGGTATTGGGGACTCTACAAGGCCGGTTCCGCGCGGCGACCGGGCGCCGTTTGTCCCGGCTACGGCGCGCCCTGGCGCAAGGGCAATTACCTGAACTGGGGCAGTTTCACGCTGGGTTACGAAGAAACGAAATATAACCTCGGCTTGCTGCCGACCAACCACGCTGAACTGCTGGAGCCGTGGATAGCCGTCGTGCGCCGGGCCACCGCGCGTTGCCGTGCCGGCTTCGCGCGCTTTTATGCCGGGATGCCCGGCATCGCGTTTCCGTTCGGCTTTTCCTGGACCGGCGATCCGGTGCTGTATACCGGCCTTTACAATTCCACTCCGCTGTGCGTCTATACTGCCGGCGAAGCCGTGAAATGCGCCTGGGACTACTACGATTTTACCGGCGATCTTGCCTTTCTGGCGGACGTCGGCTATCCGTTACTGAAAGCGGTGGCGACGTTTTATCGCGCTTATCTGCAGGAAGACGCGCAAGGACGGCTGGTGGTGTTCCCCTCGCGCTATAACGAATATGATAGCTGGTGTGAGGCGATGGATGATTTCATGCGCAACAGCGTGCTGGATATCACCATGTTCCGCCAGGTGTTTCGGCATGCCGCCCAGGCGGCGGCGCTGCTGGGGATCGATGCCGATTTGGCGGCGGAGTGGCAGGACGCGCTGGCGCGATTGGCGCCCTTGCCGACCTGGCCGGACGGTTCCTGGAAACCGGCGGAAGACTGGAAGGAACGCGGGTTTCTCCCCTTTGCCCCGCATCCCAGCCTGTTTGAAACCTGGCCCATTACCGTCGGCGACTCCGTCGATGCCTGGCATGGTTCAGAGCTCGAACGGCAACAGGCCCGCGCGACCTATGCGAAGTGGCTGGGACACCACCCGCTGGATACCTGGGACCGCTGCTTCCCCTTCATCGCCGCGGCGCGCATGGGCGACCGGGAATATGCGCGGAAGATTCTCGCGCTGCTGCAGGCCATTCCGGAAGCGGGCAACCTTGACCGCGCCGACCCGCCGGATACCGGAGAGCAGGATGGGCACAGTCCGTTTGTGGTCGATGCGGGGTCGGCTTTTCCCGCCGAAGTGATCAGCGAAATGCTGTTGCAATCACACGGGGGCGACATCCGCCTTTTCCCCGCCGCGCCATTCAGTGGTCACTTCGCCTTCCACTCCCTGCGCGCACGCGGGGCTTTTCTGCTCAGCGCGGAGTTTCGCGACGGGCAGGTTCCCTATGTCCTCATCCAGAGTTTGGGTGGCAATGCCTGTCGTATCGCGAATCCCTTCGGGGCATCTCCCGCGCAAGTGCGCGATCTGGATACCCAGACGCTGGTGCCGGTCACGGTCGAAAGCGATCTGCTGGTCTTCGCCACCGAATCCGAGCATCTCTATGTTTTGGAGCGAGTTGACTGTCCATTAGCACAGGTGCCGGTGATCATGCTGGCGTGACGTTGCGGAGGCGATAATGAACCGTAGCTGGTTCACACCGGCAGTAGGGAAGACATCATTATCGATTCCCCCCTTTCCCACCTGGACTTCAGCAGTGGTCGCCTTCTGCGTGGATTTGCACGTTCACATTGACGAGGGTTCCCCCCGGATCAATCCGGGGTCTGGGACTGGCCGGCGGAAGCCGGCTACGTGTCGACGGTACCAAAGCGGTACTGCGGTACCGCACTCCAAAATTCGGCCCCCGGCATCAATGCCGGGGCTATTGCGATATGCCCCATAAATGGGGCTTTAACAATTATGTAAACAAGTTGCCCCATGTATGGGATATTGCTCCATCGCCTGGCGATTTACCGCCAGGATACAACACCGTCACCTGCGGTAGTCCTACTTCGCTGGTTGCCTTCTACTCTACTACCTTCACCTTTGCCGCCTGCTGCGCCGCGTCGATACGGGCTTTTTCCAGCGGGTGCTCGCGCGCCATCTCGGATTCGGTCATGTTGCCGGTGAACCAGGTAGGATTCATCGGGAACATGTCCGGGTTGAAGTGCGCGTTATAGAAGTGCCAGACGATGATGGCCATCATCGCCAGCAACCCCTCGTAACTGTGGGCGATATACGACGCGGCGAATGCCAGGTCGGGCAGGTGGTTGCCGATGATGGTGGGGAACCAGAGAATCAGCCCGGACAGGCCCATCACGAAGGTGCCCCACATGTCGGCGAAGTAGTCGAACTTCTCCCGGAACTGGAAGCGGTCGAACTGCGGCGGGTCCTTGCGGATGCCCAGCCCGTAGCTGATGGTGTCAAAAAGGTCCGTGACATCTTTGATGCTCGGGAACATGGTCCAGGAGGCAAAGGAGAATTTTTCCTGCTTCCAGCGGTAGAGCAGATAGACCATATGGAAGCCCCAGTTGGCCAACATCACCACCCCGGCCACGCGGTGAATGATGCGCGCGCTGTCGAAGCCGCCGAACACCTGCATGATGTAATGCGTCCAGCCGACATCGGCAAAACGCAGCGGAAAGCCGGTGAGCACCAGCACGGTGAAGCTGGACGCCAGCAGGATATGCTGGAGGCGCAGCACGCGCGAGAGACGTGGATACACCTTCTCCTGGTGGCGCGGTTTCCCACGCCGGTTGTGCTGATAGACGGCGACCGCGATGGTCATCAGGATGATCGCCGCCAGCCACAGCCACGAGGCGAAGCCTACCCCCAGGTATGCCAACACGATGCCGCCGATCAACGCGAAGAAACTCACCGCGATGAGCACGGCGATCACGCGCCCGCACTCCGGCGCGCTGTCGCGATGAAAGACTTTGCGATGGAGATCCAGCAGCACCATGCCCATCAGGAACATCATCGAGCCGAAGACGAGCAGGCGGAAGAGCGTATCTTCCAGCTTCAGCAACGGCGAACGATCGATATGCATGCGCAGGTGGTTGGCGCCGGAGAGCGCGAAGTTGAGTTTGGCATCTTTGTGACACTTCGCGCAGGTGGCGGCCACGTGGCGCGGATTGGTCGGCGCATTCGGATCCGACGGCGCCAGCACGCCGTGCAAGCCGTGACAATCCGTACAGTTGGCGACATTCGTTTTGCCGAACCGCAACAGCGCCTTCCCGTGGAAGGTTTGCTTATACGAGTCGAAAGCCGCCGTGGTCAACCCGTAGCGTGCCATACGCGCTTTATCGCTGTGACACTGCCCGCACAAGCCCGCGCGTTGTTGGGGCGAGAGGTGCTTGGGCGGCGCGAGATCATGCGGATTGCCGCCATGGCAGAAGATGCAGGTGGGATGATCGCCGGCGACTTTGTCGGGACGGTCATGCACGCTGTTTTGCAAGGTTTGCGAGAGCGACGCATGGCAATTTTTACACGCGCGCTCCTGCTGCCGGCGGTCGAGTTTCGCCAGTGGGAGCACTTTGTGCGCTACCCCGCCGTGACAGGCCAGGCAGCCGGATTCTTTGGTAAAGCGCGCATTGGCATTGCCGTGCACGCTGGCGGCGAGTTTCGCGGCGGTATCCGGGTGGCATTTTTTACAGGCGAAGTCGAGCCGCGATTTTTCCAATTGCGCGCGTGGGGTCACGGCGTGCAGGTCATCCCCATGGCAGGACAAACAATTCGGTCGTTTGCCGGCAGCCTGACCGGCATGCCCATGCGCGCTGGCGGACAGGTCTTTGGCCACCGCGGCGTGGCAGCTTTCGCACAACGCCGACTTTTCGGCAGCGCTCAACTTTGCCGGCATGCTCACGGCATGCAAACTGTTGCCATGGCAGGAGGAGCAGGCCAGCGCTTTGCCCGGCTGACTGCCGGCGTGCCCGTGCGCGCTGGCCGCCAGGCGTGCGCCGATCTGCTGATGGCAGGTGACGCACATCTCCGCCGGTTTATGCGCCCCGGCGCCCGGCGCGTTGATCGCGTGCGGGTTGGCTCCGTGGCAGGACAGGCAGTTCAATTTGCCGCCGGGCACGCGGGTGCCGTCGTGCCCATGCACGCTCATCTTCAGCATCTTCGCGGCATCGCGATGACAGTTCCGGCAGGCGGCGTCGCTTTGCGCGGGGGTCTTCGCTGCCGGCGCGCTGATTGCATGCGGATTATCGC
>Ga0073936_10003710_pt1 | contig 21661 bp, 19 predicted proteins | sample AliMusrvi5mmetaG_FD_87041 | JGI IMG/M metagenome (GOLD analysis project Ga0073936, IMG submission 87041) | Freshwater lake bacterial and archeal communities from Alinen Mustajarvi, Finland, to study Microbial Dark Matter (Phase II) - Alinen... | ecosystem: Environmental > Aquatic > Freshwater >... | reverse complement strand
AGGGCACTGATTCTTCCCTGCAGTGCACGGTGCTGCAGCAGGTTTTCCTTCCTGGATCCTTTTATTTCGATTACAATGCTTCGATTGCTTCCGGATGCGGCGGTATAGATTTCTCTGAATTCATCGTTTGTCTCCGGGCATGCATAGTCCACACCAAAGGTTTCGGCCGCAGACTGGACACTGTAGTTCTGGGGTGTGGCAAAATGCGTTTCAAAGATATCGCTGTATTCAGAAACAGGCAGAAATGAGAAAATGCCTCCGCCGTTATTGTTCAGTACAATGATCTGAAGCGGAACACTCAATGTATCGAGCAGAGAAAGGGCATTGAGGTCGTGCAGGAAGGCGATATCCCCGATAATCAGTGTTGCCGGTTTACCGTATCCCTCAGCAAATCCAGCAGTTGTGGAGAGAATACCGTCTATACCGCTTACCCCGCGGTTGAGGCCGCTTCTTATGCCGTTATGATGGCTGGTGATGGCGTATGAGTCCATATCCCTGACCGGCATGCTGTTTGAAATGAAGAGCAGCTGCTGTTCCGTGATAAGGCGTGAGGTCAGGCGCGCTGCAGAAATTTCGGTAACAGGCTTAAGCGGGAGGGCTTCAGCATCAATCTCCTCACCGGCACGTCTGAAGAACTCTTCAGCATACTCAATGTTCATACCGGACAATGTTGTACGGGATCCTTTGAGGCTTGCTGATGTCAGGACGAGAGAAGCTTCAATGCTGAGGGTGACGTTATGATCGGGAGAGAAGCGGTTGGCATGGGATCGGACAACAATATAGTGTTCCGGATTCCATTCAAGAAGTGCAGCCGCTGGATGTTTTGCAATAAGATGACCGCCGAAATGCAACACGAGATCCGGTCTGAAGTTCCTGATAAATCCTGAGGATTGAAACGCCAGCTGCCAGGGTTGTACACCACTTTTCAGTCGCATCCCAGAAGAAAAATCAGCATAGAGTGGTACCTGCAGATCCAGAGCAAGCTCTCTGACAGCCTCTGCCTCTTCAGCGCTCTGCATGCTTCCTGCAATAATGAGTGGTTGTTTTGCTGACGCAAGAATCTCGCGCACTATAACCACTTTTTCTGTATCCGGATACTTTTCAGGAAATGCCGACATTGCCGAGGGTTTGCCGGTTTTCAGCCACTTTTGCACTGTACCGAGCCAGGGATCATTCAGATCGGACCTCACTGGCTCAAGCGGTTCTCTGAACGGTTGGTTGAGATGAACCGGGCCAGACGGTGATCCAAGTGTTTTAGCTACTGCGTATGCAATGGTAGAGAGAAGAGCTTTGATGGGTACCTCTCTTGACGGCAAGGGCAGTTGCATATTCCATCGTGTATAACTGCCGAACATGCCCTCCTGCCTGATAGTCTGGTTGGCACCGCATTCTTGCAGCTCGAAAGGACGATCTGCGGAAAGAATAAGCATTGGTTGAAAGTCCATTGAGGCCTCAACCACGGCAGGGAAGTAGTTTGCAACAGCAGTTCCCGATGTGCAGACCAGAACTGCCGGTTTGCCTGTTGCCCGGCCATAACCAAGTGCAAAAAAGCTGGCAGAGCGTTCATCGGCAAACATTTTCCACCGTGCTTTCGGGTTTCTTGCAATTGCAACGGTAAGTGGTGTTGAGCGTGAACCGGGGGAGATACAAAAAAATTCTGCACCCTGCCGGATCAGTTCTTCAATAATGATGATGCTCCACAGGGAGGTAACTTCTCCGGGTATCATACTTCCTGGCGGGTTATAGCAAGAATATCTCCTATTTTCTGGTCTACCTCTTCCCATTCCGAAAAGGGATTCGATCCTTGTACAAGGCCTGCACCGGAATAAAGATAAGCAAAACGACCATTGACCAGAGCTGAACGGATGGCTACTGAAAATTCAGCAGCATCCCGGCTTACCCAGCCGACAGGTGCGGCATACCAGCCTCGGCTGAACGGTTCAAGATCCATGATATGTTTCATGGCCTCGGTCTTGGGCACTCCTCCGACAGCAGGGGTAGGATGGAGAAGTTTCAGTACCTCGCTGTCATTCTGGAATTCAGGTTTAAGTTTCGCTGAACAACTGGTGTAGAGGTGTGCAAGGCGGTTGAGTTGCAGTACCTGAACCTCTTTTTCCATATCAATATCGCTGCATATCTTAAGCAGCTCCTGGTAGATCATGTCCTTGACGAATTTATGCTCCCTGATATCTTTTTCAGAATTCAGGAGTGCTTCAGAGGCTTGAATGTCTCCGCCCTGGATGGTTTCTTTGGAACAGGTACCGGCAAGGGCTTCAGTAAGGAGAATATTATTGTCCCTTTTGTATAGTCTTTCAGGGCTGAAGCTGAAAAAAGCGTGATGTTCAGCTGGTTCAAAGTAGAACCTGTATATGGCATTTTGCGGATAGGGGTACTGTAACAGAAAAATGAGTGGCGAAAAACTGCTGCTGAATTCAAGAATAGTCTGTCGAGCAAGCATGATTTTTTCCATTCCGCAGGAAGTAAAGGTCAGCAGCGCTTTCTGACATTGTTCTATCCAGTTTCTCTCATCCGGGTTATAGGAAAGATCCAGTAATTCCGGCAATTTCATTGATGAACAATTTGAATCGGTAACAACACGGTCAAGCATTGCAGTGATCGCACTGATTTTTGTTTCAGGATCAACGCTGCTTTCAAGCCAGAGATGGCATGAGAGAGAGAACGTGTTGTGTTCAAAGGTTAACTGGATCAGCGGCAGTACAAAGGAAAACGAGGAAAAATTATCCCAGATCGGGTTTTGTTTTTCCTGGTTATTGAAGTGGAACCCCCCGAAATAGCGCGCGCTAGGATCTTTCCCGGCAACAGAAGCCCCAAACTTCTTGAAACATGCATCATTATTTCCAGAACCATCAAACTCAATTATATCGGCCGTACCGATGCCGGCTACAGAAAAATCCTTTTCCCTGTTCATCCAGAAGAGCTTGGGATATACCTTCTGACGGCACAACCATCCAGTGATCTCTGAAGGCTCTACGGGCTGAGAGATCGTTATAAGCAGGTTTTGATCCAGATGATGCGAAAACGCACTCTTATAATCAAAAACGCTTAAAACTTCTTTAAGCCTTGAAACTGCTTTTTGTAGGGATAACGTTTCCTCTGAAGATGTAATGATCTTGTGGTGCTCACTCATATACGTTTGTCGGCATTGAAACTCTCAAACACTGTGCTATTGCATAACTGTACAACAAATCTGCAATAATGGTTTCCCATCGTAAAAATTTCTCTGATTTCAGTATTTAGTTGCAAAAACAGTGATGTGCTCATAATGTGCGGTAATCACGTTATTTATTTTTTGTTGAAATGTTTCTGCAGTGAGACAGCAAGATAATTGTTTTTCTTAAGAAGCCATTCATAAATCGCCTGGGCTTCAGCTCTTTGTCCTGTATTAAGATAACAGATGGCAAGATTGTAGTGCGCCTCCGTAAATGATTCACTGTTGTCAATGGCTTCGCTGTAAGATTTTGCAGCCTTGTCGAACTGTTTCAGCTGCATATAGGCATTGCCGACATCATACAGTGTCAGAGAGTCTTTTGGAGCGTGTTCAAGGTGTTTTTGAAAATATTTGAGTGATTCAGTATAATTTTTCTGGTTGAAAGCGACAGCGCCAAGAGCGTGATAGGCTTCTTCAAGTTTTGGATTTATCGCAAGAGCACTCTTATACGCGTCCGCAGCCTCGCTGTATCGTTCGTTTCGAGCATACCCGTTTCCAAGAAGCATGTAAGCTCCGGCATCTTTCGGGTTTTTCCAAACCTGCTGCTGCAGGGTTTTCAGTTCATTCGAAGAACGGTTGCATGACGCCAGCAATGTAAGACTAACAAGAAAAAGGTATATAGTCGTGCGTTGTACACCGACTTTCAAATTTGGTATGTAAGGTATCATAGTATTGCAATATACGTACTCAACGACTGATCTGCCAATCTTGATTAAGCCTGCCCCTGATTTTGGGAAAAAATTTCCTATTTGTCAGCAGTGTACGTAACTTATTTAAGTGTGCATGGACGCTTATGAAACCTGATTACAACAAATATTAATAGCCAATACCATGAAAAAAGAGATACAGGTCAGCGGTATGAACTGCGGCAGTTGTGAAATGCTTGTCACAGAAGCACTTGAAGATCTTGAAGGGGTGATAGTTGTCAATGCCTCTCATCTCAAAGGTATTGTTTCAGTTGATTTTGATCCGAACATGGTAAACATATCAACCATTGCAACTGTTATAGAGGAGCAGGGATTCAAGGTAAAATCGTGATTATCTTCTAAGGTTTTATAAAATCATAAAGCATAAGAACGGACAGTGTCATGGCTGTAGAAAAAACTGAGCGTCTTGCAGTTCTTATCGATGCTGATAACACGCAGGCAGCGATTATTGAAGGTCTTCTGGCCGAAGTTGCAAAGTATGGTACATCCAGCGTTAAAAGGATATATGGCGACTGGACCTCGACGGCACTGAGAAGTTGGAAGGATGTGCTGCTGGAGTATTCGATTCAACCTATTCAGCAGTTCGGCTATACTAAGGGGAAAAATGCTACCGATAGTGCTATGATTATTGATGCTATGGACCTTTTGTACACAGGAAAGTTTCAAGGTTTCTGCATTGTCTCCAGCGATAGCGATTTTACCAAACTGGCTTCAAGAATCAGGGAATCAGGGCTGTTTGTTTACGGTTTCGGAGAAAAAAAAACACCTTCAGCGTTTGTTTCAGCCTGTGACAAGTTTATTTACATTGAAGTACTCCGTGCTAAAATCAATGAAAATGAGTCGATTACAAAAAAGTCTTCAGCAGAACTGAAGCAGGATACCAGACTGGTACGTATATTGAGAAATGCTGTTGAAGCATCTTCAGACGAAAGCGGATGGGCTCATCTTGCAACAACAGGGAGCAATATCGCTAAACAGTCACCAGAGTTCGATCCTCGCAATTACGGCTATATCAAACTTGGAGAATTGCTTGCCGCTACAAAACTATTCGATTTCGATGAGCGTATTATCGGAGAAGGCCAGTCAAAAACCATCTATGTTCGTGATAAACGCAAAAAAGACTAATTCATTCTAATCCGAATAAGGAGTTTTATCTCATGAAGCAACTCAAGGCTTTTGTGCTGCTTGTCATTATTGTCACATTATTACCGTTAACAGGACTCTTAGGTGCCGATCTTCCAGGCTCGAAAGATCATCCATTACTACGACGGTTTGCTGGCTCAGAAATTGTCGGTTATCATGTCAAGCGGTTTGATGCATACGAATTACAGACTTCTACTTTCAACCGCTATAATTTAGAAACTAAAAAAAGGGAGTATGTCAAACCTCCTTTGAAGCCTGAAGGCCGATTGACCCGTATCTGGTATGAAGCTGCTGGTGATATCGGATCTCTCGAGGTTTTCAGAAACTATCTCAATGAACTCAGGGCTAAAGGATTTGTTATCCTCTACGATTCAAAACAAGACCAGGCGGCCACTGGATGGAACAATTATCTTGCGCCATTCGGCTCTATGGATATTCAGACCAATCGCAGTAACTATATATTTTTTGCAGCTGAACGGGGAGGAATTTGCGTTGCCAGCGCTAAAAAGAATCGCCCTGAAGGAGATGTCTATGTGCAATTGACGCTGGTAGAATGGGGTAAGAGTGATCCTATATACAAGGCAAAGCGTGGAGCATACATCGCTGTTGATATTATTGAAACGCAGCCGATGGTTCAGCAGATGGTGACTGTAACAGCAGATCAGATGTCGAACTCCTTGACCGCCAGCGGAAAAGTATCTCTCTACGGAATATATTTCGATACAAACAAATGGGAGATCAAGCCAGCTTCCCGTGCATCGCTTCAGGAAATTGCAAAACTGTTAAAACAGCAGCCTGCATTAAAACTTCACATTGTAGGTCATACCGACAATATTGGGGGTTATGAGTTTAACATGGGGCTTTCAAAACGCAGGGCTGATGCTGTTGTTGCCTCCCTCGTCAAGGAATACGGTATTCCGGCAACCCGCCTGACAGCAAATGGAGTAGCTTATCTCGCTCCGGTTGCACCGAATACTGCAGAATCCGGACGGGAAAAAAACCGTCGCGTTGAATTGGTGCCAAGATAATGGTAAAAAGCAACGCACTTCTTGTTAAAGAGGGGGAAGGGAAATCGCAACATGGCTGATCATAAATAAAAAAGGAGTGCATTGCACTCCTTTTTTATTTTGCGGAGCTGACGGGGCTCGAACCCGCGACCTCCTGCGTGACAGGCAGGCGCTCTAACCAAACTGAGCTACAGCTCCTTCAAAGAGGTAGTAAATGTATAGAGCGGAGGCATAATATCCAAAAAGTATTTTCCTTTTATTTCTTTTTATATTGATTGCAGAAAATTGAAAAATGATTTTTTGCACACTTTATTATTGTAGTGTTTGTTAGTCCGTGCTTTTTTCCGGTATCGGAGGGTTGTTCTTTCCTGTGACAGGTGAAGAGAGTGTGTGTGGAGTATCAGCGGATTTTAAAAAAACAGTGTTTAAATTTACCTGTAACGGTTGGATTATTTCATAAATTCACCCTCGACGCAAGACAATATTTTTTCAGCAAGATGTTTTTTTTGCATAAAGGTATTCAACCATCAAGATAGCTAACATTATGGATGTTACAGACTCCAGAAATTCTCTGACCGTTACTGATAACCGTACCGGAAAAAACTATGAAATACCGCTTGACCACGGCTGTATCAATAGTATGGATCTTCGCCAGATCAAAGTTTCGGATGAAGATTTTGGTCTCTTGGGATATGATCCCGGATTTTTAAATACCGCATCATGTAAAAGTCGTATCACATTCATTGATGGTGATAAAGGCATTCTGCGTTATCGTGGTTATCCTATAGAACAGCTTGCTGAGAAGAGCTCTTTTCTGGAAACCTCATATCTGCTTATCAAAGGTGAGTTGCCCGATAAGGAGCGTTTGGCGGTATGGTCATATAACATTCATCATCATACCATGACCCATGCCAATATTGTCAAGTTTATGGATGGTTTTCGCTATGATGCTCATCCGATGGGTATTCTGGTTGGCACGGTTGGAGCACTTTCGACTTTTTACAGTGATGCGAAGGATATTAACAATGAAGAGTCACGCAAACTCCAGGTACATCGTCTTATCGGTAAAATACCTACTCTTGCGGCCATGAGTTTTCGCCATAGCCTTGGATTTCCCTATGTTCTGCCCGATAATGAATTGAGCTACAGCGGTAATTTCTTGTCAATGATGTTTAAGATGACCGAGTTGCGCTATCAGCCTAATCCGGTCTTTGAACATGCGCTTGATGTTCTTTTTATTCTTCATGCCGATCATGAACAGAACTGCTCGACCAATGCTGTGCGAGCTGTGGGCAGTTCCGGTGTTGATCCATATACAGCTATAGCTGCCGGTTGTGCTGCACTATACGGGCCATTGCATGGTGGAGCAAATGAGGCGGTTATTCACATGCTCCTGAAAATCGGTTCGGTTGCCAAGGTTCCCGCATTCATTCAATCAGTCAAGGATGGTGAAGGACGTTTGATGGGATTTGGGCATAGAGTCTATAAAAATTATGATCCTCGTGCGAAAATCATCAAAAAAATCGCCTTTCAGGTCTTTGAGGAAACCGGTCGCAGTCCCTTGCTTGATATTGCGCTTGAGCTTGAAAGAATTGCGCTTGAAGATGAGTATTTTATTAGTAGAAAGCTCTATCCTAATGTGGACTTTTATTCGGGTTTGATTTATCAGGCTATGGGATTTCCTATGGATATGTTTCCGGTTCTGTTCGCTATCGGAAGGATTCCCGGATGGCTTGCGCAGTGGACTGAACATGTCAAGGATACAGAACAGAAGATCGCCAGACCTCGGCAGGTTTACCTCGGCGAAGAACAAAGGGATTTTATTTCGATTGAGAAACGCCCGAACAACCGCATTGATGAGCAATTAACAGGTATTTGCAGACTATAAAAACGGATGTTCCATAAGTGATTTCAGGAATATATTTTAATTTTTGATCATAGATTTATGTCGGTTACAACGAAGGATGTTTCCTATATCGCCGAATTGGCGAGGCTACGATTTACAGATGAAGAGATGGTGACAATGACCAGCGAGCTCAATAATATTCTTCATTATGTTGAAAAACTTAATAAAGTAGATACCGAAGGCGTTGAGCCGCTCAGCAGTATTCATGACCAGATCAACGTACTTCGAGAAGATGTTGAGCTGCCGTCACTTGCATCATCGACGGTGCTGCTGAATGCACCTGAAAAACAGGATCGCTTTTTCAAAGTACCAAAAGTAATAGGGTAGTTGTCGCCGGTGGTTGAGCTTCGCGAAAAAAACGGTAATGTGGTTTTTGTCGTTAAAGCACAGCCCCGTTCTTCCAAAAGCAGAATTTGCGGGATCTATAACGGTGGATTAAAGGTAAGTCTAAAAGCCGCACCAGTCGACGATGCCGCAAACAGGGAGTGTTGTGAACTTTTTTCCAAGGTTTTCAACACTTCCCCATCTCGAGTACATATCATATCCGGTAAAACTTCGCGTACAAAAACGGTGATGGTTGAAGGGCTCAGTTCCGAAGCTGCCGCATTGTGCCTCGAAACCTATTGTTGATAGCTTCCTCGAGCAATAGTGGCCGTGCACTCCGCTGTTTAGGTAGCTGCATCTATCTTACTATCGGAAGCTGATACATGTACCATGTATTAACATTCACCGCCGTTACGTTTTTGGCGCTCGTGACAGTAGCGGAGTTATCTTCCTTACGGCTGCTTGTTGCTGTATCCTTTGTACGGGAAGATGCTATGAGTACCTCATCTGAACCGGTACGAGTACCTTCATTAGCTACGGTTACTGTTCGCTCTGAAGTATTAGCTGTTAAAGTATTCGGTGAAGCTTTTGCCTCATATCCGAACACAAGCATTGCAGCTGTGCATGTGATGGTAATAATATTGTGTTTCATGATTCTATTAAATCTTTGGAATTAAGTGATACTGAATGTTTGCACTGTTTGTTGCGATTATCCATAATATTAATCGCAAATATTGCGCCAGAATGAGTTTAAAGCCATCGATATCCAAGATAACATGCTTAAATGATCGTGAATTTGATTTATAACTTGTTTTATTATTGCGTTTAATGCGCTTTTTTAAGTCTTTTTCCGTATGAGCTATTGAGAATGCAACTTGTCGATATGTTATCGTAAGCTGTCTCACATTGTCTCAAGAACAAACGATACATAGTCGTAAGACAGGACATGCTCGATCGTAGTGCTTGTGGTGAAACAAAAGCGCGATAATCAGAGAAGAGGGATCTATGAAAAGCTTGATGTCAGAGTCTGCGGGAAATGTCTCCTTTCGGAAAGAGTAAAATATTTTACAAATGGAAACAGTTATATTAAAATACTGCAAAAATTTGAAGCTTCAAGGGTGTTCAAAAAGGAGCAGTAACTTGCTTTAAAATAAATGGATATAGTTTATTATGTCAACAAAGCGGATAAAAGCTGTTATTCTTATTCCCGCAAGGCTTGATTCAAGCCGTCTTGAAAAAAAAATGCTTGCCGATCTTTGTGGGGAACCGCTTATTGTACGCACCTGGCGTCAGGCACTGAAATCACGTCTGGCAGAAAGAATTGTTGTTGCCACTGACAGTCCGGAGATCGCAGCCGTACTCGAACAACGCGGGGCGGAGGTTGTTATGACTTCCCGGAATGCCAGTTGCGGTACAGAACGCATCGCTGAAGCTGCACGGCAGATAGGTGGAGATGTATTTCTTAATCTTCAGGGGGATGAACCTTTAATCAGTCCGGAAAATATCGATCTTGCTCTTGAACCTTTCTTTTCCCCTAATCCACCCGATTGCTCCACACTTGTTTTTCCTCTTCAGCCAGATGATCATGCACAGATTGAGGATCCTCATGTCGTGAAAGTTGTGATGGATGCAAAAGGGTTTGCCCTTTATTTTTCGCGTTGTCCGATACCGTTCAGGCGTAATACGCATTCAGTGACAACCTTTTATCGCCACATCGGGCTCTATGCGTTCAGTGCCGGGGTATTGGAGAAATTTGCAGGACTTCCCCCCTCGATGCTCGAAGAGGCAGAATCGTTGGAGCAGCTTCGGCTTCTTGAGAACGGGTTCCGCATACTGTGTATCAAAACACACATCGATAATCCAGGGGTGAACACTGTTGAGGATCTTGAATTGGTTCGAAGAATAATCAGTGAAGCTTCTTATTGCTGATTACAGCAGGAAGCACTCCATCATGAAACAGAAGTTCCACATCATCAGTTGGGTGCAGTTTTGTTGCACCGGTCACAAATTTTCCCTCTTGTTTGACCAGCACATATCCTCTTTGAAGTGTTTTTCTGTAATCCAGGAGCGCAAGCTGCTGGCAGACTGAAGCGTAGTCCCTCGCTTTTTCGCTATATCCACCCTTGATTGTTCTTCCCATCTGATCAACAAGAGTATTGAGCCGATCATCAAATTGCTGCATCTGTAGAAGAGGCCGGTTAAAAGCATAACTGCTGCAGATCGAATAGACTTGACGATCTGCACCCTCAAGTTTTCCAAGAAGCATGCTCTCTCTTCTTGATTGAAGATTCTCTATATGCCGGAGCAGTTCCTGGGTATCCGGAACAGCAAGTTCAGCAGCGATAGAAGGTGTACCTGCCCTGAGATCTGCAACCATATCGGCAATGGTAAGATCCGTTTCGTGACCGATGGCACTGATTACTGGTAGTTCAGAGTGATAAATGGCATTAGCAACCAGTTCTCCGTTGAAAGCCTGAAGATCCTCCAGAGAGCCTCCTCCTCTGGCGATAATAATCACTTCCGGCCTGTGATTGTTATTGTTTGTGTTATTGAAATAGGTGATACCGGATGCAACTGCTTCAGCAGCATTGGTACCCTGAACACTGACCGGATAGAGAAGCACTCTTGCTGCAGGAAACCGTCGTTCCAGCACGTTGCTCATATCCTCAATGACCGCTCCGGTAGGAGAGGTGATAAGCCCGATGGTTTCAGGAATTTCAGGAATAGGTCGTTTTCGTTCAGTACTGAAGTAACCGGCTTTTGCAAGTTTCTGAAGAAGTTCGGCATAGGCCTGCTGAAGCGCACCCTGACCTGCTTCAGTGATCGACGTACAGATAAGTTGATAGCGCCCGGATGGAGGGTAGACCTCAAGGCGCCCCTCGGCAATAACATCCAGACCATCCTTAAGAGAAAAGCAAATTCGGCTCGCTGTAGCTTTCCAGACCACAGCCGCTATCTGTGCTCCCTCATCTTTAAGGGTGAGGTAGCAATGTCCCGAACTGTGTTTTTTGAAGTTCGATATCTCACCTTTGATTTTTACCTGTGGAAAAAGAGTTTCCAGTCCGGTTTTTATCTGCTGTGTCAGTTGGCTGACAGAAAGGATATCAACGTTCATTCGAATAAAAAAAAGAATTGATAGCTAAAAGGTTTTGTAGAACAATTAAAACAAAACATTTGGCAAATCCACCCTCTGTTTTTTTTCTATCCTGCCATTTCAAATCCCGACAGACAGGGTGAATAATGTATCTTGCATACCTGGTTCGGTTACCTATCTCAATCTATTGTTAAAACGCATATTATTGGTAACTATTGTATAATCGATTGAAAGTATAGCTGCACAATCTATCCTGCTCCAGACATATCGTGCTTTAGAGAGGAAGTGTTATATTCGGAGGTAAAAACCATATGGTGCAGAGCGCTCATTTCGCAAGGGCGGTGTTATGAAAAACCATGATCTGATAGAAGAACTCTCGGGGTTGCTTGATCTCGACATGCAAGAATCCGGGCAACTTCTAAACGGATTTTTTACTGCTATGGTTACCGAACTGCTTGCCGTGCGAAAGCTTGCTGTCAAAGGACTTGGTTCTTTTACCGTGTTGCATGTTCCTTTAAAAAAAATAAGTAATGCCTCGGGTGTAACTTATTCTCCTCCTTGCAACAAGTTGACGTTCGATAGTAAAATTTCTCGAACTGATGATACAGTACGTCTTGTTCTATTGAGGCTTTTGTTGAATACCGCAGAAGCCGACCGCTTGAGCATAGCTCTTGCCACGGTTTTTTCCAATTCTGTTAAGCAGCAGAGAGAGATCCGAATCCATGGGCTTGGTCGGTTTTCCAAAGAACAGGGAATTTATGGCTTTATTCCTGAACGATCAATAGTTGCGCTTCTGAATCGGGAGTACCAGAATCTGGAGGAGGTTGTTCTTCCGCGGCATGAAACGTTAGATGTCAGGAAAAAGTCTGGGAAATCACAATACGCAATTGTTCTTTCAGTCCTTTTTTTTGCCGGTGTTTTGCTTGCCGTTCTTTATTACAGGAAACCGGAGGCCACAGTTCCAATTGCAGCACTTCCGCCTATGGAAAGCAAGGTTACACCTGTGATTCATAACAAAACTGTCAGTGTAAAGCCGCAGCCGGCTGAGACTGTAAATGTCAAGGAATTTTCTGCAGGAGGTACCACTGATTCATTGGTGCTGGAAAAAGGAGAGTACACCATTGTGCTCGAAACATTTCGATCAGAACGTACAGCATTGAAAGAACTGGAACGATTGCATAGTGAGGGAATTATAACTTTTATCTGGCCGGCATCTGTCAATAAGATGAAATATTACCGGCTCATGACAGGCAAATTTGCAAACAGCAATGAAGCGGTAAAGCAACTTAAGGCGATACCAAAATCAATTGCTGGCAGTGCATATATCCAACAGGTTTTAAAGAAAGGGATTACTTATGGACAAAAAGGGTTGTAAAACGTTGCATCCTCAGTCAATGTGTCCTGCTTTCGGTGGATTGAGGGTACTGACAAGAATTGACGGTGTTCAGGTTTGCCTGGTTGCCGATCAGGGTTGCCTCTACGGGTTGACCTTTGTCTCCCATTTTTATGCTGCTCGAAAATCTATTATATCCCCTGAACTGATGAATGTGCAGATTTCAGGCGGAACAATGATCGACGATCTGCGGCGTACCATTGAGGAGATTGCTTTGGATCCGGCGGTGAGAATTATTCCCGTTGTCAGTACCTGTGTCGCAGAAACTGCGGGAATAGCTGAAGAACTCATGCCACGAAAAGCCGGCAACGCAGAGGTTGTTCTGGTTCGTCTCCCTGCATTTCAGATAAGGACGCATCCGGAAGCAAAAGATGTTGCCGTTGCAACGCTTCTGAAGCGGTTTGCAGGGTTTGACAGACCAAAAAAAGCAAAATCGCTGGTTGTCCTTGGAGAAATCTTTCCCGTTGATGCCATGACTATAGGAGGGATTCTCCAGAAAATTGGCGTTGAGTCGGTGATTGTACTGCCCGGAACCGCAATTGAGGACTATATCGAGGCAGGACAGGCTGATGCTTGTGCTGTGCTGCATCCGTTTTATGAGAGAACGGTGTCACTGCTGGAAGAGCACGGGATGATAATTGTCAAAGGGAATCCGATAGGAGCGAATGCGACAGTGCAATGGATCCGACGTATAGGAGAAGCTCTTGATCTTGATCCTGTCACTGTTCAGGCCGTTGCTGAATAGGAAGGACAGAAAGCCCGGGATGTGCTTGCCAAGTTTAAGCACCTGAAGGGGAAAGTACTTGTTGCCGGCTACGAGGGCAATGAGCTTCCACTTGTTCGACTGCTGCTTGAAGCCGGTCTTGATGTACCCTATGTATCAACCTCCATTGCGAGGATGGCACTTGGAGAGGAAGACCATACCGTATTATCGATGCTTGGTACGGAAATTCGTTATAGGAAATATCTTGAGGAAGATATGCAGGCGGTACTCGATTATGAGCCGGATCTTGTGATTGGGACAACCTCTCTTGACAGTTTGGTCAAAGAGCGGGGAATTCCGGCAATTTATTATACCAACAATATTTCCGCCAGGCCCCTCTTTTTTGCCGCAGGTGCAGCAACAGTACTCGGAATGATTAGCGGTCTGCTAGGAAAAAAAGAGGTGTTCCAAAAAATGAAAGCGTACTTTGAAGAGTAATCCTCACTGTCGCCACCAAGCCCTCTTCTTGTCATTCCGAGGTTCCTGCCGAGGAATCTATTTTTTTTCTCGGCACTTGCACATCAAAACTCAGTACTCGCGTTACAGCCCTTGTTTATACTTCCATAATTTCTTTCTCTTTCAGGACGATCAGATCAGTAAGCTGCTTTTCAAACTTGTGCAGTAACTCGTCAGCATCCTTTTTCCCTTTATTTTTGTCATCTTCGCTTATTGCTTTATCTTTTTCGAGTTTTTCAATCTCGTGAATCATATCGCGGCGAAGATTTCGAAGGGAGATCTTTGAGTCCTCTCCAAATTTCTTGGTGAGTTTGACAAACTCTTTCCGGCGTTCTTCTGTAAGTGGAGGTATGCTGACTCTGATATTCTGACCGTCAGCCGCTGGATTCAGTCCCAGGTTTGCATCACGTATGGCCTTTTCCGCAGCAGCTACCATTGATTTATCCCATACCTGCACCATAAGGGTATGCACGTCCAGAACTCCTACGTTGCCAACCTGTTTCAGTGGCATCTGCTGTCCGTATGCTTCGACCTTGACACGGTCAAGCAGCGTCGTTGTAGCTTTTCCTGTCCTGATCGAGGCAATTTCATGTTGAAATGCCTCGATAGTTTTTTTCATCTTTGGCTCAGTTTTCTGATAAACATCCCTGACACTCATAGCTGTTCTGATAGGTTAGTGCTGGCTTGCCGAAAAGAGCGAGTTTCTTTATTGAGCGTTTTGTTGACCAACAGTAGCTTTGGCAAAGCGCTTGTTGAAGCGTTCAACGCGCCCGGCGGTATCTACAAGGGTCTGTTTTCCGGTATAGAATGGATGGCAGTTGTTGCATATATCGACCTTGATGGTTGTCCGTGTTGAGCGGGTAACGAACGAGTTGCCGCAGTTCGCACAGTTAACGGTAACCTCTTTATACTTTGGATGAATATCTTGTTTCATGACTTTCGTTGACTTTGTCGTACAATAAATGAAATGACCAGCAATAAAATTGTAAAGGTGCAAATATACAAGAATTTCCATCCAGTTACAACCATTAATATGACTGGTGTCACTTCGATTATCTACTTGAAGGGAGTCGGCACGAAGAAGGCATCAATCCTGAAAGAGGTCGGTATTGTTACCATCAATGACCTTTTTGATTACTTTCCTCGCCGATATCTCGATCGCCGGGCCATGAAAAGCATCGCAAACCTTGCAGATGGTGAAACCGTTACCGTTGTTGGTAAGGTAATGAAGACTCTGCTCGAAGGTGATACACCCGGGCGGGCACGTTTTAAGGTATGGCTTGGTGATGCTACGGGTGTGCTTGAACTCACCTGGTTCAGAGGAATTCGATATTTTTCACGCAGTGTGCTTCAGGGTGAAGCTCTGGCTGTCCATGGGAAAATCAGTTATTTCAACCATCAGGCGCAGATGCAGCATCCCGATTTTGACCGTCTCAGTTTAAACGCTCATGAAGCGGGATTTGGAGAGTCAAATGATTTTGATCTTTACCATACAGGCAAGATCATCCCTCTCTATCCGACAAATGAAGCAATGAAACTTGCGGGCCTTACTTCCCGGCAGATGCGCAATCTTGTTGTTCGTGCTTTTGAAGCGATTATACCGGGTACGGATGAAAACCTCAGTTACTCAATTCTGTCAGCTAACAGTCTGATGTCACTTGCCGAGGCATATCGAGAAATTCATTTTCCCTCATCGCATGAAGCACTTGCCAGGGCGCGTTATCGTATGAAGTGGACTGAACTTTTTTATGCTCAGCTCTTGTTTGCCTGCCGCTATTACAAGATCAGGCAGATCAAATCTGCCGTCAGCTTTACCCATTCCGGTGCGGTTACTGAAAAGCTTTATGCCAGTCTGCCTTATGAACTCACCGATGCGCAGAAAACTGCAATCCGTGAAATATACCGCGACCTCAAAAGCGGCAGACCTATGAACCGTCTTCTACAGGGGGATGTCGGCTCAGGCAAAACCATTGTTGCCATGTTTGCCATGGCTCTGGCAGTTGATAATGGTTTGCAATCAGCTTTCATGGCTCCTACTGAGATTCTTGCAGTTCAGCACTACCTTGGCATGAAGCGATTTTTTCATCCTCTCGGTCTTCAGGTCGGCCTCCTGACGGGCAAGCAGGGAAAAAAAGAGCGTCAGGCGGTTCTTTCAGCCCTTAGCTCAGGGGAACTCAATATTGCTCTCGGCACCCATGCCATGATTGAAACAGGTGTCAGCTATGCAGGGCTTGGACTGGTTATCATCGACGAACAGCATAGATTCGGGGTATTGCAGCGCAAGGCGCTTCAGGAAAAAGCAATAAATCCTCATGTTCTCCTGATGACTGCTACCCCCATACCGCGTACTCTTACCATGGGTGTGTTTGGTGACCTTGATGTTTCGGTCATTCGTCAGATGCCCGCTGGTCGAACCCCGGTGAAGACCTATCTAAAGCATGAAAAAGAGAGCTTAAACGTCTATGATTTTCTTCGTTCACAGGTTGCTGAAGGCAGACAGGGTTATATTGTGTATCCTCTTGTTGAGGAATCGGAAAAAATGGATATGAAAGCAGCAGTTGAAAGTTATCATCACCTTTCGAACAAAGTGTTTCCTGACCTCCGACTCGGATTGATTCATGGTCAGATGACCCCTGATCAGAAAGAGGATGTTATGGGGCAGTTCCGGCGGGGAGAGCTTCATCTGCTTGTGGGAACGACTGTTATCGAGGTTGGGGTTGATGTGGCGAATGCCACTGTCATGGTTATCGAGCATGCCGAGCGGTTTGGACTCGCTCAACTTCATCAGCTCAGAGGGCGCGTTGGTCGAAGTGAGTACCGTTCCACCTGCTTTCTTCTCTATACCAAGCTTACGGATGATGCTCGCGAAAGGCTTGCAGCAATGGAGTCAACGACTGACGGTTTCATCATTTCCGAAATTGATGCCAGAATAAGAGGCGCTGGTAATATTCTCGGAAAAGAACAGTCCGGAACCGTGAGTGGCTTAAGGATTGCCGATCTGAACTGTGATTTTGATATTTTGCAGTCAGCCCGTTCTGCAGCATTCAAACTTGTCGAACAGGATTGTCTGCTCAAGGATGCAGATCACGCTATGATAAGGAGCTATTATGAGCGTTATTACCAAGAACGCTCGTCATTGGCTGATATCGGGTAGATGTATTGAAAAAGAAGGGACTACAGCAGTTTGAAAAAGAATATCAAGAGCATGCATGCACCGGTCACCAGTGGAATTGTCACGGAAGTTTCCGGAGCGTCATATATTGTTATTTCCGAAGATGGTACCGAGTTTCGCGCCCGAACCTTTCCCGGAACGAAAACAGATAATGGAGATACCTCCCTTGTCGTTGTTGGTGACAGGGTTGAACTGAAATTGATTGAGACAGGAACTCCCTTATGTGAAGCAGTCATTACTTTTGTGAGGCCTCGCAGGAGTGCCCTGACAAGAAAAAGGGATGTTCGCAGGAATCGCAGCAAAGAGAAAACGCAGGTAATTGCGGCCAATATCGATCAGCTGGTCGTTGTTGTTTCCACCTATGAGCCATTGCTCAACACTCGCCTTATCGACCGCTACCTTGTCTTTGCCGAATCCGAAAAACTTGAAACGATTATTGTGGTCAACAAAATAGATCTTGAGGATTCGTCGGAGACCCGTGAGATGATGAAGCCTTATAAGACTCTCGGGTACACGGTTTTTTATACAAGTGCCGAAAAGAAACGTGGCATGAAAGCTCTGAAGAAAGCTCTTGCCGGTAAGCTTTCAGCCTTCAGCGGTCACTCTGGCGTGGGAAAGTCAACTCTGATCAATCAACTTTTTGGACACGAGCGGTTAAAAACCGGTGAAACAAATGAGAAGACCGGAAAAGGCCTTCATACAACCAGTAACTCAGTTATGTTACTTCTCCCTGGAGGGGGCTATATCATCGACACTCCCGGAATAAGGGAGTTTAATCTTTCAGACATAACCCGCGAAAACCTGAGATTTTATTTCAAGGAATTTATCTCTTTTATGCAAGACTGTGCATACTCTTCATGTACACATACCGTAGAGCCGAAGTGCGGGATTCTGCAGGCGGTGGAGTCCGGTCATATTGATTCTGAACGTTATGAGAGTTACCTTGCAATCTATGAAAGCATTGACCAGGACAGTTGACACTGGTGCTTTTTCCGGTTTCTATCATTATTGAACCGTTTCGACCAATGATTATTACCGTCAATCCAGCTACAGAAGAACCTATTGCCGAATATCATACCATGACATCCGGTGAAATTCGAGAAGTAATAACGTTGTCCTACTGGGACTATATTTCTTGGAAAGAGTTCTCAATCTCCGAACGAAGTGTGTTCATGAAGCGTCTTGCCAAACTTCTTCGCCTTGAAAAAGATCAGCATGCAGCCCTTATCAGTCGTGAAATGGGCAAGCCAATCTCACAAGCTGCTGCCGAAGTGGAGAAATCAGCATGGGTTTGCGATTTTTATGCCGATAACGCCGCATCGTTTTTAAAACCCGAAGAGAGCAATCTTGAAGGTGGAGTTCTGGGAGTGGTGAAATTTGAATCTATTGGCCTTGTTCTCGGCATCATGCCCTGGAATTTTCCATTCTGGCAGGTTTTCCGTTTTGCCGCACCGGCCATTATGGCAGGCAATGGTATTATTCTCAAGCATTCTCCCAATGTTACAGGATCAGCAATTGCTATCGAACAGCTTTTTCGTGATGCCGGTTTTCCTGCACATCTTTACAGCGCAGTCCATATTGCACTTGACGATGTTGATCGTCTGACCGGCTTTATGATCGACCATCCTGCCATACAGGGCATATCGTTGACCGGAAGTACTGCCGCAGGTCGAGCCGTGGCCGCAAAATCCGGCAAAGCACTCAAAACAAGCGTTCTTGAACTCGGTGGCAGTGATCCCTACATTGTTCTTGATGATGCTGATATTTCTCAGGCTGTCGACACCTGTGCCGCAGCACGTCTTCTCAACAGCGGACAAAGCTGTATAGCCGCCAAGCGCTTTATTGTGCACGCTCATGTATTCAAACAGTTTGAGCATCTCCTTCTGCAGCGAATGCAATCCGCTGTGATGGGTGATCCTTTTGACCCTGCTGTCGAGGTTGGGCCTCTTGCCCGCCACGACCTCCGTGAACAGCTTCACATTCAGGTTACCAAAAGTGTTGCCGAGGGCGCACGTCTCCTTTGCGGCGGAACCATCCCTGAAGGAAAAGGCTTTTTCTACCCGCCAACACTTCTTACCGGGGTTCATAAATGGATGGAAGTATATAGCGCCGAGACATTCGGGCCGGTTGCAACCCTTATTGAAGCAAAGGACGACAATGAAGCCGTGCTTATAGCTAATGATACACCCTACGGACTTGGATCAGCAGTTTTTTCCCGCAACACCGAAAGAGCGATTGCTATTGCCGATCAACTTGAAGCAGGCTGCTGTTTTATCAACAGCATGGTAAAATCCGATCCACGCCTGCCTTTTGGCGGAGTGAAACAGTCTGGTTACGGTCGTGAACTCTCCAGCTATGGAATCCGCGAATTTGTGAACATAAAAAGTATCTGCTTCAAGGGTAGGTGACAGGCATCAATTAGTGCCTTTGTTCCAAAAGCTTGTACCCTTCGATATCTATTGCATTACCCTGTCGAGAGCTTCTGCAAGTATCTCCGGATCATTGATGGGCAAAAAACAGGCACGGTCGATACAGACCGATGCTTGCGGGTGGGCAGCATCGGTCTGTATGCTTTCCGGAAATCGTTGTATTCCGACAAGTTCATTCGACGCATGCATGATGATGTTTCCCGGCAGGTATCGGTCGTCAACAACTGCTCGCAGTTGAGCCATCTCTGGCGCGAGTAGCTCTCCTGAAAGAATAACCCTGCTTTTTCTTTTGCGTGCAAAGTTCAGGGCAACCAGCATCTGAGGCAGAGCATGGCTGTTTTCAGCAATCATGGAGCCACATGACTTTATGGTTTCTTCAGCCCTGATTGAAAACTTTTCTTCTCCCGTTATTTCACTCAGCCGCAGAAGGTTCAGGGCACTGACCGAGTTTGCCGAAGGCTCAGCTCCGTCATAATCTTCCTTGAGTCTCAACGGTACTGAATTGTCATCAACAGCAGTAGTGAAATAGCCTCCCTGTGCAGTGTCATAAAAAAGGCTGTTCTGAAGTTCTGCAAGCTCAAGAGCTCTCAGTAGATATTGAGGATCAAAAGATGCTTCGTACAACTCTATCAGTCCCTGCACAAAAAATGCATAATCCTCAGCTTTTCCCGCTATAGCTGCGTTGCCGTCTCTATATCGGCGCAGGAGAAGACCTTTTTTGCGGTCATAGAGTTTATCAAGAATAAAGTCTGCAGCTTTCTTTGCAGCGTTAAGGTATGGCTTGTGATGCAATACTCTGTATCCCTTTGCCAGGGCTGAAATCATCAGGCCATTCCATGCCGTGAGTATTTTATCATCAAGAAAAGGTTTCGGCTTTTTTGTCCTTGCCGCATAAAGTTTTGTACGGGCATCATCCAGAACTGCGTTGATTTCTTCGATTGTCTTTCCAAACCGATCTGCCGTTTCTTCAATGGTGGCATGCTGCATCAGGATATTTTTGCCGATGAACTCCCCATGTGGATCGTGCATTGCATTTCCCTCAACTCTGATACCGTAGGTAAAGGAAAAGATTGCAGTGAGTGTTTCATCTTCGAGAATCTGCTGCAGCTCATCAGCACTCCAGAGGTAGAAAGCACCCTCTTTTTTTATGGTGCCGGACTCTGTTTCCAGGCTGTCTGCATCTTCAGCTGAATAGAAGCCTCCATCAGGCGACGTCATATCACACAGCACAAAGTTAAAAATGTCCTTCGCTGTACTCTTGAAAAAGATATCGCCGCTGCACTGAAATGCTTCAAGATAGGAGACAGCAAGCTGAGCATTATCGTAAAGCATTTTTTCAAAATGAGGTACATGCCATCGGGCATCGGTGGAGTACCGCGCAAACCCTCCGCCGCCTTTACCTGCGACCCCGATATGGTCGTGAATTCCCCCCTCAGCCATTTTTTTCAGGGTATTGAGCGCCATCCCCAGTGCGTTTTTGTTTCCGGTATAGTATGCGTAGCTGAACAGAAAGTTCAGCAATACGGGTCGGGGGAATTTCGGAGCTCCGCCAAAACCTCCAAAACGGGAGTCATAGTTGTTTTCAAGCCATCCGAAGCAACTTTTCTGTGCCTCATTTTCACCAGGGAGAGCAGTCGGATTCTTGCCCGAAAATTGATCAAGAGAGTTGAAAAAACTGCCGGAGCTGTCAATAATTTTACTTTTATCATTTTTCCACAGACGGGCTATGGATAAAATAATGGTTTTAAATCCAGGCAGGCCATACCGGTCTTCAGGAGGAAAATAACTGCCTCCATAAAATGGCTTTCGTTCGGGAGTCAGCCATACGGACATTGGCCAGCCACCATTTCCAGTGCTTGACTGAACATAGTTCATATAGAGACGGTCAACATCCGGAAGCTCTTCGCGGTCGACCTTGACCGAAACAAAATTACTGTTCAGCAGTTCGGCGATTTCTCTGTTTTCAAACGATTCCCGCTCCATGACATGGCACCAATGGCAAGTTGAATAGCCTATGGAGAGGAACAACGGTATGTTT